>Ga0222668_1000341_pt1 | contig 31373 bp, 28 predicted proteins | sample AntAcemetagen728_FD_179823 | JGI IMG/M metagenome (GOLD analysis project Ga0222668, IMG submission 179823) | Saline water microbial communities from Ace Lake, Antarctica - #728 | ecosystem: Environmental > Aquatic > Non-marine Saline and Alkaline > Saline | place: Antarctica: Ace Lake...
TCTTTGGTGGAGCCGGGGTTGGAAAAACGGTATTGATCACGGAATTGATCCATAATATTGTCGGTGAACATAAAGGAGTGAGCCTGTTCTGTGGGATCGGCGAACGTTGCCGCGAAGCGGAAGAACTATACCGTGAAATGAAACAAGCCGGTGTACTCGATAATACAGTCATGGTATTCGGCCAGATGAATGAACCACCGGGCGCCCGTTACCGAGTGGGACATGCAGCCTTAACCATGGCTGAATATTTTCGCGATGATCTGCGGCAGGATGTGCTGCTGCTGGTTGATAATATCTTTCGATTTATTCAAGCAGGAACCGAAGTTTCAGGCCTCATGGGAGAACTTCCTTCACGCGTAGGTTATCAACCGACACTCGCTTCAGATTTAGCCGAGCTGGAAGAACGAATCTGTACCACAACGAATGGCTCGATTACTTCGGTACAAGCTGTTTACGTGCCCGCAGATGATTTCACCGACCCTTCCGCAGTTCACACATTCGCACACCTTTCCACTTCGGTGGTGCTCTCTCGCAAGCGGGCTTCTGAAGGTCTGTACCCGGCCATCGATTTATTAAATTCCGGCTCAAAAATGCTGATGCCTCCGATTGTAGGCGAACGACACTATCAGGTCGCGCAAGCCGTACGTACCACTTTGGCAAATTATGAAGACCTTAAAGACATCATCGCCATGCTGGGACTGGAAGAACTTTCTCGCGAGGATCGACGGACAGTAAACCGCGCACGCCGCCTGGAACGGTTCCTGACACAACCTTTCTTCAGTACAGAGCAGTTTACCGGCTATCAAGGGCGGTTCGTCTCACTGGAGGAGAGCCTGCACGGTTGCGAACGTATTTTGAATGATGAATTTCATGATGTTCCGGAACGTGCTTTGTATATGATTGGGGCAATTGAAGAAGCGGAAAAGGCTACCACCCGATGAATCTGAAAGTTCTGTTACCTACTGAGATTCTGATTGATCAGCCTGTGATGAAAATCGTTGCAGAAGCGGAAAATGGCTCCTTCTGCCTTCTACCAAAGCATGTAGACTTTATTTCTGCTTTGCTGCCGGGCATCTTGACCTTCGTCGATGAACAAAATTGTGAATATTATTTGGGAATTGGCGGTGGAATCTTAACGAAGTCAGGTTCGGAAGTGCGTGTTTCTACCATCTATGCAGTTCAAGGAGACGATCTGGGAACCCTCCGCCAAAAAGTCACAGAAAAGTTTGAAGCCTTGAATGAACGAGAACGACTTGTTCGTTCTGCCATTGCAAAACTTGAGGCAGATATTCTCAGGCATTTTGTGAAGCAGGGAGTTGGTACCGATGCCTGACCAAAACAATCACGAGACCGATGCCGATTTTGAGCCTCATGAACTGCACCTGGATAATCAGTCGCAAATTGAACAACGCATTGCCTCACAGCAAATCCGTAAGCTTAAGGCAAAAAGCCAGGCACATCACACAATCTGGTTTGGACTTGGCATGTTCGGACTGATTGGCTGGTCCGTCACAATTCCGGCGCTCATCGGGGCAGTCATCGGCATGTGGATCGACTCTCGCTGGCCTTCCCGCTATTCATGGAGTCTCATGCTGTTGATTGGTGGAATTACTTTGGGTTGTTTTAATGCCTGGAAATGGTTGACTAAAGAAGGAAAAACCGACTGATGAATCCCCCTTTAATGCTCCAGCTTATCATGAGTCTGATTATCGGCATATTGCTGGGAATCTTTTTTTTCGGCGGGCTCTGGTTGACGATCAAAAAAATGCAGACCGTTGCTCGTCCCTGGCTCTTGATTCTGGTCAGTGCGCTCTGCAGAACCGGTCTGACCCTTGTGGGATTCTGGTTTATCGGAATCTGGCTGTCTGAGACGGGTCGCTGGCAACGCATGACCAGCTGTCTTATCGGATTTATGATCGCAAGATATGTTTGCACCCGTCAGGCCAGAACGGCAAACACATCTGTACCCAGGGAATCTGTTTCATGAACTTTGCACCTGACGAACCGCTTTGGCAATGGGAATTCATTATTCTCAACCGAACCATTCTGTTTACCTGGCTTGTGATGGGATTTTTGGTCCTGGGATCATGGCTCATCACGCGCCGACTGACTTCGGGCACGAAGCTGTCTCGCGGGCAAAACCTGCTGGAAGTACTTGTCCTTGGACTTCAGAACCAGATCCGCGAGGTCAGCCAGCAGGATCCGGGCTCTTACCTGCCTTTCGTCGGGACACTCTTCTTATTCATTGTCGTATCAAACATGCTGTCAATTGTTCCAGGCTACCTGCCACCAACCAGTTCACTTTCCACTACAGCCGCTCTGGCAACGTGTGTCTTTGTCGCTGTTCCCATATATGGCATTGCGCAGCGGGGGATTCTCAGTTACTTAAAACAATATATCAGCCCCTCCCCTTTTATGTTGCCCTTTAATATTATTGGCGAACTTTCGCGAACATTGGCGCTGGCTGTTCGACTTTACGGAAACATGATGAGTGGTTCTGTGATCGGTGCCATCCTTTTGGGTTTCGTTCCACTATTCGTTCCCATTCTGATGCAAGCATTTGGATTACTGACGGGGATGATTCAGGCTTATATTTTTTCAGTTCTGGCTATGGTATATATTGCCTCAGCCACACAAGTTAATCACGATCCGAGTATGAAAGAAAACGTTTCAGACGCAAACTCGGAAACACCTCAAACAGAGAAGAAGTAAAAGAGGAAGTTCTCTATGGATTCCAATACGATTATCGCAGCAGTTTCAATCTTCACGGCGGGTATCACTATCGCCATCGGTTCCATTGGCCCTGCTTTAGGAGAAGGACGCGCACTGGCACAGGCATTAAGCGCCATCGCGCAACAGCCGGACGAAGCGAGCACGATCACGCGGACCCTGTTTGTTGGTCTGGCGATGGTGGAATCAACGGCCATTTACTGTTTTGTGATTTCAATGATTCTCATCTTTGCGAATCCGTTCTGGAATCACTTTATGCAGGCAAATGGCGGTTAATCATTTCAAAAGATTATGCAGGATTGAATAATGTCCATTGATTGGTTTACTTTTACTGCTCAGATTCTGAATTTCCTGGTCCTCGTCTGGTTGCTAACACACTTCCTGTACAATCCGATCAAGAATGCGATGAATAAACGGGAAAAAAAGATTGCGGAAGAACAAGAAAAAGCAATCACGCTTCAAAAACAGGCTGAATCAGAAGCCGCAGATTACAAACAGAAAACAGAAGAGTTAACACATGCGAAGGATGAACTGCTGGCCGAGGCCGGGCAGGAGGTTCAACAGTGGCGAGTAGAACACCTCGCACGAGCGCGGGCCGAAATTGATGAGCAAAAGACAGAATGGTATCAGGCATTGACCCGGGAAAGACAATCGTTTCTCCGTGAGGCGCGACTCCGCATGGCAGGTCATATTCATCAAATGAGTCGCCACGTGCTGACAGAACTGGCTAATGTCGACTTACAACAACAAACCATCGATGTCTTTCTGAAGCAGATCGATCAAATTGATGAACAACAAAAAAACAAAATCCTGGCATTGATTGAATCAACACAGCACCGAGTATTGGTGGAAAGTGCTTTTCCTCTCGAAAAGGATCATCGAAATAAAATCACTAATTTCGTGCATGATTTTCTGGAAACGGATGTGAAAATTGATTTTGAAACGAAACCCGAATTAATCTGTGGCATCGAACTGCACGTGGCAGGATACAAAATCTCCTGGAATATTCAGGAACCGCTGCAAGAATTAGAAGAAGAATTTTTGCGTTCGCTGAATGAAGTTATCACGCTGAAATCAGAAACTGACGCATCAACGATAACATAGCATTCGTATTTCTTTTCAATCAGACTGGTAAGTCAGTATTGAAAGTAAGTTAATGGACATCAATCCGAGTATCAAAGCACTTCTCGATCAAACATTCGATTCGTTTGAGGAAGTGCTGACTCAACATAATTTCGATCCACGTCTCATAGAAATTGGTGAAGTCACCTATGTGGGCCGCGGTAACGCGCGTGTCAACGGTTTACCGAACGTGCAATCGGAAGAACTCTTACAGTTCCCTAATCATGTGCTCGGGCTGGCGTTAAATCTGGATGCCGACGAAGTAGGCGTCGTTTTACTCGACCACAGTGATCAACTGGCCGCCGGCGATGAAGTGCGGCGAACTCATCGACTGCTGGATATCCCTGTGGGAGAATCATTAATCGGACGAGTGATTGACCCGGTCGGACGCCCCCTTGATGGACATGGTCCCGTTCCCGCCGTAGAACGCAGACCTTATGAACGGGAACCAGCCTCAATCACAAGCCGGTCACCAGTCACTGTCCCCCTGCAAACCGGGCAGAAAGTTATCGACGCGCTAATTCCCATCGGCCGAGGACAACGAGAGTTGATTCTCGGCGATCGACAAACGGGGAAAACAGCAGTCGCCATCGATACCATTATCAACCAGCGTAACAAGAATGTGATCTGCATCTACTGCGCCATCGGCCAGCGCAACACCGCGGTTGCTAAAGTGATCGACGATTTACGAAACCATGGTGCGCTCGAATATACTGCCGTTGTGGTTGCCGAAAGTGATGCGCCACCGGGACTGCAATTCGTAGCCCCTTATGCCGCCACGACGCTCGGGGAATATTTCATGGACCAGGGGCAGGATGTGCTGGTCGTTTATGATGACCTGACATCACATGCGCGGTCTTATCGAGAGTTGTCACTGCTGTTAAGGCGTCCCCCAGGCCGTGAGGCCTTCCCCGGCGACATCTTTTACTTACACTCTCGACTACTGGAACGATCAACTCATTTGATTGAATCGCTGGGGGGAGGCTCGCTGACAGCGTTGCCCATTGCCGAAACGGAAGCGCAAAACCTGTCTGCCTACATTCCGACCAACCTGATTTCCATTACCGACGGCCAGATTTACCTTTCTCCGCACCTCTTTCAAAAAGGAATTCTCCCGGCAGTTGATGTCGGCAGATCCGTTTCTCGCGTCGGAGGCAAAACACAACTCCCCGCTTACCGGGCAGTCGCAGGTGACCTGCGTTTGTCTTATGCCCAGTTTGAGGAACTCGAAGCATTTTCCCGTTTCAGCAGTCGCCTGGATGAAGAAACACTTACCACACTTGAACGAGGTCGGCGCGTCCGGGAGATATTCAAACAACATCAATATCAACCACTTTCCGTTCCCGAGCAAATTGCCGTTTTACTGGCTATGACAGCGGGAGTATTTGACAAAATAGATCTCCCGCAAATTCGAAAAGCAGAAAAATTAGTGCAAAACACACTGCTTGAGGAATTCCCTGACCTGAGTGAACAAATACTTGCAGGAAAGAAACTTTCAGAAGACAATCAACGGGCCATTATTGATTCAGCACAGAATCGCATTCAATCACTCATCGATAGTTTTCCTGAAGTCAGAAAATAAGATGGAACACTTTGAAGCATTAAAACGGACGATCGACAGTACCAAAGATCTTGAGTCGGTCGTTCGTACAATGAAAACCCTCGCAGCGGTTAGTATCCGGCAGTATGAGCAGGCTGTGGATTCATTGGAAGACTTTTCAGAAACAGTCGAACAGGGACTCAAAATGGTGCTCTGGAATAGTCAAGCCGGACCATCTCTTCAGGACATGCAAACAGACGGGACTACCGGAGTCATTATTTTTGGTTCTGACCAGGGAATGTGTGGCCAGTTTAATGAGCAAATTGCTGCCTATGCTTTGGAACACTTTTCCAATAACAAATCTGAAAACAATCAGTTGGCCTGGCTGGTTATTGGCTCACGTATCATGGGAAAATTACTGGATGCAGGAGTGGATATCGATTTCGATTATTCCCTACCGGGATCGGCCACGGGAATCGCAGGTCTGGTGTCTGAGATCCTGGCCAGCATTGACCAATGGCGAAATAAAAGACGCTTGGGGCGTATCTATATTTTCTATAACCAGCGAGTTTCTGCCTCGACATACAAACCGCATGCCCAGCAGTTACTGCCCATCGACCCGGTACGCTTCTTCCGTCATAAAAAAAGAAATTGGTCATCTCGAACACTGCCTGCATTTACAATGAATCGTAATATTCTGTTGTCACGCCTGATTCGGCAGTATCTGTTCGTTTCCTTATTTCGAGCCTGTGCCGAATCGCTGGCGGGAGAAAACGCCAGTCGTATCGCCTCCATGCAGGCCGCGGAACGCAATATAAAAGATCGCCTGATTGACCTGCAGTCAGAATTTAACCAGCAAAGACAGACCTCCATCACAGAAGAATTACTCGACGTCATCACCGGATTTGAAGCTCTGAAAGATTCAAAATGAATCGAATCAATCAATAATAATTGGGACAATCAGTATCGATCATTACGGTGTCCTGAAAACACACTCATCACAGGAAGTTCAACACTATGAATGAACCAAAACCAAAACCATTACCGCATGCCAAGGATTTCATGACAAGTCACGTTGAAGTCGTTACGCCAGACATGTCGCTACTTGAAGTCATTCGTTTCCTGCTGAAACATCAAATTTCAAACGCTCCTGTCGTTGATATACGAGACGAAAAACATTTCCTGGTGGGCTTCATTTCTGAAAGAGACTGTATGTCTGCCCTTTCGAATGAAATGTTTTTTGGGAATCCCAGCCCCGCTCAATGCGCCAAAACCATTATGAGTTCGCACCCGATTTGTATTTCCCCCGACACGGAACTCTTTGCGATCGTTTCTATTTTCACGAGCCACAACGTTCGTCATCTTCCTGTTGTGCAGGATGGCGTACTGATGGGTATTGTCAGTCGACGGGATATCCTGAAAGCGATGGAAACCTTTTATGAACATCTCGTTCACGAAAGTGATCATGATCGTCAATTACGTGATACGACGCAGATCATGAACCTCAGATTTACTATCGACCGAACTTGATCATTCAAGCTCACCTGAATCTTTAGTACGATACCATGACTAGCACAATTGGTATTAGCAGATTCGCGGAAGCGGGCTTCCCAATGGGTCATCCAGCGGTTGTTCCGGTCCCAGTGTTCTACGCACTGTCACCGGAGCAATTCCTCGCGAAGTGACATTCCCGATCAATCGCGCACCTGCCGTTTCAGAAAGCGAATGTAATATTCTGAGAGCGGCGGCACTTGTGCCTTGTTTCACGGCGATGACCATTGTCCCTTCGTTAGCAACATGCAGCGGATCGAGCCCTAACAACTCACAAACCCCCCGCACTGCTGGTGAAACGGGTAGACTGCGTTCGTCGATGCTGAGCGTCAAGCCACAGGTTTCTGCCCATTCATGTAAAACCGCGGCAACCCCGCCGCGGGTCGCATCACGCATACAGCGTACTTGATCCCCAATTCCATCACGTAACCGCTCTACAGGTTGTAGTAATGAACCGCAGTCGCTTAGAGGCAGCGGCGATAAGCCCAGCTCTTCACGTACTGCCAATACCGCAATCCCATGACGACCAATAGGGCCGCTGACGATCAGTTCGTCATCTTCCTTTAAAGTTGCTGGACCGGGAGGCGTCGGCGTGATGAGTTCACCGACTCCTGCGGTATTAATAAACAGCCCATCCGCAGCGCCGCGCGGCACGACTTTCGTATCACCGGCAACAATCTTGACGCCCGTCATTTCAGCAGCCCCGGCGATACTTTCCAGAACGCGGTCCAGAATCGCCAGTGGCAAGCCTTCTTCCATGATTAAGGAAAGTGTAAGCCAGAGCGGCCGTGCTCCACTGACAGCCAAATCATTGACTGTGCCAAAAACTGCCAGCGAGCCAATATCGCCCCCCGGAAAAAACAACGGCGAGACCACAAAACTATCGGTCGTCAGAGCCAATGGGCCACGGACTTCCGGAAGTTGTGCCGCATCATTGAGGGCCACCAGATATTCATTATTCAAAACACGTACAATGCGTTCCTGAACCAGTTTTCGTGAAAGCCGCCCCCCTTCACCATGCGCGAGAGTCACACACTCAGCGTTTGACGGTATCGAAACAGGACAGTTCATCTGCCAGGATGAACTGTCATTTTCGCCTTTATGTTGCATAGTTGTGAGGGACTTTCCAGAAACTAAAGATTCCATTCATTGATCAGCGACGGCTCATCGTTCCATCATAACGATAATAAGCAGCACACGCTCCCTCAGAAGAAACCATGGGGGCTCCCAGCGGTGTTTCAGGAGTACAACGCGTCCCGAAATGAGGACAGTCCGGAGGTTTGAGATGGCCCGTCATCACTTCAAAGCTACGACATTCATCCACATTAATCACTGGCAAAACAGGTTCCGTAAATCGTGTTCGCGCATCAAACCGCTGCCATTCTGGACGAAGTTCCAGCCCGCCATCAGAGATATTACCGAATCCCCGCCACGCGCGATCACAGATCTGATAGATTTCCTGCACCAGATGCTGGGCTGCCGGATTTCCGGTTGACCGCACCGTACGGGCATACCGATTCTCAAGCTGAGCCTCGTTCGCTTCAAGTTGTTTGACACACGCCAGAATCCCTTCCAGTAAATCCAAGGGTTCGAAACCGGTCACAACCACAGGTAAGCGACTTTGTTCTACAAATGACTGATAGGATGCATATCCCATGACCGTACAGACATGCCCTGCCGCCAGAAAAGCCTGAACCCGATTATCAGGGGCCCGCACCAGTGCTTCCATTGCCGGTTGCACGCGTACGTGCGAGACAATCAGGCTGAAGTTTTCCAGTTGGTCGCGGCCCGCCTGTTTGACAGCCAACGCGGTCGCAGGTGCCGTCGTCTCAAATCCCACAGCAAAAAACACAACCTGTTTGTCAGGATGTTTCCGCGCCAGTTCTACAGCATCCAAAGGGGAATACACAACCCGCACATGGGCTCCGGCTGTCTTGGCATCTAATAATGAGCCTCGGCTGCCTGGCACGCGAAGCATATCACCAAAACTGGTCAGCATGACATCATCACGCTCTGACAGTTGACAGGCATAATCGATCGCTTCCTGGTCCGTAACACACACCGGACAACCCGGGCCATGAATTAGTTCAACCGTCCCCTCCAACTCTGCCGCAATTCCGTGCCTTAGTAGACTATGTGTCTGCCCGCCACAGACTTCCATCAATGTCCAGCAGCGGCTTGAGATTCTGCGAATTTCATCCAGTAACAACTGCGCTGCCCGGGGATCACGATACTCGTCAAGATATTTCATGGTGAAGCCTCTGGCTCTGAAGAAAGATCCGAACGCCAACCTTCATCTTCCCCCCATTCGGCAAGTGTTTCAAAAATGCGTTTCGCTTCAAGCGGATCGATACGGCTGATGGCGATTCCCGCGTGAACCACCACATAATCTCCGAGCGCCGCTTCGGTGACACACGCCATATGCACGATGCGACGGATGCCATCAAATTCCACTTCCGCTTGTGCAAACGCCCCCTCGCGTTCGAGCCAGCGAACCACCTTACCCGGAATTCCTAAACACATGACCCTGCCCCTTTCTGTTTTAGTCGGGATACGGCGACTGCCAGTTGCCCCGCCGCCAAGCCGCCATCATTGGGGGGAATCGTTCCAGGCAACCCGAGTGGCTGCCCGTTCTGTTCCATTTCTTCCACCAATAATTCAATCAGGTATCGATTTTGAAAGACGCCGCCTCCCATTACAACGGGCAGGGGAGCGAACTGACCACAGAGCCCGGCGATCGCCCGCGCCAACCCGCGATGAAATCGCATCGCCATCATGGCTGGAGACACCCCTGCATCACGGTCTGTTAATATTTGAGAAACCAGCGGCCGCCAGTCAAGCTGAACCGGCTTGCTCACCTGCAGTGGGATCTCATAGCAGCCTGCATCTGATCGATCGCAGATCGCCTCCAGCAGCATTGCCGCCTGCCCTTCGTATTCACAGTGTTTCACTCCCAGGATCAGTGCCGCCACGCCGTCAAACAAACGCCCTGCACTGGTCGTTAAAGGAGAAAACCGTTTCGAATCGACAATTTTCAGCAACGGCTCAACCAGATCTCTTTCAAATTTTAATCGGGATACCGCAGCTTTGCCGGCAGCCTGCGCAACTAGTGAAACGGCAATCCGCCACGGTTCGCGTATCGCAGATTCTCCACCGGGCAGGTGGATCGGTCTCAAGTGTCCCACTCTTGAATAGTTGGTAGCCGTAGACAAAAGAAACTCTCCTCCCCAGATCGTTTTATCATCACCCCAGCCGGTGCCATCAAAGGCCACTCCCAACACCTGACGATCAAGCCAGCCTTGCTCCAGCATGCCTGCTACAATATGGGCATGGTGATGCTGTACGGTTTCTGGAACGACAGATTGTTGAGACGCCCATTGCGTCGTGAAATAATCAGGATGGGCATCACAGACCAAAGCGCACTGTGATACGCCATACAATTGCTGCACTGATTCTAACTGTTTCTGAAAACGTTCGCAGGACGCCAGACTGTCGAGGTCTCCGATGTGAGGCCCCAGAATACTTTGGTGACCGTTGCAGAGTGCAAACGCTGTTTTCTGTTGTCCCCCCAATGCGGTGAGGGACATGTCACATTCCAACCCCAAAGACAAAGGAGCCAGACCGCGTGCCAGTCGGATTGTCACCCGACGCCCGGCCATTCTACGTACGACGCTATCGTCGATCGGACGTTCAATCGGTCGATCATTCTCCAGCCAAAGATCAGCGACTGATTTCAGTTGACTTCGAATACTTTCCCGTTGATAGGCCAGCGGTTCCCCCTCCTGATTGGCACTGGTGACAACCAATGGGCAGGAACATTTTTGCAACAGTAACCAATGCAAGGGTGTCGTCGGCAACATTATTCCCAGAGTATTCAAACCCGCATTGATACTCTCTGCCAAACCGGAATGACTGCGTGATGCTAACAGGACAATCGGGGCAGCCGGACTTGAAAGGTCAGCGCGTTCAGAATCATCCAGGTAGACCAGCTTGTCTGCTTCTAGCAACGAACTCACCATGACGGACAGCGGTTTCCCATAGCGGCGTTTTCTCTGTCGTAGTTTTTCAACGGCATGGTCTGACGTTGCATCCACCAGCAACTGGTATCCGCCTAATCCACGTAGAGCGACGATCTGTCCCTGCTGTAGAGCGGCGGCGGCAGCTTTTACTGCATCACTCTGATTCGCAATTTTTCGTCCCGTAGCGTCGTGACACCATACTCGGGGGCCACATTCCGGACAGGCATTGGTCTGTGCATGAAAACGTCGATCACCGGGCGACTGATATTCCGTTTGACACGCAGCGCACAATGCAAACTCCGCCATACTGGTTTGTGCCCGCTCATAAGGCATCGATTTCAGAATCGAATAGCGGGGGCCACAGTTAGTACAACTCGTCATGGGATAACCCAAGCGACGGTCTTCCGGTTCGGAGATCTCAGCCAAACAGTCCTGGCAAACGGCAATATCCGGTGGAACCTGTGTTGCGAGGGCGCCTCCGACTTCGCTTTCCAGAATGTCAAATCCGGTCAACTCACATAACGCGACGGTTTCACGGTCCCGTTTTTCGATGCAAGTTCCTGTTGGCAAACGTGCGTCTAATTCCTCTTCAAAATGCCGCACACTTTCTACGGAACCTTCAACGACCAGTTCCACTCCCTGGGTTGTATTACTGATTTGACCCGATAATCCCAGTTCCAAAGCCCAGCGCGCCACCGCGGGGCGCAGACCGATACCCTGTACGCGACCGCTCAACGTCAGCTTCACAGCGACCGCTGATTTCTGTTGATTAACGGTTGCCTGCCGGTTCATGATACTTGGCCAATCGTTGTTGATATTGTTGTTCCAGAAAATCACACCAGTTCGCAATCCCAGAACCGTCCAAGGCACAATTCGATAAGACATCCAGTTCTGGTTGAATCCGCAGTGCATCCTGTGTCACAGCTTCAACAGAAAAAGGAACATGCGGCAGTAAATCCAGCTTGGTTATCACCATCGCCTGACTGGTGCGGAACATTTTTGGATACTTGCCCGGTTTATCGTCCCCTTCGGTCGTACTGATCAGCACCACTCGCAGGTGTTCTCCCAAATCGTGTGACGCCGGACAAACCAGATTGCCCACGTTTTCAATAAAGAGAAAATCAACATCCGGATCCCCCAATGCTTTTAAGCCCCTCTGTACCAAGGGTAATTCCAGATGGCAGGCCCCCCCCGTTGTTAACTGTGCCACCGGAACCAGTGGCGCCAATCTCTGTGCATCTCGGTCGGTTTCAAGATCCCCCACCAGAACAGCCATTTTGCGGCGACCGGCAAAATGTCGCGCCGTCGCTTCGAGCAAGGTTGTTTTCCCTGCCCCCGGCGAGGAAAGCAGATTAATAACTAAGGTCCCCCGGCGTCCCAGCCTGTCTCGTTCTACGGCTGCATCTGCTTTCTGATCGGCCTGCACATCGCGCTGTACGACAATTGTACGCTGATTCATGATGCGACTCCTTCGATTGAATTGTTCGAATTGATGGTCACGCTGATTAATGTCACTTCATCTCCCTGAATCACTCGCACCGATCCCACCTGACAGGCAGGACAACGAAACTGAAAATCAACGATTTCAAACTGATGACCACATTGGCTGCAAACAGCGGTTACAGGTACGACTTCGAGTGCCAATTGACAGTCTGAAGAAAAAACGGCAGAAACCATGTCATCAAAGGCTGTCTGAAACAAGAGTGGTTCCACGCCAGACAAGTCTCCGGCCTGCACATGAATTTCAGTGACTTGTCCGCCCCCCTCTGCAGCAACGATTTCTGCGACCTGCCGTAATAAATTCTGGACGAGAGATCGTTCATGCATGTTGCGTCCCCACAGTTTTCAGAGGAATCGCAATTTCCTGACAGATGGTCTCTACTACCGCAGCCGCTCCTGCCAGTACCGAATCAGACATCGACTGCCCGGGCTGAGCCTGTTTCACTTCGACTCCCCAGATGTGAACCGATGCAGGAAGCCTACCCAGTTGTGCGGCTAACGCGAGGACCGCGGGTAACGAGACATTATGCGTTCCCGACCAGTGCATTGCATCCAGTTGCTGCGCAGGCCATTCCCAATGATGGAAACTACCAACGTCTCCCGCACCTTGACAGGCGTCACAAATCATCAACTGTTGGAAATCTTCCATCCAGTTCAATAAATCATCGGGGGTCCGCGCCAGTCGGACACAAACCAGATCACTGCCCTTGTCTTGAATCTGTCTGGCAATCTCCCAACCAACCTGATCATCACCGTGAGGGCTGCCGATGCCTGCGATCATGACCTGCCTGTGATTATTCATGACAATCATACTTTCGTGTCTTGAACTAGCAACGTTCAATTTTCACTTTCAGAAAATGCGTCGAACAACTGATACAGGGATCATACGCGCGCACCAGATTTTCACATTTCCGGGCTGTATCCTGCTCGTCGTCACTGATGACATGCGAAATCCATTGTTTCAGATCGGCTTCGATTTGCGCTTGATTCTGTGAAGTCGGAGGAATTATACATGCTTCAACGATTTTGCCTGCCTCATCGACCACATAGCGATGAAAGAGCGTTCCACGTGGTGCTTCGGTGGCAGACATCCCCTCACCTGCTTGATATTGATATTCCTCACGCGATTTCCCCTGGGGTTGATCGTCGCGCAGAATCATTAATGCTTCTTCATAAGCGTGCACGATTTCCAGTCCCCGTGCGATGATAGCCCGATGAGGGTTGCTACAAAGCGGCTCCAGGCCCACTTCGTCCGCCAGTTTTCGCGCGGTGGGAGAAAGCTTCTCCCGGTTCAGATTAACGCGTGACAGGGGCCCCAGCAGATAGGGATGTCCGGTCGACTTGCGAATCGCATGCAGTGCCGTCGAATGCGGAACCTGTCGTTCTTCAAATTCTTCCTCATAACGACAGACATCAATCAAATCACCACTACTGGTTTTCATGACTCCTTCATTCATCGGATATTCATCAGGATGCGAGAGTGAGATAAATTCACAATCGGTCTCGAAGTCAGGATAATCGAAACCGGCAACCCAGCGTGTGGCTGCAACTGCTGCGCCCAACCCCCACTCAAAGTCGGGTATCAGCTTTTGAAATTCTTTGCGTTTCGGCAGACGATAAAAGCCACCGACACAAACATTGATGGGATGAATGGCCCGGCCTCCCAGTAGTTCGACCAGTTGATTGCCGTGCTTCTTCAAGCGCAGGCCCCGATTCACTTCATCCGGAAACTGTTTTGCCATTTCCAACCCGCTGTCGAATCCCAGAAAATCGGGAGCGTGCAGTAAATGCATATGTAAGCCATGACTTTCAATCCATTCACCGCAATACAGCAACCGCCGCAAACGTCGAATCTCTGGTGAAACCGTGATGTCCAGAGCCGCTTCCAGTGCATGCACACTACTCATCTGATAGGCAACCGGGCAGATACCACAGATACGCGCGGTAATATCAGGAGTGTCTTCCAGCGGTCGACCGCGTAATAATGCCTCAAACAGGCGCGGCGGTTCGTAAATTTCCAATCGCACTTCGTCAACGGCATCCCCACTCAAACGTATATAGAGGCCGCCTTCGCCTTCCACACGCGACATGGTTTCGACTTTGATCGTTCGGTTGCCCATCAGTTCTGCTCCCTGGTCTGATCTGCTAATCGCTGACTCTCATTACGAAACGCAGGCGCATAGACGTTGAAGCTCTGCAGACTGTGCGACACCTCTGCCGGGGAAGCGCCTGCGTTAATCGCGTGTGTGCTCAGACTCACCAGATTCGGCTGAGAAGCAGGACCATAACAGCCGTAACACCCCCGGTGATAACTCGGACAAATCGCATTACAACCAGACTGTGTAACAGGCCCCAGACAGGCGATTCCCTGTGCCACTGTCACGCAGACAGTGCCACGTCGCTTACAATCCAGACAGACGCTATGCTTGGGGGTCCGCGGATTGCGACCTGCTAATAAGGACTGGATAACTTCGATTAACTGATACTGATTGATCGGACAGCCACGTAATTCAAAATCCACTTTGACATGCTCGGCAATCGGCGTTGAATTGTCTAACACCTGAATGTATTCAGGACTCGCATAGACGGCGCGCATGAATTCATCGGTATCGGCCCCGTTGCGTAATGCCTGAATACCTCCCGCGGTCGCACAGGCACCAATCGTGATTAAATAATTCGAGTCGCGGCGGATCTGCTGAATTCGCTCTGCATCATGGGGCGTTGTTACCGAACCTTCAACGAGAGCAATGTCATACGGTCCCGGTTCCATCCGGCTGCTAGCTTCGGGAAAATGGCGTATCTCAACTGCGTCGGCAACCGCCAACAAATGGTCTTCCGCATCGAGCAGTGATAACTGACAACCATCGCAGGAAGCAAATTTGAACACGCCCAGTTTAGGTCTTCCCACGATTACAGCCCCTCCACTTTTAAATAAGGAATAATCTGATCGTAGCGAAAAACCGGTCCATCTTTACAGATAAACTCTGGTCCTAACTGGCAATGTCCACACAGGCCTACAGCACATTGCATATTCCGTTCTGTGGAAACCCAAATCTGCTCGGCTTTCATTCCACGCTGTATCGCCGTTCTGGCCGTAAAACGCATCATCAAATCCGGCCCGCAAATCAAGAGAATTGTCTGAGCAGGATCAAAATTTTCCAAGCGTTCCAGCAACGTCGGCACCACTCCCACATTTCCATGCCAACCGGGGCTGGAACGATCCACGGTTTCTTTCACCTCCAGACCGCCTTCGGACCAGAGATCATATTCTTCCGTGTAAAGCCTCATTTCGGGTGACCGTGCTCCATACAGCAAATGCAAATGTCCATATCGGTGCCGTTCAGCCAGCAGACGATAAATCAGCGGTCGCAGTGGTGGTAAACCAATTCCCCCCGCTACCAGAATCACATCACGACCGGCACACGCATCCAAAGGCCAACTGGTACCAAAGGGCCCCCTGAGCCCCAGTGTATCCCCAACTTTCATAGCCGCGATACTTCGCGTCACATTTCCTGCCACCCGAATCGTATGTGTCAGAATCTCAGTCAATTCTGAATCGCCGCTCATCGAGATCGCTGATTCGCCAGCCCCCGGCACATACAGCATATTGAACTGACCGGGCTGAAAGCGGTATGCTTTGGCTGCTGCAGAATCCGCCAGCGCCAGTTGATAAGTCGCCACATCATTCACTTCGGGTATGATCTCGCGAATCACTGCCGTTTGTGGTACCCAGGCATTGGCTTGCGATTGGGCATTTTTTCCTGTTGTTGAGCAAGAGGAATTCATGACTGACTTTCCCGAATGGCAGCAACTTCCTTTGTCAGATCAATCCCGACCGGACACCACGTGATACAACGACCGCAGCCGACGCAACCGGATGTCCCAAACTGATCAATCCAGGTAGCCAGTTTATGAGTCATCCATTGACGATAACGGTTTCGAATACTATTTCGCACGAGACCGCCATTCATATAGCTAAAATCAACATTAAAACACGAATCCCACTTGCGCTCTCGCTCCACATGATCGCCAGTCAGATCACTGACTTCTTCGACAGAACTGCAAAAGCAGGTCGGACAGACCATCGTGCAATTGGTACAGGACAAACAGCGTTCCGCGACATCATTCCATTGTGGATGCTCCAGGTTAGACATCAATAAGTCTCGAATGTCCGTCGTATCGAGTTCTTTTGTGATCTGATCGACAGCCTGTTGTCGTGCAGCTTCAGCCTGTCTTTGATTCTCATCCGTTGCAATCTGGGTTTCCAGAGCATCGATGACGACTTCCCCTTCCGGGGTGGCAACCTCGACCACAAACCCGTTCGGCAGTTCCGTGAGCGCCAGATCATAACCAGACTTGCAACGAGGGCCTGTATTCATCGAGGTGCAGAAGCAGGTCGAGGCAGCCTGAGTACAATTCACGGCGATGATGAATGCCTGATTACGACGCCCCTGGTAGTTCGGATCAATATACGGGCCACCAATAAAAACCCGGTCCTGAATTTTGAGAGCCGCCAGTTCACATGCCCGTACTCCCAGAAACGCGAATTTGGGTGATTCCGGCTCCGGTTCCGAAAACTCCCAGCCTGCATCTGTTCGATCAGCGATCGACAGTGTGCTTACCGGAGGAAAGAGCTTTTGTTTCCAGGAATGTGGTCCGACCACATATCCGAATAATGCGTCATCGTCGCGTTTCTCTAATCGGTATTTCCCGGGCTCCTGAATGTCAGTCCAACCACGGGGCAAATCGTCAATCGAATTCAAACGATCATAGACGATTGCTTCCTGATCAATCGTGGGGCCGATCACTTCGTAACCCTTGTCGCGAAGCACGTCGAAGAGTTTTGCAAACTGTTCTCTTGAGAGAAAACAGGATCGGGCAACTTCTGCTTCCAATTCCTCGCTCATTCCGACGTCCCTTTCTGACTGCTGTTGTATGAATTAACGTCGCCGTACATATCAAGCACCTGCAGTCGGCTGGCCACGAGCCGTTGCGAAAGGGCAGAAGCAATCCGCTGCATGATTCGATACCCAATATCATGATCCTGCTCACAGAGTTCCCGCAAATCATCAGCATTTATGGCAACCATCTGGGTGTCGACCACAGCAACCACAGTTGCCGTCATTTCTCCCTGTTTCAGGATCGATGACCATCCCACCAAGTCACCGGCTTCCAGAGTCTGAACAGGCAAACAACCACGGGCCGGGATACTCATACAAATTTCGACACGCCCCTTGCGAACGACATACAAGTCCTTGTGATCGCTTCCTTCCGCAAAAACAAGCGTACCTTTTGAAAACTCCTGCAGACGAGAAATACCAGCCAGCTTCCGTTGATCCTCATCAGATAGCCCTGCTGTAAACCGAAGATCCATCAGAATTTGTTGAAGCTGTTGAACATCCATCACGGCCTCTCTTACTTGCCATCGATAACGAGTCAGACTACTCTTCGATTCTAACTTTCCGAACTCTTAACGTCTATAGACTAAGAATCCCCAGCGTCGGTTTTGGAATGTCATAAATATGATTTTATACATTTTTCTTTACTTCTTAAAACAGGAGTCGGTAGCATCGTAGTCTATGGGGGATCTCCCCAGGCACGAACTGGAACATCCTCCGATATGAATTCTATTTAAAAACCTGATAGAAAGTCGTAGAGGAGATTCTCATAGGGATTGAGCATCACCGGGATTTGAATATCGATTCCATTGATGTCATTGTCCAAAACAAGAAAAGTCACGCGCGAAGAAACCTTTGTAAACGAGTTTGCCTATCGGACTGCCGAAAAAATGGCCCTCGTAACGGAAGGAGTCGTCACTGTAAATAACTACTTGACTTTTAATTAAATCCATCCATACTGCCTCCCGAGGGATCTCGTTGATAAAACTGCGAAATCGTTTCCCTGAGATATTTAAAACACACAGTCCAAATTGTATTCCAAGGCTCTCAATTAAATACGGATATCATTTCCTTTTGAGTACACGCATTCTATCATAGAGAAATAACAGCAGACGCCAGGTAATTCCACAATGACCTTCAGCCAGGAGAGCAGAGACTTCCTGATGTTGCTTCAGAAAAAGAGAAGACAGACCAACCTCTTTTCTGTTTACATCAGACCGAGAATAACATCCAGAATAATCTAAATCAGAAATTCATGATCAAGGAGCGTTCGATGAAGACACTTTCCCATGATGAACTCAAATCACTCTCTGAAAGAGAACAAGGTCCTTGTGTTTCGATTTATCTGCCACGTCATCAAGCGGTTTCTGAACATGGTGAGGATTCCATTCATCTTCGTAACCTGCTCGACGAGGCAGAAGCCTTATTGCTGGAAAAAGGGCTCGGCGCAGTAGATGCCCGCAACTTACTGGAGCCAGGTCGAACCATTCAACATGATGCCACATTTTGGGAACGCGGACCATCCCAGGGGCTCTGTCTGTTACTGGCTCCCGGACTTTCGCGCGAAATTCATCTTGAATATCAATGCCCCAAAACGCTTTTGGTCGATGATGCTTTTTATATCAGTCCTTTATTTTACAAGCTCTACGAAGACAACCACTTCGACCTGCTGGCGATCTGCCCCAAATCAGTCCGTATTTTTCGCCACCAAAACGGTAGCTTTTCACAGATTGATCTCCCAGATGACATTCCTAAGAACCTGGATGAGATTGCTGCAGGAACGAACTTCGAAGAGTCTTTGCAGTCTCACACAACTTCCACCAGTAATTCGCGTGGGGAGACTGCTGGAATACAGCACGGCCACGGGTTAACAAAAGAACAAAACGAGAAATTACTCTCCGACTATTTTCAGGTTTTGGCAAAACACCTGGAGAGATTCCTGGGCAAGAATGGCACACCATTGATTCTTGTCGCTGCGGAGAAGAAACAAAGTTTATTCCGGAAACATTTCCATTCTAAAAACCTGCTTCCCGAAGGCATTCATACCTCTCCCGACCATTTGTCAGGACAGGAGCTGCTGGAGCTCGCTTTGCCTTTAACAGGTCAGTTTTCCAAAGAATCTTTAAACAAAGCAAAAGAACGATATCAGACTCATTTGGGAACCGCTCGTATTTCTCATCAACTGGAAGAGATCCTGCAGGCAGCCGATCAAGGTCGCATCGAAGCGATTTTTACTCCTCTGGGAACCGAACTCTGGGGGCAGCTGCCAAATGATGGCGAGTTACTGAAAACATTTCCGCAACGTGAAGCAGGCACTCTTGAATTACTGAATTGGGCTGTCAGACATACCTACAACCACGGCGGCACCCCGTATGTGATCGAAGCCCAGGATATGCCAGAAGACAAACCCCTGCTCGCCTATTTTCGCTGGTGAACTGAAGCGTTAGATTAAACAGAATCATTTGCACTGAATCATTCTGTAATAATCACTCACTGGAAATCACGACAATAATAAGGTGTGTCACAACACGCCATGTGTAACACACCTCATTTACCGGTCGTTGATGAAGCGTGCTGACGCTCAAGGTAATTCGGAACCTGCTTTATTCGGAATTCGAAGAAATGGGAATACTTATCAAAAAAAAGTCCGGCCAGCTTAGGTAAACTTTAATTTCCAAATACGATAACAGAGTGAGTGGTCATGCACGCTTCAACAGAAAACCAGGACAACAACAACTGGGAAACGGCACGACTGCAGATGGTTGAAAACCAAATCCGCATCCGCGGAATCAGTGATCCGCGCGTTCTAGAGGCGATGAGCCGAGTCCCGCGTGAGGAGTTTGTTTCACCCGACCGAAAAGAATTCGCCTACACCGATTGTGCGTTACCAATAGATTGTAACCAGACAATTTCGCAGCCGTTTACTGTCGCATTTATGTGTGAAGCCGCTCAACTGACTGGGGACGAAACAGTATTGGAAATCGGCAGTGGTTCCGGTTACGGAGCCGCTGTCTTGTCTTTACTTGCCCGCGAAGTCCATACCGTCGAACGAATTCCCGAACTGGTTCAACAGGCCAAAGCACGTTTACAACGTCTCAATTATTCCAACGTGCATGTCTATACCGCCGACGGAACATTGGGAGTACCGGAGGCGGCTCCTTTTGATGCCATCATTGTAACGGCAGGCGCAGAGTCTCTGCCGCAGCCTTATCTGGACCAATTGAATGAAGGAGGCAGAATCATCATCCCCATCGGAACAGAGTATACTGGTCAAACGATGTACCGCTTCACTCTGAAAAATGGTAAGTTATCACAGGAAGATCTGGGCGCCTTTGCCTTTGTTCCTTTGATCGGAGAACATGGCTGGTCAAGTTAACAATTCCCAGCTTAATAAACACTGAACTCTCCCCGGGAAAGACGGACAACAAAGTTATCAATCCCCGCGAGTTCTTTCTCGACTATCGCAAGCACCGCGGGTTCAATCTCTTTTAACTCAGTCCCCTGGCTCAGTACCACTTCGACACTCATCATCCAGGGATCGCTGATTTCACGTCCAATCTGGCTGCACAACCAGACACAGACCTCTTTCACTGGTTCAACCGACTCATAGATTTTCCCTGCAAGATAATGGCTCAAGACGTTATAGATTTTCCCGACATGGCTCACCGGATTCTTACCAGCGGCCGCTTCGGTACTCATCGGACGATTCAAAGTGATTAAGCCATTCACTCGATTCCCACGCCCCACCTCACCCCCGTCTGCACCTTCCGCAGAAGTCCCAAGGACTGTCAGGTACATCCCTCCCAGCCCTCGCTCAGGATTATCCAGCGTATTCAAATCCAGCTGAATCCCATCCAGAGCCATGAGCTGTGGTTCCAGAAATTGAATCAGTTCCTGCTGCATCTCTTGCTTACGATCGAAGTATTGCCGGGCATCTTTGAAGTAGAGATCAACCATCGCAACCGCCACCGTTAAATGCAATTTCCGATCACGGCGAACTCCCATGACCTTGACGTCTTCCCCTGCTTCCGGAAACTGTTTCTTGAATTGATCTGAATTGATTTGCCGCTCAGTCGCCAGAATCAATTGCTCCGTCTCAGTCAGAGGCGCAAACCCCACCGCGGCAGAGGTATCGTTGGCTGAAAGTGTTTTTCGTGCAAAGATATCTGTCAGCTCCGGCGAACCGGCTTTCAATTCATTTTGGAATATCAGATGTTTTTCGGGATCAATCAAACGTAAATGATCTCGAATCCACCCCTTGGCACTTTCGATCGCAATCTCTTCTGTTGAAATGCGATAACCATCGCATTCGGCAGTCGCACGATCCCCAATCACAAGACGCATCGGAGCATCAACAACTCCCCCACCAAAGGCAGGAATCGTCTGACCGGCGACAAGGAGTCCCTTATCAATATTGTGATGTAAAACACGACCGGCTCGCTCAAGATAGACCTGGCACAATGCAATGGAAATGGATTCCGCAATCCCATCACAGATCGTATCGGGATGTCCAATCCCTTTGCGTTCCACGAATTCGGTCCGTCGTTCTGAAGTAGCCAGGTTCCCCAGGTGTTCCAACTGAAAGTTTTGCATAAACAGATTCATTCCTTAGATGATGCGTCAAATACAGACTCATTTGCAGTGGAAACTCATTGATTATTTTTAAACAAATCCAGAAAACGATCTTCATATTCCTTGAAGAGATTCAATCGATCCAGTTCCTGTTTTAATACGTATGCCTTCGATCGATCTTCGGCTGCCTGCTCGAACAATTCCTCAATATTCTGTTCTTCCTCGACAGACAGTTTTGGCTCTTCCGGTGGTTCAACCGCTGGCTCAAGAAAAGAGGATTCTTCGTAGGACTCCCGCTGTTCTCCCATCGAATGTTCCACTTGAGCCAACAAATCTCCCAGCTTCTGCTCCATCTCTTTCCCCTGCGCGGCGAGTTCTGTCGTATCGACTTCTATCCCGGAAATAGATTTGAACGCTTCCAGTACCGCCAGAGACGCCTTCGGAAACGGTACTTGAGAAAAGATATGAGGCATTTCTCCCAGCAGACACGTCCCTTTTATATTCTTATCGGCAGCCGCTCCCTGCAGAATTCCATTTAAACCGCTGATGTTTCCCTCTTCCATAATGTTCAAGTCCAATTGTGTTAACTCTTCCAGACTCTCTGGGTCAGTCACCGCTCCAAACACACGAGACTCATGCTCCGGATGCATGGCTGTCGCCATCGCCGCAAATGTATAAACACATTCAATACCGAGTTCCTGAGCGTAGGCAATCAACTTTTGACAGTATGTGTACTTTCCAAATTGAGGCTGAGCTTCTCCGATCAAAACCACGAGATCATGTTTATCTTCAGGATCTTTCCAGACAAAAAAGCGACTGCGCGGACGCATCCCCGTTCGAATTAAACCATGCTGAACTTCCACATGATCAATATCAAATATTTCCGGGGGAGAATACTCCGCAAACAGTTCCATCCCCAATTTCGACATCAGGTAATAAGCGGCTGTCAAACCAACATTCCCCATTCCCGGCCAGACTGCGATTAACCAGGGCGCTGATAAATCTTTTATTCCGTCTGTCATACTTTATAGCTCCAGATATTTTTATTGATCTTCATCCAGGATTCCATTGATGATTTTCAATGAGGGGAGGACATTGATTCAGGGACTGAAAAAACTAAGACAATCTTAACAAGAACGGTATCCCTCAGTACTTTTTCACTGAAAACAGGAACATGTTCCGAGTTCTCCTGATATTCAAGTATGATCGTCTTTCGAGCGCATCATCATTCATAACACCATCCGCAGAGTTGTCCACCCTCTTTCCTACCTGATTTTAACAGGTGGCCTTTGGCCTTTGGGAATCAAAGTGATATACTTCCGTTTTTGCATCCGTTGATCGAAGTCCGCTTTCGCTTCGGTTACCAGCGCCGGATTCTCCATCAGTTCCACTGTCGACGCGGCCAGAGCCTGCGCAGCGTATAAAATTCCCTTCTCGCCAATCGAAGAACCAATACAGGCTACATTCTGCCAGCTATGCCCCGGATTCCCTGCGGCAAAGCAAGTCGTCCGCAATCCGCCGGTCGGAATATGCCAACTGATATCCCCCACATCGGTAGACCCTTTCGATGAGGTTTTCGATTCCAAAAGCGTATGCACACGACTGTCAATCGCCACCGGAAAGTCCTGACCAAATTCATCAATCAATGGCTGTTGAATCCGCCGGGCAAATTCTTTTTCTTCAGCCGAATATTCAGGCGGGCCAATAGACACTAATTTTTTGTGAATCAGTTCCGACAAAGGCGTATTCGCAATCAACTCGTGATTATCGGTATCGACCTGCACGCTGAGTTTCGTCCGCGTCATTAAAGCGGCCCCTTTGGCAATGTCCACGACCCAGCGATAATTGCGTTCCAGATCTTCGTGCGTATTCGCCCGCACGTAATACCAGACCGTCGCTTTCGCAGGCACTACGTTCGGCTGGCCTCCCCCATCAGTAATCACATAATGCATCCGCGCGTCTTCTTTCACATGCTCCCGCATGTAGTTAACGCCGACATTCATCAGCTCGACGGCATCGAGCGCACTCACACCACTTTCCGGACTCACCGAAGCATGTGCCGGCAGACCGCTAAATGTAAATTTAACCGATACCAGCGCCTTGGAACTTCCCAGATGCACGTTGGTTTTATTCGCCGGATGCCAATGCAGGCAGATATCCAGATCTTTGAACTGCCCGTCGAGCAGCATATAAACCTTTCCCAGCCCGGTCTCCTCTGCTGGCGTTCCATACAAGCGGACTGTCCCTTTAAGCTGATGCTGATCAATCGACTGTTTGACAGCCAGCGCTGCCCCCAATGCAGCTGTTCCTAATCCACTGTGACCACAAGCGTGCCCCGCGCCCCCTTCTGTTTGCGACTCGCGAAAAGGAACCGTTTTCTGTGACAGTCCCGGCAGCGCATCGTATTCAGCCAGGATCCCGATCACTGGTTTACCACTCCCATAACTGGCCACAAACGCCGTCGGCATATCGGAAACACCACGCTTCACCGTAAATCCGTTGTGCTTCAGCTTCTCAATCAGCAATTGAGACGACTTCGTTTCCTGCAAGCCCACTTCCGCATAATTCCAGATCGACTGGTTCACGGCTTTCAAATCCTCGGCCCGCTGCGCCACATCGTCAACAGCCGTCTGTTGCGCCGTACTCAATTGACTCGGCGATTTTTCATCCGCCCAGACAGATGCTCCTGAGTTCGCTTGCAGCACTACGAATACACATCCAACCCACAATATTTTTGTATGCCAGTTCACTCGCATGATGGTTTCTTTCTTTTGAAGATCAGCTGAGAATCGATTCCAGTAATGATTCCAGACTACCAAAGCCTGCACAAGATGTCATCTGAATTCCATGATGACACTAATCCATGATCACTGCCAGAATATTCTCACTGAAAGAACATGACTTGACACCGTCACGCCTTTTTCGAAACTGCCTGTTCTGCGTCGCGCGCGTGGCGTTTTTTTTTGACTGGTGCATATCGCGAATCGTGTGAATTCCCTCACCATAAAACCCCCTGTTTTTTTTGATATTTTCACCTGTCATTCCGGAACGGGTTCCTGCTGTCTCGTATAAGTTCAGTCCCTTTTGGGTCGTTTTCTGACTTCGAATCTGGCACAAAGCATCAAAACAGCTCCCGTTCTGCGACATTAACGCACACAAACATTTCTTGACGGTGACGTGCCATCCTGCATGATGAGACCAGCCCAACCAAGCTGTCTCTTGTTCAATGAAAGGAAACACGAACATGACCACTCCCCACTCTCCCGCCGGAAAAAGAATCACCCGGGAACAACAGTCCCAACTGGTTCAGGCTATCAAACAGTTGCTCAGCCAGGGAAAACATACGTCCGATATCAAACGTGCCATCAACCGGGGATACGATCTCTCCCCCCGTTCGGTCGAACGGTACATCACGCGTGCGCGTCGTGAAATGATCGACCATCTTGAGGCCCCCACAGATCAGTTGCGTTCCGAATCCTTCGTCTTTTATCTCGCCATCATCAATGATTCAAGATCCAGTCAGCGCGAACGTCTACGCGCCCGGGAACGTATCGACAAACTATTGGGACTCGACACACCACCCCATCTCCGCGATGAGACCATCTTCATGGGCCTGACGTCGGACGACATCAAAAATATGACAGACGAAGAACTGGAAGTCGCCTACAAGAAAACAATGAAATAATCCGGCAGTCAATTCCACAGACAAATACGCTAGCAGATCATAAACGATCGTCACCAAAGCCCCCACCTGAAAATCCGGAACGGATTGGGAACTGCTCCCGTGTGGCCCCAATCCCCTTCCACTTCAGCAGTACTTTTTAAAAGGAGTCTTTAACTGATAGTACATCCTTTCCTGTGTCACGCATGTCAAATGTTAAACGGGACATCGAATCATTCACAGGTGGTCCGACATTTCATTTATTAAATTGAATGTACCAAAACATGTAGAGTGTACATGCATATAGTCCGTGGCCCACCTAGCAATATGTACATTTACTGATTTTTATACACATTCAATTTGACTAACTGTTGACCACATGTGTACAATCCAGCGAAATTCGAAACCGCTTTCCGAATCCTTAAGACATCCAGGTGGGCCAAATTATGCTTGCTCGAAAAGAGCAGGGAAGCAATTCAGACACGGATGTAACAAAGCACACTAACCCGACGAATTCTGACCAACCTATTTGGTTTGAAGATGTTCTCAAACAAGAGCTAGAAGAACTGAAACAGCGCCGAGAGGTCGCTGGAATACCAGAAGGTTCCTCCTCATCGAACAGCGAGAATGAGAAAGCTCCCAAGGAAGGTGCAGAACCTTCCGACAAAAATGCTGTAGACAAAAACTCGCTCGTTGGACTCACATTGTCTGGAGGCGGGCTGCGGGCGGCAACATTTTCACTCGGCATTATTCAGTCCATGCGGGCGAATGGTCTACTTCGATACTTTGACTATATCACTTCAGTATCCGGCGGTGGTTATGCAGCTGGATATCTCGCAACTCAGACAACACGCGCCGCTCGATTATCGAATGCGAATGAGAAGACTAAAAGCGATCCGAAACCTGGTAAGCCTTGCTACCACGATCTTGATAAATTTGGCGCATTCATTAAACAGCCAATTACAAACGACTCGGAGAAAAAAGACCAGGAAACCGAGGGGGTAGCGACTCCTTCCGCTCAGGGCACTAAGGTTAAAGCCAATCCGAAACTACCACAAAAAGACGAGTCTACGATTAGCCATTCCATCGAGGATGAGCGGTTTGATCGCCGTGGTTGGTTGAGTGAAAACGATTTTTTCGTCTTCCGCGACTGCGGAAAATACCTAGCCCGCCCCTGGGAGTTCACGGCGAACTACATTCTCTCTACCCTTCCGGTCTTGTTGATGTTCGCCTGCGGCCTGGCAGCGTGCGCCGCATTTACAGCAATCTGTTATCGCTGTTTTGACTTTCCCATAGCTCGGGATGTCATCACAATCGGAACACGCCGGGTGAGTGAGGTTCTCGTGGCATTTTTGCCAGCGATTGGCCTCGCATCCCTTTGGGTAGTCGTCAAAGTCGCGTTAATCGCAGCCGGTCCTAGACAACCCCAGGAAATCGTTAATACCGAAGATGAGGGCCAAAAAGAATTTGCTAGAGACATACAGACTACACGAAGTAAGCGAGAGAACAATATTAATCCGATTCGACCCCTGGCACTCGCAGGAATTTTTGTTTTCAGTATCTCATGGTTCTTTATGGTGAACCCCTTTAACAAAGGAAATTTTTATACCTTAATCACATCGCAATTCTTGTGTTCCCAGATCGTCATACTCTCACTCTACTTGTCATTTTTTACCAAAAATCCAAGTTTACTTAAGATGCCGCGATTGTTGAGACTAGTCGCATTTGTGGGTGTTGCACTGTTGATCACAGCGGCAGGTCATGTTTTGCTTAAGTACTTTCCATCTCCATCATGGATCATGGAACCAGGCTCACTTAATGACTGGACGTTGGCGCTGGTGACGCTAATGTCTCCCATCGGCGCACTGATTCCAGCTTTCACAATCATGATACTATATATTCGTCATGAATTTCCGCAATTCCAAGGTGGGCGTATGTGGCGAGGATGGAACGGGGGTGCCGTCGCATTCATATTGCCTCTCGCGGGAATCTTTGTCTTCGCATGCCTTTACTTTACAGACCTCGAAAGCAACCCAATATTTCTATTTGAGAAAGCGACGAATTCCGCCGATCTGCTTGTAAAAGAAACAGATTTGCTCATCGTTTGCGCAATTGGTGTTACAATTTTATTGAGCGTTCATTGGTTATATCTGGGAAGTCTTAAATTTGCTGACTATCTGTTCCGTCTAACTCTCATCAGCATCCCAGCAGCATTGGTGATCTGCATTACGAATGGAATCTTGGACCTTGTGTTCCTGAGTGATCTTCTCAAAACATCTAACCTACCTGTAATGGGGCAAGAGTCGTTACAGCAGCCACTCATGATCTATGTTTTCCTCGCGACACTGGCGCTAACTCAATATAGACGACTCTTGCGAAGCCAGCGCCCTGGCGCATCCATTGGAGAACGACTCATTCTGCGTATGGTGCTCACGGGAGTCATTTTTGGAATCCCGTTGCTCATGTTTGGTTCCATTGCTCAGGAGAATTTTTCCGGGTATGCGACACATCGCGATCCGCAATTTCACGAGAGCGACATTTCTTTCGCAAATCTCGCCGAGTGGTGGAACGAGGAAAGCGCTCAAGGTGGATTCTCTGGGGCAGACCTCTTTTCTTCTGTAAAGCCTATAAAAGATGAAAAGGGAACTGAAGTAAATCTCAATGATAAGCTGAATACATATCTCAAACATCAACAATCTAACCGTAAAGAGATGTTTGGAAAGCCGGGATGGGAAGAAAATTCACGAGGATGGACCTCCCCGAAAACAGGAATGCTTGCGAGACTTGCAATTTCCCTAGGTGTCTCGAAATCACATCGAAATTTGCATAAAGAATATGTAAAAGATCCGTCTACTGGATTAGCTTCTTTACGAAAAGAACGAAAGAACATTTCAGATCTTTTATCCAATAGACTGGGAGATTCACAGATCACTCATCGCCTTGGAGATGTCATTCTCGTCCGCGCCGCTGGCGCTGACGAGAATAAACGCATAGATCTAACCAAAGTCCAGAAGTATCTCTTTGAGACGGCTTTAGAGGAAATGGGCAAAATCAGAACCAAACATGACAACAAAGAACAGACCGCGTTTCGGCAATATTATGCCCAGGCGATAGAGCACTTGAAGACATCGAAAAGCAACTGCTCGCTTTTTCGCGTTGACGCCCCACACGGTTCCACTCATAACGACCAGTTCTGGTCTGATGAAATCCCCGACACGACTAACGATAACGGTGAAGAACGCCTTGCGAATTTTAACCGACTCCTTCTGGAACGTCTCTACCCACACGTCTTTCTCCGGTCGACGCGCATCAGCACACCGGTCGTTGTCCAGCACGATCAAACCAGTCGTTGCTACCTGTTTATTGTCACATCAATAGCATTCGGTGCTTTGTTTCTCCTGCTTCCGATGAATGTTCTGTCGCCTATGCACCAGTTCTACCGCGAAAAAATCCGAGATGAATTCCTGCAAACCAATGCAGATGAGACTGACAGACAAGCCTATGCGATGCATGAGCTTGCTGAAGCTATCAATATTGGTGGTCCAATCCATCTCTTTGTAGCCGACCTCCGACTAGGTGTACCACTTCCCATTGACGGTAATTCTAAGAACGATTCTCCACTCGCAAGAACGAGGCGTTACAATCACCCTTATATTTATTCTCCGTTCCACATCGGGTCTCCGGCAATCGGTTACCGCAATGCCAAAGATGGATCGCGGCATGTCGGAGTTGATGATGCCGTGACCGTTTCTGGAGCAGCCGTGAATCCAACCGCTCTCGCAACGGGAGCTCTACGTTGGATTCTGACGGCTTTCAATCTACGACTCGGCGAATGGATCTTTCATGATGAGATGATAAAACATGTCGGTAATAAAGCGGAATCAAAGCAGCAAGTTCGCGCGAAGCGGAAAGGGCAAACTCCTCGAAAACACCACAAGCAGACTATTTTCAAAAATGATTTCATCGGTCCTGCACCGCATCATATACTCACAGAGTGGTCACGGCCCTGGGTTAATGACGATGGTAACAACCGAGAGCAGTTTGCCGGAACCAACCGTACTAAGGATCCTTTGTGGTGGGAACACTGGACTGCTGGATCGATATCTGATGGAGGATTTATCGACTTCCTTGGGATTGACGAACTCTTACGACGCCGATGTCGAATCCTGGTGGTTGTCGACTCGTCTATTAATTCTGGTGATCTGGAATTCAGCGTCCTTGGCGAGGCTGTCCGCAAAGCACGATTGGATCATGGCTGTGAGATTCTGGATATTGATGATGACAAACCGTTGGATATTGAGCGGCTTGAGCGAAACGATGAGAGTCTAACAGCGCAACATATTATTCTCGGACGAGTTCTCTACCCAAAACGTCACACGCAGGATAGCGAAGAATCAGAGCATCATGAAGGACTACTTGTTTACGTACAGATGACCCGCACAGGCGACGAAAATGTTGATGTAACACAGTTCGCGCGCGCCGTTCCTTCTTTTCCTGATCATCCCACTTCAGATCAATTTTTTGATGAGGCAATGGTTGAAGCTTATCGAAGCCTGGGAAAACACATAGGAGACGCAATCTGTGCAGGACTGCCGAACCACTCTCTACTTGAAAGGGCCCAAAGGAATTCTTCCGATAGTCCAATGTTTCTCAATGTCGAGGAACTCACTGATGCATTGATCGAAAGTTACCGTATTGACTGTCGTGAAATCCGAGTCGATCGACGAGACGACCTCAGACGAATGCCAATGAATTCCAACTCAGATATATTTAATTCCTCAATCAAACTTCCGGAATTATATCCCAAAGAAATTCGATGTTTATTTGAAGGACAAGAACGCACCAAGGAATACTTGGGTACAAACAAGGATCCCAACTTTGTGAATTACCGGCTCAACGAAGAACGATTCCTCAGGTTATATGAATCAGACCCCAATCTCCAATATCGTGTAAAACGCACCATCAACTCCGCTGTTCATGCAGATTGGAACCTATACGAAGACCAGGATTTAAAGGCACGTAACGAAAGATTCTCAATGGGTACTGAACCCTGCCAGCTTTCGGCTTACGTCGTTGCCTGTCATGATTTTTGTCTAGTCCAGAGTGCCTCTGGAGATTGGTCCGATAACTATATCTCCGTCGAAAATGATTCGATGCGCGTCAGCGATGGGCGAGATCTTTTAGTCGGCGAAGACCGATTTCAAGCCGGGGGACGCTACGAGTTACTCTCGGCCTGTGTCGCAATCTCAACAGCAATGAAGGCTTTGCACTCAATTGACAATGAAAAGCAGCAAAAAAACAGGAAGCTGTCATCGGAAACGTATGATATTGAAACGAGGCTTTTACGCCGATCTGCCGTTGCAATTTCCGATGCGGTCTTCCGATACCGTGGGGCTGAGACAACTGTCATGTTTCTTGACTTCCTGCTGGCACCATTGACACCAGAAGATCTAGAATTCAATGTTCCTCCATCAGAGCCAGACGAAAATAGCATCTCAACCCTCAACATTGAGATTTTCAATTTGCGAACTCTTATTAACAAAATAAATCTACAACAGAAGTCACAAACTCCAAAGAAAGACACAGATGGCAATCAGTTTGATCCAACCGTTAGAAAATCTAGAAAATAAGATTCACATCCTACGTACGAATTGAGTCCTGCGATAGCCCAAGACTGGCGGACTCCCGAAAAGTGAATTATGCGGCCAGTTGTTGAGCGTATATTCTCTCGAACTGGTCGGGACATTGATAGCTTAATGTTTGATGTAAACGTTTTGAAT
>Ga0222668_1000342_pt1 | contig 31237 bp, 28 predicted proteins | sample AntAcemetagen728_FD_179823 | JGI IMG/M metagenome (GOLD analysis project Ga0222668, IMG submission 179823) | Saline water microbial communities from Ace Lake, Antarctica - #728 | ecosystem: Environmental > Aquatic > Non-marine Saline and Alkaline > Saline | place: Antarctica: Ace Lake...
AAGTCGCGTTAGTTCATAATAATCCGACCGTTTCTCACCTAACTCTTCAAAGAGTGAATCAATTAATTGAGGCATCCAGTACCACGAAGGTCCCATGTCGAAAGTAAAACCTTCCGCTTCGAAAACGCGCGAGCGACCCCCACCGCTTTCATTTTTTTCATATACAGCAACTTCGTAACCTTTTTTTGCAAGGAAACACGCCGCATACAAGCTTCCGAACCCTGCTCCAATAATTGTGACTTTTTTCATCTTGATATAACGTTCGACAATTTTTTTCTCGCTTGAAAAACTCTACTTTTTACTGTTCCAATTGGAATTTCGAGTTGATCAGCGATCTCTTTGTACTTAAATCCTTCCAAATGTAGTTTAAAAGGTTGTCTTATGTCCTGATTTAAAGCCTCAATTTCTTCAATAATTTGACCTTCCATCATTTCATCAATGGGCGTAAAATTATCAGGTTCCCCAACTTGCATTCTGTAACTATCAGAATCACAATGAATCATCTGGTATGACTTCTTTCGAACGCCATTGATAAAAATATTACGCATCATTATGTTCAACCATCCTTTCAGGTTCGTATTTGTGCGGAATTTTTCATGATTGAGAAATGCTCGTAATATCGTTTCTTGTGCTAGATCTCTAGCATTTTCTTTATTACGGGTGTACTTTAATGCGAAGCCATTAATATAACTTGACAGGCTTACGATTTGTGTTTGGAAGTCGTGTGTTGTCATTTTGTTTAATTTTTAGAACTAATTGTTAAACAAAATTAAGTATTTAATTGGATTTAAATACATTTTGTTTAAATATTTTTTAAAATAGTTAAACAAAATTAAGTCGATAGAAAAAAAAATGAGTAAAGCTAAGGGTTAGAATGGGGTTTGAAAAATAAAAAAAAATTATATTCCCATTAATGTATCAATGGATTGAATGATATTTATGCCTTGCGGAATAGCCTCTTGGTATAGTTTAACTTGATATCCACCGATATAAACTTTTTTCAATTCAATATTATTCTCGAAAATATTCATTAAATCTTCAATTTCTTGCTTTTCAATTTTAGCAATGAGACTCGTAAAAATATAATCCGGTTTTATTCTTTGCACTGCTCGTTCGATATCTTCATTTGGGAGCGATTGTCCTAAATATATTGTTTGATACCCTTTAGATCGAAGGACATAATTATAAAACACCAATGCTAATTCATGAAACTCACCTTCTCTTAAAAATAGCAGGGCTTTACCTTTGCTAAATTTATGTTCTAGCGCCTTTTCAGTATTCCTTATAATATAGTCTCGAATGATGTGAGAAAAGAAATGTTCATGCGAAGCGTCAATGGTATCAACCTGCCATAATTCGCCAATTTTTTGTAAAACAGGAATAAGGACATCAGAAAAAACTCGATCTAGTCCTTGATTTTGAGAAAGATCACTAAGCGCATTAACAATAGCGTTTTCGTCAAAATCCATTATTTTATTGATAAAAAAATCGACCTGTGAGGCTTCATCATCATCTGGCTTTAATAAAATTTCATTTGCCAGGCGAAAGATATCATTCTCATTGAGTTTGGCGATTTTAGAGATCTTTAGACCATTATTATACAATAAATTGATGTTGAGAATCTTTTTCAAATCTCTATCGGAATATAATCGGATATTGGTATCCGTTCGAGATGGGGATAATAAATTATAGCGTTGTTCCCAAATGCGTAGGGTATGCGCTTTAATTTGCGTAAAATTCTCCAGATCTTTTATCGAGTATACTCCCATGATGACAATAACAAAGAACTGATGAATTTGTTTAAAAAAAGAAGGATGTCCGTTATTTTTATAAAAGGGCAATGTGAATAAGTCGGTTTTTAGGCGCTGCGAGTCTTAGCGAATCGACTTTTCTTTTTGACGTTCCTTCTTATCTTGTTCTTTGATGCGATCTTTTCTTTTCTTCTCATATTCCTTATTGGCCTTTTGATTTTTTCGTTTCCACTCACGCTGTTCCTTTTGCTTTGCCTTATAGGTCAATTTATCAATCGTCACCACCTCATTATCAAAAGGTATCAATCCATTTTGAATATCCATTAAAACCTCTTGAGCGATTTTATCATTCCTTACATCAGGATTAAATTTAGCTTCCAAATCTTGATCCCACATTTTAGCCATGAGACTAAAAATATCAGCTTTTTGTTTACTTTGATATTTGCTAGAGATTTCGTAGACCGTCATTCCTGTCTCTAGATGAATCAACTTCATCAGCATTTCGCCTTCGGTCGTATAGAGATCGAGCAGGAAGTATTTGAAATCCTCTTTTAAGTCTTTATATTCATCTTTATAAAAGGCATTCTTTTTTCTCCGGCGTTCAATACCCTCAGCATTCGAATCGATTTCATCTATTACGTCAGCTGCATAAAGTGCATAAGGGTATACTTTAACAATAATTCGTTTCAGCCGATTATACGTATTCATATAATCATTGTCGTGAATGACGACCTCTGCACCGTAATAATCTTTTAGACTATCATCAGGTTCATTTTCAATCTGACTCATAGCAGAAGAGGCAAAACCAACCAAAACAATTAACACAAGTGCTTTCATACTAAGAATGAATACAAGATTTATACCAAAATATACGCTTTTTTTGTAGGATTATTATATTTACCCTCGAATTTAACTTAAACCAGTCTTACAATGAGAGCATACTATTTTTTAGCACTACTACCTTTATTGAGTTTCGTATCATGTAATGGCAGCGGAGGATCCTCAGAGGACTTAATAGGCGATACTTTGCGCATTGACACAACACTGCTTGATTCGACACTGAACGCATTAGATACGGTTACATTGGATTCGGCGGGATATATTGATGAAACAGCTGCACTCACGACTCAAATTGAAAAAGTATATGGTGAGCAGTGGGATTTTTGTGATTGTGTCGTAAAAAATGACTCAATTGAAAAAGCGATCTTCGCAACAGATGATGATAACCAACTTGATTTAATTCTTGCCCGAATGGAAGTTGTTGATCAACACTGCAAAGAATTACTAACAACCGCCAATACCACACCAGACGATCGCGCAAAACATGAGCGAAAAGTAAATCGCTGCTTGAAAGACGCAAAAAATAAGTAATAGATACGTTGCTAAATACGCCACACGACGTATTGCGGACCTTGGAACATTGACCTATCTTTATCAAAAAATTAAGGTATGAGATTCGTTTCGCTATTACTCATTTTAACAACTTGCTTTTACGCACAAAGTCAAATGGAAAATTGGTACAATGTTGACCTTGGAACCCTAGGCTATAAGAGCAATCGTATAGGATTTGATAAATTAAATAGCGCCATTCCAAATTCACAGGGGTATTATGCAGATTCGTCCCAAATCCAATTCAAAGGCGCATCAACGGAACTTGCAGCAGATATTTTTACAGAACATGTTTATTTCCATTTAGATGGTTCTATTATTACAGATTTAGCTGTTACATTAATGCTATTTAGAAAAGATGATTGGTGGTATCAACAACCTTTTGGCAATTATGATCAAACTCAATTTTTACCTATTCGATTGGCATTTGGGGATAATATCACGCCGTATTTTGGCTTGTATGCTGGCGGTCAATGGCAATACTCTATTTTCAAATACACACCAAAAGCTGTAAATTATGATGAAATTCTGATTGGAGGAAATCAATATGGATTTGGTTTGCATGCCACATTTTCACTCGGTCCTGTTTTGATTAGACAATCCTATATGCACGATTGGGTCAGTCGAGCAAGTCATTTCAAGGGCAAAGTAATCACACATGAAACGGCATTGTATTTTGGTTGGCCTAGCTTAGGTGTATTTGGGAAGATGAATTTTTACGACAGAATCATGAATGCAGGGGAATTTGCAACAAATCCTGATGCCATCTTGAAAAGTGATTTAAAATCGACAACGCGACTCTATGAGCAACGCCACATGAATCAATTTACATTTAGTTTTGGAATTTATGCTGCGGGCTTATTTTCGGGTGTTTCGAGAGGAACGGCAAATGCAGCTAGTTATATTGAAACAGAAACCAAAAGAGAAAGGGACGAAGAGAAACGGCGTAAGATTGAGTATATTGAAAATTAGGCCGCTTGAGTTTTATGCAAAGGATAGATTACTCATAATACAAATCATATTTATAAATATTGTCTCCTATTGTTTTATGAAAGATGAAATGTCCTAATTCAATCGTGTAAGCATATTTTCCTGACAGGTAGAGGTGCCAATCATATATTGCTGGCCAAGCCACATATTGCCTAAATGCAATTGAATCTGAATCGAAACTAAATGTGCCTTCCCCACCTAGCGGTAAAAGACTGAGATTTTTTGGATTTGTGAAATTATCTTCATAAAAATGGACAAAAGTCGAATCCGATCGCGTTGTATCAAGTGCCGCATAATGCACGCTGAACTCACCTACGTAAAGACCCTCAATAACAGGCAAGGGAGGTGGTGGAGGCGGAATTAATTCCACCTCTTCATTCGGGTCAATTTGTTTTTTATCGCAACCATAAAAAAATCCAACGGAAATAATTAAAAATAACCCGAAAATACTTTTCATATCCTTTTTATTATGTTGTATAGACGAAAATTAAAAACGAATAGTTGCACAAGAGCGATAGAAGCGAAACTCAGGAAAAAGAAGTAAAGTCTTAATCAAATGACAAAGTCAAACCCAAACCTGGATATTTATTCCCGACAACCGTTGGGCGCCAAGAAAAACTCAAATCTTCAGAGACATCAAAGGAAACAAAATGCCCATCAACGTATGCTTCTAGCACATTTAATCCCCAAACGGCGATAAAGGCGACAAGAAAAATATCTCTTCGATTGGCATACGTATCAAAGCCGAGATAATCAACTTGATTAGCTGTATAGCCTAGGATTAGACTTGTAGAATCAGGATAATTTGCAAAGCGTTGATCCAAATAACCAGCATTATTTTGACGAAATTGGTATTCTTGTTTTGTTAGGTTTGCGAATTGGTTATTGTGATAAAAATAATAGCCACAGGCTGACAAACCACCATAAATTAAAGGTATTTTCCACCATGCTCTATTTTTTTTATCTGCTATTTTCCGATAGCCTAATTCATTGTAAAATTGACCGGCACCTGGAATAAAAGTTGACCACAATGCTGAGCGTTTGGGAACATGTACGTAATTAGAATCACTGAGTAAATCAGATTGAACAGAAAAAGCGTTTGCGCTTATTCCGAACGAAAATAATACTAATAAGAATAGAAAATTACGCATTCACCTGATCGATAAAATCAATTATTTTGTCCAGCTCTTCTTCCGAGTCAAAATTAATAACGATTTTACCCTTTCCTTTATTGTCTGCTGAGATTTGAACCTTCGTTTTAAGTTGCGTCGCAAGGCGCTCTTTAAAGCTCGCAGCAAATTGCGATAATTCAAAAGATTCTTCTTTTTTTGATTTCGCTAAGCCAGGTGCTTTTTGACTTTTTATCAAAGCTTCGATATCTCTTACAGACAAATCATCCTCTACTACTTTGCGGAAAAGTTCAAGTTGCACATCTTCATCACCTGCAGAGACAATGGCACGCGCATGGCCCATAGACAATAAACCTTGGCGAATACCAATTTGAATTGGAGCCGGTAATTTTAATAAACGTAGGAAGTTTGCAATGTTTGACCGACTCTTACCGACTTTTTTACTGAGTTGTTCTTGCGTAAAGTTACACTCATCAATTAACCGTTGGTAAGAGAGACCTACTTCAATTGCATTCAAATCAACCCGTTGAATATTTTCAACCAAGGCCATTTCGAGCATGGTTTGATCATTTGCAATTCGAATATAGCACGGCACTTCTTTCAGACCAACCAATTGCGAAGCTCTAAAACGGCGTTCGCCAGAAATGAGTTGATAACGATCACGCCCTAATTTACGAACTGTAAGCGGCTGAATGATTCCGTGTTCAGCAATTGATTCTTTTAATTCACCCAGTTGCTCCTCCTCAAAATGCGTTCTTGGATTAAAAGGATTTGCCTCAATTTGAGAAATCAGCAAAGAAGAAATCGAACCCACCGTCTTTCCTTCAACGCCGATATTACGCGTAGTAATATCTGTACTTGCATTTTCAAGCAATGCGCTTAAACCTTTACCTAAAGCCCTTTTCTTAGTCATTTCGTCCTCTTCCCTATTATATCAATTGTTTATCCTTATTCTTCATTTTGGTCAAATCATTTTTTTGCAACACTTCACGCGCAAAATTTAAATAATTGATCGACCCTTTACAAGTGGCATCATGCATAATGATTGTTTCACCAAAACTTGGAGCTTCACCCAAACGAGTATTACGGTGAATGATTGTATTAAAAACAAGTTCTTGAAAATGTGTTTTCACTTCATCCACGACTTGATTTGCCAATCTTAAGCGCGTATCATACATAGTCAATACGATTCCTTCAATATCCAAGTCAGGGTTTAAGCGTGACTGAATGATTTTGATCGTATTTAATAATTTACCTAAACCTTCCAGCGCAAAATATTCACATTGAACAGGGATGATCACAGAATCCGCAGCTGTTAAAGCATTGACCGTAATTAATCCCAAGGAAGGAGAACAATCAATGATAATGAAATCATAATCTTCCTTGATTAACTCAAGCGCTTGTTTCAATTTGTTTTCACGATTTGGCATATTAATCATTTCCAATTCGGCACCGACAAGGTCGATATGCGCGGGAATGATATCCAAATTCGGGTTTTCAGTTTCAATAACGAGGTCTCTCGCATCTGCTTCATTTACGAGGCAATCGTAAATACTTCGTTGCACATTTCGCGAATCGAAACCAACACCTGAAGTAGCATTTGCCTGGGGATCTGCATCAATAATCAATGTTTTATACTCCAGTACACCGAAACTCGCACCTAAATTAATAGCTGTAGTCGTCTTTCCTACTCCCCCTTTTTGATTTGTAATTGCAATTATTTTACCCATTGAGATTTTTAAATAGTATCGAATATCAAAGATACTTTTTTTTGCCGTTATTTTTTGTTTTGTTGAAAACTATTAGCGTCTATTCGTCCAATAAAAGGTAAACAACATGACCGTGATAACCTAAATTATAACCCTTACCATTTGTATTTGAAGATTGCAAAAATAATCTTATAGCCGGCCAAGATTGTTCCTTTAATCGTTCCTGAAACCTTAGAGGTTCCAATCCTTTTTTTATAATTCACAGCAACCTCTGTATAGGTCAATTTATGCTGAGCCGCTTTCAATTGCATTTCGATTGTCCACCCGTATGTTTTATCATCCATTTTCAACTTCATCAATTGATCGTATTTGATCGCTCTAAAAGGACCGAGATCCGTATATCGCACACCATAAAAAACACGCATCAAGCGCGTTGCGAGCCAATTGCCAAAACGTTGCGGAAAGGTCATGGAACCTTTTTCTTTAGCACCAAGCGCACGCGAGCCAATTACCAAATCAATATTTTGTTCAAGAATTGGCGCTACGACCAGTGGAAGTTCTGCTGGATAATCAGAATAATCGCCATCAATAAAGACAATAATATCGGGCCGAATTTCCATTTGAGAAGCAAATTCCATTCCCTTTAGACATGCCCATCCATAGCCCGGTCGTGGTTCATTTAAAACGATTGCTCCAGCTTCAGTAGCAACCCTCTCAGTGCCGTCAGAAGAGCCATTATTGCATACCAAAATATCAGAAACGATATCTTTTGGAAGATCATTAACAACTTTACCGATTGATCCTTCCTCATTGACGGCAGGAATAATTACGACAATTTTAGGCGTTTTCATCATTTAAAATGGGGAATAATTTTTCTTTAAAAGTGGCTAAAGATACTACGGATTTAATTCAAAACCATTATTTCCAAGTACAATTGGCCCCTCATTGCCGAAGCGACCTTGTTCAGGACCGTTTTCTAATTTTAGCACACCTCGCGGGCAGACTGCAGAACAAACACCACAACCGACACAAGAAGATCGAATAATATTTTGCCCTTTTTGAGCATAAGCCCTCACATCTATCCCTTGTTCACAATACGTTGAGCAATTGCCGCATGAAATACACTGTCCCCCATTTGTGGTAATTCTAAAACGTGACTTGAAGCGTTGCACTAAGCCCATGTAAGCAGCTAATGGGCACCCAAATCGACACCATGTTCGATTCCCGAAAATCGGATAAAAACCCGTTCCAATTACGCCAGAGAAAATCGAACCGATTAGAAAACCATACGTTTTTTGGATGGTATAGGTTTGAACGCCCAGCATACTCGTCGCTCCCGTAAAAAATGAATAGAGCGTCAATGCGGTCATGAGAATTGCAAAAACCAATACACCATGAATGAGCCAACGTTCTAACTTCCACGCCCACATTTTTTTATTTGAAAGTTGACGGTATGGATCTCCCAGTGTTTCAGCCAATCCTCCACATCCGCAGACCCATGAACAATACCATCTTTTACCGAAGAAATAGACCATAATTGGCACAATTAATGCGGTTAAAATGATACCCCAGAACAACATAAAAATCCCAACATTACCACTTGCCATTAAATTTTCAATATTCCAATCAAAGAAATAATCATAATCTAAGGGCCATGCATTTTTAAAATCATAATAGGGCATATTAAAACGCACCAACAACTCAGGAATGATAAACGCAAAGGCAATTTGAAAAAAGAGTACAACAGTTGTTCGTACAACTTGGTAAGCATTGTGTCGGTATTTTACCCACATCCGAACAGCCATCACAGTCATAGCGACACAATACATAAATCCATATAAAAACCACTGCCCAGCTGGGTTGCCGCTTAGCAATTGACTGACAGGATTGACAAGGATGATATTGTTGACGAGGTATTGCGGATAGAAATACAAAAAGACATAAAAAGTGACAAGGTAGAACATCACGACCCAAGCAATCCAACCTCGACTCGAAATAGCATCTCTGTAAATACCGTCATTTTTTATTCCTGCAGGACCAAGTAACTTAATATTGGCCAAATTATAAGCAATCGAGCCAATCACAGCTAATCCAAACGTTAAAAATAACCAAAGAAGCGTGTTCGAATTTGCTGGACTCGTGATAAAAACCTTGTTCAAGGCAAGTAAACTTTCGCCATCATCATACAAGCGATAAGCTCCACCAATATCTTGATTCAATTCAGCAACCTTATCATTCAATACACCTTTAAACTCATCCACAGAAGCATAGGATTTTGAATCCGTGTACATCCAATTGGTATTGTCAACGAGCATTTTAATTTTCGATTCTTGCGCACCTAGCGCATTTCGAATAATGTCTTCAGAATAGGTAATAGCTTCATTTTCAAGCGAAAAACTATAAATTGATGCAAGGTCAAATTCAGAAATCGCAGCCACATCATAAACCAAATCACGAATCAAACCATTGTGAATTTCAATAATTTTAGGCAAGGCCGCATTAAAGGAAATTAAATCAGAAAAAGGTGCACTATTTTGGGCTGAATATACAACTGTTGCATCATTGAATACATTTGCAATCGTGTCACCTGCGTCTAACGATTCAGGACTTGTATCAAAATGAGCTCGAACTAAATCGGGAGTAATTTTATAGGATCCAAGAAAGATGTTTGCAGTAAATAGCAAGATACCCAAAAGGAAAACAAAAAAACCTATTCTTCTAACGTTTTTCATTGACTAAGCTTTTTGATTTAGAATCGTTCTCCACCAAGATTTTGGTTGAAGTACAATATTTTTACCTGTTTTAGAATTAAAAGCAGCGATAATATTTTGTTCGTGATGTTTAAAAAATTCAGGATCAAAATTAGCATGATTCAATCCAGCCATCACATCATCTACAGTTGCTTGTTTTATCAACCAGTTATTAAACAATTCGTGTCTCATTCGGATACCAAAAACATTAATTCCTTTAAAGACATTCGACTCTTTATCCCAAACAACATGCATGGCAATTTCACCCTTTTCATGTTCCCAATAAAAATCAATTTCTCCAGGTTGAAGATTTGCCATCACCCAACCGTATGTTTGATATTCGATATCAAAAAATTTGGCAGAATTAAACCAAGGCCCTGGGTTATAAGCCATCCGATTACCACATATCGTTTGCGCGACAGTCTCGCCCATAATTCGGCCTGTATACCAGACTTGTTCAATTGGCCGGCGACCATTAATGGATTGATCAAATTCTGCACAGTCACCTATGGCATATACGCCTGGTAAATTCGTTTCCAAAAAGGCATTGACTTTAATGCCACGATTGATTTCGAGCGCAGAATTTTTCAAAAAATCAACATTCGGAGAAACACCTGCAGTCAATCCAACGATTTGACATTCGATTAGCTCACCTTTTTTTGTGCGAATCGCCTTCACATGACCGGCGCCGTCATCAATGATCTCACTTAATTCTTCATTAAAACGCAAATCAACATGATGCTTTTTTATATGGCGAGAAATTAAACTTCCCTCTTCTTTCGGGAGTATATTTCCCCAAAACCGATCTTCTCGCACCAAAAATGTCACTTTAATTCCGCGTGATAACAACATTTCTGCGAGCTCCACACCAATTAATCCACCTCCTACAATAACTGCATGTTTAGCCGTTTTTGCGCGCTCCTCTAAATCCGTTAAATCTTGATAAGAATACAAACCTTGAACACCTTTTAGATCTTGACCTGGCCATCCAAATTTATTCGATTTGGCGCCGAGAGCAAGAATTAATTTAGTGTAATTTATTTCGAGTCCATCAGTGCATACAAGCATTTTTGATTCAGGAATAATTTTTTCTACACGGTTAAAAATCAAATCGATTCTGTTTTTCTCCCAAAACCAATCTTCATAGGGTTTGATATCTTCAAATCTCATATGCCCCATGAAAACATACATTAATGCGGTACGAGAAAAGAAATATTCAGTTTCCGCAGAAATGACAACAATTTCATTGTTACTATTTTTTCGAATGTGCCTTGCTGCCGTTATTCCCGCTATGCCATTTCCAATGATAACGATTTTCTCCATATTATTTACTTAGAATCGAGATTTAAATGATCTCCATTTGTTGACGATATTCCATCAAAAGCCTTACAAATTAGAAATTATTTTTGATCTGATTTTGAATTAGACCAAAACTTTATTCAACAAATAACGCTCAATTTTGGAAAGTGAATACTGATCGATCGCATAGACTGTGACAGCAATTTTATCGTGCTCAATTCTGTTCATAATTAACTGCTGTTGGGGAATAGCCCAAGGGCAATTTCTAAGCCATTTCTCTAAATTTTTGTACATTGTTTCAGTATCTCTATCTCCAATAGGTAATACAATTTTGGTTGAAAGTAATTTACCTTTTGCTTGCTGCTTAGCATGAACTTGGTCCACTATTTTCATGTAAGGGATGGATACCAACGCTTCATGCTCGGTTCGCAATTGAACAGCAGTTAATCCAATTTTTTCAATCTGTCCTTTTACGGCATCAAAAACAACAGTATCTTCAACTTTATAGGCTTGCGATAGCCTGAAAAACAATCCAGGAAAAAAATTTCGCCAAAACGAGAACCCAATTAGTGTAGCTATAATCAGAATAATAGAGATAACGATTGGATTTCGTACCACTAAAAAAGTCAACGTAAATAAAGCAAAACTTGTCCATGCCAAGACTTCAATTCGGAAACTTAACACCTTCATTTTTGCCAACATTTTTTCCGATTCAAGGAGTGGAAATAGATAATTTCGAATTAAGTAGAAAAATCCAAAAATTACACCCCCAATTGCGAGAATAAGCAAAAACGAATCGAATCCTACGAAACGCTGATCACCGTATATCTGCGTATTATCTTTAGTTAATAAATCCGGTTCCATGTAGCCAATTTTCTAAATAAGGTTTAACTGTTTTTTTCAACTGAAATTCACCGCGTTCATTTTGCTCCACCAATTTTGCATTCATCAAATTGTTGAGAATTTCGATCAATTGTTCGTGACGACTATCGCCATAAATGCGTTCAATTTCTTCCACCGATAAATTGTGATGAATAAAAAGTTGAAACAAAATGTTTTTCCAGGCAACATCTTCTATCGAGGGGAATTCATACACAATTGGCTTTCGCATCAATAGTGAATTGTCAATTTGATCTGTCGCAGCGTTCACCCACTGCTGAAGAGCTAAACCTATATTTCCACCGGACGACGTATGAAATTTACCTAAATAATTATTTAATTTACGAATTGAAAGGTGTGTTTCTTTTTCTGCATCAAATCGAATGCGAAGACCACCGACTTGATGACGAGACCAGATAGCTTCGCGTATTTGCCTATCGTTTAATGGCGCCAAAATAATCGTTTTTAGTACGGCACTTTGGATGCTTGTCGATTGACAAATTAAGCGGTATGCATGTAAATTAGAGGTAAGTATAAAAAAGTGATTGGCGTCATTGTTTTCGATAAGATTTGCGAGTGCATTGATTAATACGTCGCCACCTTCCGCTTTCAGCCACCATTGTTCCAAATCTTCGAAAACTATTGTTGATTGAGATGGCATTTTCTTAAGAATATTGTCAATAGAATCATTAATCCCTGTGGCACGTTGCATGGCATACGTTAAATCTTCTGCGGTCCACGTCCGCTGAATTGGCGGAACAATTTTATATAAACTTCCAGTTAAGGATTGACTGGCAATATGCATGGCTAAATACGTTTTACCGCTTCCTGCCGCTCCACTTATCACAATTGCTCCTTTAACACCTACGCGGATCTCTTTAATTGCAGCTTCAATCCGATTCAACTCGAAACGTCTATTTTCAATGGTTTTGCTATCAGAATAATGTGTCCCTGTAAACAATTGCTCATAATAAAAAGGAAAATCAGTCTGACTGCCAATGGCCGTCATAAATTCTACTATTTTTCCTTGTTCGCTAATTAGATCTGCGTAATTAGATTTATATTCGAAGGACGTTCGATCCTGTTTTTTCTGAATGAGATAAGACAAAAGACTTCCCACTTTCCGTGTCGCCTTTTTATTCACCTCCTGAAATTTGTCTAACAAGACGTTTCTGCGCTTTTGCTGCTTGACATACTGACGCAAATTTTCAACTTGCTCAATGATGTGATTGACATCTAACTCTTTACGCAAAAGCTCTTGACGATCAAATAATTCAGTCGTAAATCCAAGCGCAATATTATCTACTTCGTTCTCTAAATCAGCGATTGTTTCAGTTGCCTTTGCGATCGCTTCAATTAAGACCTTTTTATCGTGCGAGTGTGCAAAGCTATCAATGCCTTTTTGCAAATTATTTGCCGCCCCCATAATGAGGCCTGTAATTCGCTTCAATTGGTCATAAAAAACCTGGATTCGCTCGTGAATAGGATCAACAAAGTGCGTTCGTGTTAAATAATCCGTTATTTCTTTTAACGCTATTTTTTCAGTTATCAGAGCCTTACCTTGTTCTTCTCGAATACCGTTTATCGACTTCGCAGTCATTAATTCTACCTCGCTTGGAATAGCGCTATTAAACTCATTGATGCCAGCCAAAAGTTTCGCTATCACATATTCTGAATTAAAAAATAATTCTTGCGAAATACGAACAGCACTACCTAATATTTTCTGATCATCACTACGTTCTATTTTAGCAGTAAAATCGGTTAATTGGAGCTTTATATCTTTGATGTTCTGATGGATTTTTTTTAAATAATTTTCATCCGTATAATCCAATATTTGATCCGTAAGACCTTGAATTTTAGTTGAAAAGGCAAGTAGATAAAGATCTGCCTGCAAATGATGCGTAAACAGGATTAAATTGCGGTAAAAATAAGTTGGATAAGCGATACTTTCCTTGCGAATATGTTGTAATTCACTTGTTGACAATAACGGATATTTTTGACTTAAAATTAAGCGATAATCTTTTGCTAGAAAGACTTCTGCTAAATCATTTAAAGCCGTTCTTTCCTTGTTTCTGATTCCAGCGTAAAAATTGGTGGCTAATTGCAAAGCCTCTGCATTGAATCGTTCTAGTGCTGAATTAATTTTAGTTTTACTGGCCTCAATATGTTTGTTTACGATACCTTCTTGTTCGATATGTGCTAACAATTCCCATATGACTTGATGTAATATATTTTTGCTTTGGTGCAATAAAATAAGATTCTGATAACCGAACTCATTCAGCGCTTCGAAATCATTTTTTAATCCAATACTCAACCAATACTTTTGGATTGAATCACGAAATAGTACTTTTCTTGAAATATGTTCTTCCGTTACAAGCCTCGCCATATCCCCTGACATGTCTGGGGCAAATTGAATTTTCTTTTCAGCATAAGCGACCAATTCTTCCTTGGTATCAATATATGCCCTCCATTCCACGTCAAACTGTTCGAAAACAACTGGTAACTGGTGGTCGATCGCATCTTTATAAAAAACACGGATATTATTTAAAATCGTTTGCAAGGCAGCGTGTACTTCAATTTTAGATTCCTTTGTTTGAATTGAAGTTAAAAAGAGATCCATTCCCTTTGTGACCTTTGAAAACAAGGTTTGATGATAATTCTCAATGGGTTGAATCGCCAATTTCATCAGATGGTTGGCTGATAAATGCAGTTCTTGATCTAACTTTTTAATGGGTGAAATTTGACTTGCAAAAAGACTGAGATCGACCAAGGTGTTTTCCTCGATTTCACGTTCCTTACTCTGCAAATTAATCTGTTCTAATTTAAGATCCGTTTCGTCAAAATGTGAGGATGCTTTTACCAATAAGGTTGTTCCAATAACGCTAACGAGATTATTTGTTCTCATTACAAAATCATCCCGCTCATTTTCATTGATTTCAGGAATACCCACAAAAACTAAATCGGCCTCTGAGGAATGTAACTTCATCAAATCATAAATCGGTTTTTTGTCTACCTCATTATTCACCACTCTAATTTCAGCCTTCACTCTGAATTGTTCGACGACATTTTGAATTCGATTTTCAACCACTTTAAAATCGACATTCGTATCATTAACGAGCAAGATGCGAATAGATGCTCTCGACCAATCAGGCGACGCTGTGATAAATTTCGCCAAGGAAAGCATGAGTTCTGCATTATTTCCAACCCCTCTCCACCACAAATCAATTTTCTCTTTGCGCCTAAATCCCCATCTTTCATCATAATCCAAATAGAGAACATTATAATCGAGATCAATTAGCTTAGCCGTCATTTCGGTGAACCAAATCGGATCCTTGGTTTGACCGGGCCAATCCATTAAGACTGTATTCGGTTCAATTCCAGAAAACCCAAATGTACAGGCAATACTTTCGATTCCTTTGAAGATATTTTGAACCTCTAATTTACGCCCAAAGATACCATGGTTCTCTAATTCTTCATCCTTAACAACTTCTTTACTTTTAGGAAAAAGAACCTTTGCTTCTGGATTTTCATGTAAATCGAAATTCGTAATAATTCCGCTTTGACCTGAAATCGCTTTGCTGAACTCAATCATTTTAGAACGTTGTCGCTGATCTGTGCTGAAAAGGAGTGTATTCGGTTTCCAATTTCGTTTATGATCTTTGTTGGCATCCATTTTTTTGAGTCCTTTCTTCACTATGGTAGCCCAAACTGATTGCCAAATATCCCCGGTACCCAACGTTATTTGCTTACGAGAGAGGTAAAAATAAATGCCAATGATGATGACAAATGCCGCGATCATTGCCAATAAATTTAATTGAGACATGATAATGAACGTGACTATAAATCCAATTAAACCAAACCATTTATTGACTTTAAAGGTTGGTTTAAAATCGGAACTTGCCCAACTTTCTAGAAAAAAAGAAAGGTTAATGAAACCATATGCCGCCAAATAAAACATAGAAACAACTTCGGCAATGACATTTAAGTCACCGATCAAAATACCACATTCGGCAATGATTACGGTTAGAATAAGTGCATTTCGAGGTTCATTTCCAGCGCCTACGCCGGCCGCAAAAACATTCGGAGTCAATTTATCCACCGACATAGCTTGCAAAATTCTGGGTCCACCTAAAATTCCTCCGAGTGCAGAAGACAATGTTGCGCCCCAAACACCGAAGTACACTAGAATACTGACGGCGGCATAATCGAAGAGTACTTTTCCATTATTGATGAGTACATCTGGAGCAACCATTACCGCCAAAAAAATTCCCAATGCTAAGTATATAATGAAACCAATTGCAATAGATCCCATTGTTCCAAAAGGGATTGCTTTTTTTGGATCCTTTAAATCCCCAGACATGGCCACACCTGCGGTGAAACCTGTAACAGCAGGGAAGAAAATTGCAAAAAGAGCAGCCATACTTACGTTTTCAGTGGAAACCACAGCAACTGTTTCGGTTGCTAAATTGGATGTATCCCCTAAAAAAATTGACAGAAGAGATAAAACAATCGCAGTTAATATAATATACTGCGTTTTAATAGCAATCGAAGTACTAATAAAAGCAATTATGGTTAAAACGAGTAAAGCGATACTGCCGGAGAGGCGGTAAGAATTTGTCATATCCTCTGGCTGAACATAGACACCTGCATCATTTAGAACATATCCAATTTTTGTGTACTCATTAAAAATTTCTGCAAATCCAACCAAGTAAAGAGCAATACTCAAAGAAGTTGCTAAAAAAAGTGTTATTCCCAATGCACCGCCAATAGGGAGACCTAAACTACGCGAGAGCACATAGTAGACACCGCCAGCTCCTACTTTTTTATCGGTAGCAATGGATGAAATACTCAATCCAGTAGTGATCGAAATAAGGTGAGCCACAACAATGATCGCAATAATACCTGTCAATCCTGCATGACCAGTTACCCAACCAATACGGAGATACATGATTACCCCTAAAATGGTTAAAAGTGAGGGGGTGAAAACGCCTCCAAATGTTCCAAATTTTTTGATGTCTGCCATTTGCTAATACGGTGAAATCTGATTCCTTCAATCCTATTCTTCTTGAAATTTCACGATTCAGATTAAGAAATGTTATTTAATTCCTAAAAACGAACTAAATTTAGTGTTAATTTTGATTAATACCTATATTTAGACTGTCGAACAGGTTAGTATAATAGTGTTTAAAGACCATAACATAAACAGTGTCAGCTCCAACGATCAAGTTGTATAATAGATGAAAAAAGTAGCAGTACCCATATTAATTCGAAGACTATCAAGCTTAACGGAACATTTTGCCGAAGAAGTGAAAACTGATTTTGCATCACTCTCTACAGATCAACTGAATTGGCAACCGAATGAACGGACGTGGAGTATTGCACAATGTCTCGCGCATTTAAATGCGTATTACCGTTACTATATTCCTGTTTTTAGAGGCAAGATCTCGAATACACGATTTAAAGATGTTCCCGAATATTTCACGAGCAGTCCACTTGGAATTGCGGTGTACCGCTCTGTTAAATTGGGAAAGCTTAAAAATGTAAAGCGAAAATTAAAATCGACTAAAGATTATAATCCACTTGTGAATACCTCGCTTTCATTGGAGAATGTCGTGGAGGAATACATTCAACATTCAAGAGAATACAAAGAAGTATTGAAAGAGGGTGCTTTAATCAATTTAAGAAAAACAAAATGTCCCTTGTCATTGCGTCCTGTTGTGAAACTAAATCTGGGTGACGCTTTTGTTTTTATTACCTATCACAACGAACGCCATATGGAGCAAATGAAAAAGGTCCTTGCGTCTAAGCGCTTTCCTAGTTCATAATTAACGAAAGCGATCTAGAAATCGTTGTTTATGATTTTCTTGTAGTTCGATTAAATTAGAAGGAACAACTTTTTTCCAGCGCTTATGCGACCATAGCCATGCATATGGATTCACCATTATGTCCTTTTCAAGGTTGCGAATATAAGCTTCTGTAATGGCGCCATACGATTCCTTTTTAGGATCTAATGAAAGCGTGCGCAACTCAACCTCATAATACCCTTTTTTAACCTGATTCAGCACCACATAGACAACCGCTGCATTCGTTTGATTGGCAAGAATCTCGGCTCCAAAATAAAAAGCTGTTTTTTGATTGAGGAAATCGACCCAATAACAATTCTCTTCTTTGCCGGGCGATTGGTCGCCCAAAATAAGTGTTGCTGTAGGCACATCCGACTCATTGGCTAAAACCGCTTTATAATTCGTTGCATTGACAACCTTCATACCAAAGCGCTCACGTCGTTCATTGATCTTTTTATCCCAAAATTTATTAGAAAGTGGCATACCTATTCCAATAGCTTGATGTTTGAAAACTAAATTTTGCGCCGTAATTAACAATTCCCAATTGTAAAAGTGAGAGGAGAGTAATAAAACCGATCGTCCTTCAGCATACAAATCATCCATCAACTCGGGATTTTTGACAACAACCCGCTGGCGAAGCTTAGACTCGGTTATGGTTAAATTCTTGACTGCTTCAGCGATTAAAAAGGTCAAATAATGGTAAAACTTTTTACCAATCTTAGCGCGCTCAGCTTTTGAAAATGCGGGAAACGAGCGGTTAATATTTTGGGTAACAACATTTCTCCTGTAAGGAATGATATAATAAATCAGCACGTAAAAAAAATGAGAAATCAAATAAATCAATCCTAAAGGCAAATAGGACATTGGCCTCACAACTCCGTAGTATAGAATTCGATTTATCAAGTTTTGTAATTTTCGTAAACGTAAAGATACGAAGTTATCAAATCTATCTTATATAAACGAGAATAGAATTATATTGCGTGTATATAATTACCTTCTTTAGGAAAATTTAGGAAAAAGAACAGCTCAGTGGAATGATAAGGAGCAAAAACCTTTAATTATTGGCGAAATTCAAATCACCTTGTTTCATTTTTTTGTAGAAATGAGCTAAGATGCCGAGCATTTGCGAGATAAGTGTAAACCCTTCTTCAGAAGCTTTAGAAATTTCGACTCCTTTTAATTTTAGGATTATTTTGCCGTAAAGGGCATTGAATCCTACCTCAACCAAATTAAGGTCGCCTGAATTACTTTTTTGCTGAAAATCTTTGAGCACGGGAAGCGCTTTTTCAAAAGCTAGAAGGTAACGTTTTTCTCGACTGATATTGATCAACGTATTGTGCAAGAGCAGCAATTCCATTAGGATTTCGTTCACATCAGAAACATGCCCTTTTTCCTCCACACGCTCTAGTCGCATTTGTTTGATTAAACCAGCGTACCATTGCGTGTATTGATCAATCAAATTTTCATCAGAAATTTGAGGAAGAATGATTGATTCTAAGATAGAATCGATAGAGGCCTTGTTCGCTCGAATGAGGTCTTCGATCTGAAACATGTAAATTACATGTTCGGCAATATTACTTTCTTTCGTTCGCTGCGCAATTAGCATTAGTTTCCTTCCATCTCTTCGACAGGCTCAGCCTCACCGACATTCATGTTATTATTATAATCCGCGTTCATGATACGCACCAAATCATCCGTTACATCAAAGTTTGGAGAACCATAATAGATGTTTTGACCAATTTGATAAGAGAAGATATAATCAAATCCATTTGCTTCAGCATAAGATGTTGCAGCATTGGTTATTCTCATGATAAGTGATAAGGTATATTTTTCTTGCTCTTGTGCAAATTCAGCCTGAACACGTTGTTGAGCCATCATGTAATTTTGTTGAACTTGTTGTCCTTCAGCTTGATATTTAGCTTGCTCAGAAGGAAGAAGTGCACCTACGTTTGACCATTTTTGCTCAAAACTTTGCACTTTACGTTCCTCAGTGGCCATTGTTTCTTCAGCTCTTTGTTGAGACTCAAGCATTAATTGCTCTATTTCTTTCATGACCAAAATATTCTCTTGCAATGAATCCGCAATGAAATACCCAATTCTTAATTGCCCGTCATCCGGTAAAACTTTTCTGGTTGAATCGTTAGGATCAAGGACACCAGTAGTTTCACCACCTCCACTACTCGGCATTTTAACGAAAAGAATAATTACCGCTATAATAAGGGCAATATTGATTCCAATTGAAATTTTTGCCAACGAGTTACTGTTATTTTCCATAATAATTTTACTAATGAAGCGCGAAAATAAGAACAATATCTCAAATTATCTGCTTATCAGGAGACGTATTTTAGATTTAACCCAAAAAATTTAGAAATTTTAACGGAATCGATACATGACTACTATACACTCGATTTAGATCAATTGTTGGATGCGCCTATTTTGATTAGATGGCTATACCTACTTCATCTAAGTTGTAAGAAACAAAATCGAACGGCACGTTAACCATAAATGCGTAGTCTTGACCCACCTCAAACATATCTTCATCATCCTCGTTGTAACACCATCTTACGCGAACCTTTTTATTCGCCTCTATTAATTCATTTAATTTGTACAAGACAAATAACAGGCGCTTAGAGGAAGCAATGTTAAAATATTCGAGATCTATTGTTACAATGGTCTCATTATTCGGATTCATGAGATAATCATCAAACCATGCTAAAACATCATTGTAAAAGTGCTCGGCGTCGTCGGGAATAGATTTTCCTTTAATGTCAAAAACATTTCTTTCCGGATCAAAGATAATCTCTGGTGTTTTCGCAGTTGACTCAATAAAAAGTGATTTCATATTCGTGGTTCGTTAAGGTCTACAATATGATCATTCTACTTAAAAGATCAATTTTAATTTCTACTAACCTCTATAATCAGTAGACAAATCAATCGATTAATTGGATGACCCTTTTGTCATTTACAATAAATGGCTCGTTTCATTCTATTATTGAACATGTGAGAAGCATAAAACCCTTTATCACTCCTTTGCTTTGAAGTGAAAATCCCATAGCTTTTTTGCGGGAAACTGAATCACTTCTTCTAGCACAATGCCCTTCTCGCTCATGACACTATATAGAACAGGTTCAAATGCCTTTGCAACTGAACCAATAAAACGCACATTTTTTGTTTGTTTAAGTTCGCTCAAAGGTCTTACGTGGCGACTGAAAAAAAGTTTTAAATATTCCGAAATAATTTCATTTTCATATGTTAGGGTTTGAAATTTCGCAAAAACGGGAACAACACCAGCAATTAACTTTAAGCCATTTGAATGACCACCTAGTTGGGGATCTGAATAATAATGATGTATAAAATCAGCTCTGTTGCACTCAAAATATCCCGTTAAAGCTTGATCCAATTCAATCGAAACAGATTGATTTAACCATGCGGAAACAATCACCTTTCCCAATTCATACCCTCCTCCAAGATCATCAATTAAATACCCCCACCCTCCTCGCATTTCTTGAACATCCGTTCCATCATAAAGCGCAACCACAGCGCCGGTCCCCATTATCCCAACGATCCCTTTTTTATCCTGAAATGCCGCACGAGCCGCACCCAATACGTCGTCAAATACCTGAATCTGAATGTCAAAAACACGTTTAAAAAGTTTCTTAAGTTTTAGTTTATTTGCCTCCGCATGTAATCCACTCCCATAAAAATACAGGATGGACTCTTTCCCAATCGTGAGCGTCTCCAATTCCTGCTCGAACAAGGTGGACGGACGATTGGGATTATAACCGGGTAGGGTCAATTCAAATAGCTCTTGTCTTGAAGTTCGGTTATCCTGCCCCTTTAGTGCTTGCATAGAAAGTACTGTGGTTTTGGTGCTGCCTGCTTCGAATAGAATTTTGTTTTTCATGGCTATTTCTTTGCGTATACAAACAAAAAAGACCGTTGTAACAAATCACAACGGCCTTCATTAATTTATTAAAACTTTGTCAATACTAAGCTTGTGTTAATTTTAAAAAGTTTAATGCCGATCCAGCTTTAAACCAATCAATTTGTGAATCGTTATAGGTGTGATTCAATGAGATCACCTCTTTCGTTCCGTCGTCATGCATTAACTCGAGCGTCAATGGTTTGTTCGGAGCAAAATCAACCAAATCAACAAAATTCATGGTATCATTTTCACGAACTTTGTCATAATCTGCTTCGCTTGAAAAGGTTAGGCCTAACATCCCTTGTTTTTTAAGGTTTGTTTCGTGAATACGAGCAAATGACTTTACAATAACAGCGATTACTCCTAAATGACGAGGTTCCATAGCAGCATGCTCACGAGAAGAACCTTCACCATAATTATGATCACCAACAACTACTGATGGGATCCCTGCTGCTTTATATGCTCTCGCAGTATCCGGCAAAGCTCCAAGCTCTCCTGTAATTTGATTCTTCACTTTATTCGTGTCTCCACCAAAGGCGTTCGTTGCTCCAATTAAACAATTGTTCGAGATATTATCCAAGTGACCGCGGTATTTTAACCATGGACCAGCCATAGAGATATGATCCGTCGTACATTTCCCTTGCGCTTTGATCAATAATTTAGCCCCCATCACATTCTTACCATTCCATGGCTCAAAAGGTGTTAGCAATTGCAAGCGGTCAGAAGCAGGGTCAACTTTAACCACAACAGAAGAACCATCTTCAGCCGGAGCTTGGTACCCATTATTTTCAACATCAAATCCTTTAGGCGGTAATTCAACCCCTGTCGGATCAGCTAAACGAACTTTTTCACCTTTCGAATTTGTTAAGGTATCTGTAATCGGATTAAAATCTAATTTACCAGAGATCGCAATCGCTGCAACCATTTCGGGAGAAGTGACAAATGCCATTGTATTTGGATTGCCGTCAGCACGTTTCTTAAAGTTACGGTTAAACGAGTGAACAATTGAGTTTACTTCCTCTTTCTCGGCACCAGCACGATCCCATTGTCCGATACATGGGCCACACGCATTTGTAAAAATAGTTGTTCCATTTAACGAATTAAAAATATCCATCAAACCATCACGTTCTGCAGTATAACGCACTTGTTCAGAACCAGGATTAATCCCCAATTGAGCATTCGCAGTTAAGCCTTTATCAGTCGCATCTTTAACAATTGATGCCGCACGCGTTAAATCTTCGTAAGAAGAGTTTGTACACGAACCAATTAGCGCCCATTCGATATCAGTTGGCCAACCATTTTTAGCAGCTGCTTCCTTCATTTCAGCAACTGGCGTCGCTAAATCTGGCGTAAATGGACCATTTAAATGCGGTGTTAAGGTATTCAAATCGATCTCAATCACTTGATCGAAGTATTGCTCAGGATTTGCATAAACTTCTGCATCCCCTGTTAAATGTTCTGCAATTTCATCAGCAGCATCAACTACATCTTGACGACCAGTTGCCGATAAATAACGACGCATTGATTCGTCATAACCGAAGGTTGAAGTTGTTGCACCAATTTCAGCACCCATATTACAAATGGTACCTTTACCTGTGCAAGAGAGCGACAAGGCACCGTCTCCAAAATATTCAACAATTGCTCCTGTTCCACCTTTTACCGTTAAAATACCCGCAACTTTCAAAATCACATCTTTAGGCGCTGTCCAACCGCTTAACTTTCCAGTTAACTTTACACCTATTAATTTGGGGAATTTTAATTCCCAAGGCATACCTGCCATTACATCCACCGCATCTGCTCCACCAACACCAATCGCTACCATTCCCAATCCACCTGCATTCACTGTATGTGAATCCGTTCCAATCATCATCCCACCAGGGAATGCATAATTTTCTAAAACAACTTGGTGAATAATTCCTGCACCTGGTTTCCAAAAACCAATCCCGTATTTATCACAAACTGAACTTAAGAAGTCAAATACTTCACCATTGGTATGGTTAGAGCGTTCCATATCGGCAGCTGCACCATCTTTTGCTAGAATCAAGTGATCCGCATGGGCAGTTGAAGGCACAGCAACTTTTGATTTTCCAGCTTGCATAAACTGAAGTAAAGCCATTTGTGCTGTTGCATCTTGCATAGCCACACGATCCGGATCAAAATCAACGTACGATTTGCCTCTTTCAAAAGCTGAAACCAACGGATTATCCCAAAGGTGTGTGTAAAGAATTTTTTCCGATAAAGTCAACGGTTTCCCCAAAATCGCTCTTGCTTTTGCAATGCGTTCAGGATAAACTTCGTAAACCTTTTTGATCATGTCTATGTCAAATGCCATAATGTATTTTTTTTCAATTTTTATGATAAGTATAAGTGGATAGCAAATTTAATCATTTCATCACTTATCTTAAAGTCTTTTTCGATATATCTTAGCAAAAATTTCAAATTTAGCGCAGATGCAACACTTCGATCGTTTATTAGCCATCTACAAGGCCGCTCCAATTCATACATTTTATGAAGGATTGCACATGACCCTCTCCACGAAAAAATGCGAAATTTCCTTGCCCTTAAAACAAACCTACTTTCATGCAGGAATGGCCGCACATGGATCGATTTACTTTAAATTATTGGATGATGCGGCCTACTTCGCCTGTCAAACAGAAATTGAAGATTACTTTATTGTAACGACAAATTTTAACATTAACCTGCTTCGCCCCCTAACAAAGGGAACAATTACGGCGATTGGTGAGGTTGATTTTATGACCTTAAATCTCTTCACGGCCAGTGCTCGTCTCTATGATGAAAAAGGCCGCCTTTGTGCTACCGGACAAGGTCAATTTATGAAAAGTAAACTTCAATTAGATAAAATAGATACAGCCAAACCAATCGCTACTCATTAATAGCCGAAACAGCCGAGGAATAGCTAGCCTTGGCTGATAAGACACGCTCAATAAATTTGCCATTTTGAGGATAAACCGATTTTAAATCAATTTTTAAAAAAGCGCCCTGTGCGTGTACACTAAAATAATCACTCTGAAAGATACTAAGCTGATAGAACGGAATCGCCCAACAGTAATCATTGACATTTCCTTTCATGTAAACAATTATGCCGAGAGGTCTCTGTTCTATAGAAACATAAGTTAGATTGACACTTTTATCGAAATAGGGTTGAAGATTTTCACTCATTTCTCGAACGAGTAGTTTGGTTGAGCCGATTCCACCCCGTTTAATTCGTTCACGAAAGGAAAAAGGTAGACCAACAAGCGTATCAATTTCCTTGGTAAGATTAGGATCATTGAAGTTTTTATTGAAAATTTTCATAGCCGAACGGTTTTTGTCTTTAAACATTTAGCGCGGCATTTTGTTCGTTAAATTCTCGCTCATTTAGCCGCAGGGTATCCGCGTTGCAGTTGACTTATTTTTTAAATGACCGCAAATTTTTTAGTTTAAAAAACTTAGTGATTATCGTAAAACCAGTTCACGGCTATTGAAGAACACTTATTTTCTTGCGGATAAATTTTGAAGGCCACCGCCATCTCAAAATCTTCAGAATCATAGGTCAACAGATGAACATTATCTTTGGAGAAAGCATCCTCGGCTGGAGGACCTAATTTCGCTATGATCTGATCAGCCGTTAACCCCATGAACGAAATTTCGCATTCATCAATGGCGTATTCTTCTTTTGCCAATGCCAAATCTTCATTAAAGAGTGATTTTAAACTGAGGACTTCGATAAAAACCGTAATAATTTTACCCGTTTCAACATGAACCCATACCTGAATCGGCACTCTCGGCACGGATTCATAATAATAGATAAAATAAGTCGAATCACTGGCATAGTTCCCTTTAGTGAAAGACCCTAATTTGGAGGTTAATAATTTCTCATCATCCCCATAGTTAAACCCCATAAAAGATCGAAAATCGGCTACCGATTGTTTACCACAAAGATCAACCGCAGGAATAAAATCGGCGTTTGAAGGAGTCGTTTTCGTCGAATCAATTTCGACTTCTTGTAATAGATCTGATCCTGTTGCACTTCCCTTATCCTCCTCATCTTTCCCTGGAACACAACTCACAACAAAAGCCATAAAAAGCGCTACTATTATCCAATGTCTCTTTTTCATTTCTTCACTTTACAAAATCTAAGAACGTAGCTTTAGCGTATCTATTATAAGCCACTTTTATTAAAGAACGAAAATACAAAGAATCATTCAAAGACACCGACTAGTCAAAAAAAGAGACCTTTAAAAAAGTAAAAAGAGTTCGGTACGCTTCTTGTATTAACTTAAAACAACAGCGAAAGATTTAGATAAAAAATCCAACGCATTTAAACTAGAAACTATGTTACTCGTTAAATTAAATACTTATACCGTTAAACGGCAAAAAAAAGCCTTAAGCGCTTTGGACAAAAATTTATTAAAAATAGGTCTTACACCACAATTAATTCCTGTCCTTAAAAAGGATTCGTAGCAAAAACACTCACTTCTGGTATAAAGCCACGTGGGTCCATCTTGAGACAAGCAATCAAAACATCTGCAATTTCTTGCGGGCTTAATTTATTATCCACCAACGGTTTCTCTTCGCGTGATTCGACATTAAAAGCTGTTGGTACTTCAGACGGATTAATTTGAATAACCCGCACATTATAAGGTCGCAATTCGGCCTGCCAACATTCAGTTAAACCACGCAAGGCAAATTTGGAAGATGCATAAACACTTCCCATTTTAAATCCCTTTTTAGAGGCTGTTGAGGCAATATTCACCAAATCACCCGATTGCTGTGCTTTAAATATACGTGCTGCATGACTGCCCATGCGTGCGGCTCCAAATACATTAACTTCAAAAATTCGTTGCATTTCAGCCACATCCAATTCATCCACTTCGGCCCAATAATTTCCAATTCCCGCATTGTTTATCAATCCATCCAATCCACCCCACGTCTCCTTAACATACGAAAAAAGATCTTCAACTTCGCTTTCATTTGACACATCAGTATGAAAAGCTTCAGCATGAATCTCTGCCGCAACAATTCTTAATTTATGCGGGTCCCTTCCAGTTATCAAAACCATTGCACCCTCAGCGATTAGTGATTTAGCCATGGCCTTGCCTAATCCAGAACTCCCGCCAGTTACTATGTATTTTTTTCCTGTTAATTCCATTTCATTTGTACATTTAAATCAATAAACCGCCGAACAATTGTATACATGCTTCGCCTTTAAATGTAAGCTTCTAGTTCATAAATCACCCATTAATTAAGATTAAATCTTTACTTTTTTTTTGGCCACCCCTTTGCCAAATGTGGCAAAGTCGGGCTATACGCTTCAAGTCCTCACCCATAAAAATGGGTTGTGGGCTATCCGCTACTATCCCTGGCGGATAGCGTTAAAAATTAATCCTTTTACTAAACTTAAGTTGAGACAAATCCTGAATAAAATAGGAATTAACCTAAGCTGGATAATTATAAAGTATATCCAACCTTAAAACCGGCACTGACATAGAGCGAAAATTGATCAGCTAGACCAATCGACTCATAACTAAAACAGGTCCCTGAGACGCCATTAGCAGGATACGTTGCACAAGCTCCGCCTAATCTGTCTTGATAAATATTCGAGCCAACAAACCCGCAAGACAGATCGCCTTGGATAAAAAAATCTTTCAGATAAAATCGATTACTCAAATTTATTCCAATTGAACCATAACCTCTTCTAAAATCTAAAGGATCAAAAGCATCAAATGATTCACTTTCTTTGTGCGAAGATGAGTATCCGTAAAAGTTATTGTTAGTTGCATGGTCATACGTATATTTTGAATAGAAATCGGTAGCTTTTTCGCTAATTTTAATTTGCGCATTCACAAAAACGCCAAAAAATACTGCAAATTTTGGAGCCTTCAGAAGGGGCCAATTAACGGAAAAAAGACCGCCTAAATAATGGTAATTCACTTGCGAGGAGTAATTATACGTTTCTGTGGTTGACATGTATTCACCGGGCGAACCATGCGAATAATCAACCTTTGTGTATCGCGCAGCATAATCCAGTGACTTGGCAGTCAATCCAAGACCATACGTTAATTCAAGCTTCTCTTTCAACGCATGAAAATTTAAACTGAACTGATTTTGAAAAAATTCCTTTCCATCCAAACTCCTTCGAAAACCAATTGAAACTGAATTTTGACAATCAGCACTTTGTGACAAGCACCCAATAAGTAGGGCTAAAATTATCTTTTTCATATTCTTATTAACGCAATGAGTGAATCAAACGTTGGGAACAATTTTCTTACTGACGATAAGATTTAAATCATTAAAAAAAGAAGTTGTATTTCTAATTTCAAAACCAAACGAAAAATAAACAGCTGAAAATGAATCACAAACGCGAATGACAAACATTCGAAAGGCGATCAAAAAGAGATTAAAAAACCCGACCACTTGTCCTTTAAAATTGTCAAAAAATCACTATCTTCGCAGCACTTAAACGCATAAAGGCATGGCAGAATCAAAGGAAGTTTTGGAAACAATCGATCAAAAATACAAGGAAGAAGTACTATCAGATTTTCGTCTTGCACGAATTTCACGAGAAACTTCATTGATGGGAAGAAGAGAAGTATTGGGTGGTAAAGCTAAATTCGGCATTTTCGGTGACGGAAAGGAATTGGCACAAATTGCCATGGCGAAACAATTCAAAAACGGAGATTTTCGATCAGGCTATTACAGGGATCAAACCTTTATGATGGCGATTGGTGCCTTAACCGTTCAAGAATATTTTGCTGCTTTGTATGCCCATACAAATATCGATAAAGAACCTGCTTCAGGTGGTCGTCAAATGGGTGGTCACTTTTCGACTCGCAGTTTGAATACAGATGGATCTTGGAAAAATCTCATGGAACAAAAGAACAGTTCAGCCGATATTTCTCCAACAGCCGGGCAAATGCCACGTTTAGTTGGTCTTGCACTCGCATCTAAAGTGTATCGAAATGATAAAGCGTTGCATGCTATGACCAACTTCACGAACAAAGGAAATGAAGTTGCTTTTGGAACAATTGGAGATGCAAGTACTTCAGAGGGGCCATTTTGGGAATCTATGAATGCGGCAGGTGTCCTACAAATCCCTTTCGCCATGTCTGTTTGGGATGATGGATACGGCATCTCTGTTCCGCGTAAATATCAAACAACAAAAGGAAGTATTTCTGAAGCTTTATCCGGAATGCAACGCACAAAAGATGCGCCTGGATTTGAAATTTTTAAAACAAAAGGGTGGAATTATGTTGATCTATGCGAAACCTATGAAAAAGCAATCAAATTATGCCGTGAAGAGCATGTACCCGTTTTAATTCACGTCGAAGAGGTCAATCAACCACAAGGTCACTCCACTTCAGGTTCGCACGAGCGCTACAAATCGGAAGAGCGCTTGCAATGGGAAACGGACATGGATTGTATCGAAAAATTCAAAGCATTTATTCTTGAAGCATCTATCGCAACAGAAGACGAATTAGCGGCGATTGAAGAAGAAGCAAAAAAACACGTACGTGACGAAAAAGGCAAAGCATGGGCAGAATTTAATGACCTCATTAAAGCAGATCTAAATCATGTTCTTGATTTGTTGAATCAACTAGCACAAGAAAGTACAAATGGCGTTTTTATTCAAAAAATTGCAGACGATTTAAAGTCCACAATGGGACCGATCAAACGTGATGTTTATTCGGCCGCTAGAAAAGCATTGCGCTATACTCGCGGTGAGCAATTTACGGCAAAAACAGCCCTTATTTCTTGGCTGGATGCCGGCGTATTAGAAAATTTCGATCACTATTCATCCCATTTATATTCACAATCGAGTGAATCTGCTTTATTGGTTAAAACAGTTGATCCTGAATATGCAACAGACGAAAAAGTAGATGGACGTCTTGTTTTACGTGATAATTTTGATGCCTTATTTTCTAAACACCCCGAAATTTTAACCTTTGGCGAAGATGTCGGCAAAATTGGCGGTGTCAATCAAAGTATGGAAGGCATGCAAGATAAATATGGAACAACACGTGTAACAGATACGGGAATACGTGAATGTACCATTTTAGGACAAGGAATAGGAATGGCCATGCGGGGTCTGCGTCCCATTGCTGAAATTCAATATTTGGATTATTTACTCTATGCGATTCAAATCATGTCAGATGATTTAGCAACTGTTCAATACAGAACAAAAGGTGGACAAAAAGCACCGCTTATTATTCGCACAAGAGGTCACCGTCTTGAAGGAATTTGGCATTCAGGTTCTCCTATGGGCATGATCTTAAATGCTATTAGAGGAATTTATGTTTGCGTTCCGAGAAATATGACAAAAGCAGCAGGTTTTTATAACCTCTTGATTCAATCGGATGAGCCGGCTTTGGTAATTGAACCTTTAAATGGGTACCGAACGAAAGAGGCGAAACCTTCTAATTTCACTGAATTTACAACGGAAATTGGAAAAGTTGAAGTCCTGACAGAAGGCACAGATCTTACCTTATTATCCTACGGATCCACCTTTAATATTTGCCAAGACGTAATAAAACAATTAGCGGAGGTTGAAATTTCAGTTGAATTGATTGATGCGCAATGTTTGATGCCCTTTGATCGCAACCACGACGTTGCAGCGTCTTTGAAAAAAACGAACCGATTGGTCATTGTTGATGAGGATGTTGAAAGCGGTGCAACAGCTTATTTGTTAGATCAAATTTTGGTCAAACAAAAAGGATACTATCATTTAGATTCTGAACCTGTAACGATTTCGGCAAAAGATCACCGCCCTGCTTACGGAACGGATGGCGACTATTTCAGCAAGCCAAATTCGGAGACTATTTTTGATGCTGTTTATGCCTTGATGCATGAGGCAAATCCGGATAAATATCCGAGTATTTATTAGTTGGAGGTCCTTTCTTCGTTTTATGTAGTTTTTTTTGGGCCAATTTGTTGTATCGAATACGTATGGATGGATTACGTCGAATTAGCACCTCTGCCACTTCATTCATCTGTTGTTTTCAAGTTTTGATCATAGCACTTCACTTCGGGAGGTTGGCACAAATAAAAAGCCCTTTTGATGATTTATAGTTCGATTCCAAATAAGGGAAATATATTTCACAAAAGGTACACCTATACAACCATTATTCGCAGCTATGTTTACTTTTGGTAGGGGTATATGGGAGTTTAATCAGAGGTATATCAAGGGGGCTAACAATCAAAATCATGCAACCGAATTAGCCCTATTTCCACCCCTCACATTTAATTCCATCCCCATCCATTTATTCAAAATAAAACACTATATTGCTCCTGCTTAACCCATCAGCCTAAATCTCTTGAGTAAGCTAAAAAACCAACCAATTAATCATAAGTCCCACTATGCCGCTGAACGCACTACTACATAAGCGAACTCAGACAAATGAACGAGCGTAAGTGGACAACCGAAATTTAAACACACATAAGTACAGAAAATATTCAAAATATAATTGAATAGTCCCAAACATACCACTAATTTCCAACAGTTGCAATAACCATGCGGTTAAAGAGGTTTTCGCCGAAGTATCTTCTGTTTAAGCGATAACAAAACTCATTGA
>Ga0222668_1000343_pt1 | contig 31145 bp, 33 predicted proteins | sample AntAcemetagen728_FD_179823 | JGI IMG/M metagenome (GOLD analysis project Ga0222668, IMG submission 179823) | Saline water microbial communities from Ace Lake, Antarctica - #728 | ecosystem: Environmental > Aquatic > Non-marine Saline and Alkaline > Saline | place: Antarctica: Ace Lake...
TGCCGGGGGAACCGCAATTTTTCGGAGGAGGGTTTCCGCCTCCTCCCGCCGACCCGAAAGCAAATACGCTCTGGCGCGCAAATAGTCCGCCGCTTCCGCTCCGGGTGCATCCCCGCTCGAAAGATTCTTCAAGGAGAGGAGCGCTCCGGCGGGATCTTCCGCGTCCACTTGGAGCGCCGCCAAGACGAGGGCCACATCCGAGGCCTCGGGGTGTTGATCCAAAAAAACTCTCAAGCGTTGCCGGGCAGCCTCGGATTGCCCGAGTTCTTCCCGCATTTTGGCGCCCCCGATTTCCGCCCGACTGGCAAATTCGGTTTCGTCGGCCAGAGAGTCATAGAGGCTCAAGGCTTTGTCAAATTGCCCCAACTCAGCTTGCGCCCCCGCTAAGCAAAGCCGGGCCTCCGGAGTCGGCGCCTCCAGACCTTCCAAAACGGCGATACTTTCCGCCGGGCGCCCAGCAGCAAACAAGGCACACCCCAAGAGGGATTGGGCGGAACGGGAATCTTCGGGAGATTCCCACCCCTCGCCGACTTGGCGAATTTTGGTCACGGCCACCTGCGGCAATCCTTGGTTCAAGGCCTGGCGCGCTGCGGTGAGGCGGTCATCTTCCGCCCGGGCACTAGTGACGGCAAATATCGCCAAGATAATGACGAAGGCAATAAACCTAGGTACACCATGCAGGGCAAACGCATCAAAATTGGGGAAATCCCGGGGAGCACACTCGGCCCGAGTGTAGTTCCTCGGCGACTCGCCGAGGCTGTAACCGATCGGGCGAAGTCCGAACGGCCAGGCTTTCAAATTGGTCCGGCGAGCCGCCGGACCAGGCACGCGGGCCGCGTGCGGTCCCCGGACAAGACTTTGCAACCGAAAACTCTTTGAAATTTTCATGACAACACCCGCGCGAGAAAGGTTCCTGTGGCGCTGCCCGGATTTGCGGCGATCGCTTCGGGGGTTCCCACCGCCAGGATCTCTCCTCCGGCCGCACCTCCACCTGGTCCAAGATCCAAGACCCAGTCGGCGCATTTGATCACTTCCAAATTGTGCTCAATGACAATGAGGGTGTTGTGGGCGTCGCGTAATTTCATGAGGACTTCGAGCAGCTTGTGGATGTCGGCAAAATGCAATCCCGTCGTCGGCTCGTCGAGTAGATAGATCGTCCGGCCGGTGGCCCGCTTAGCTAACTCGGAGGCCAGCTTCAGTCGCTGCGCTTCTCCGCCAGACAAGGTCGTCGCCGATTGACCAAGGCGCAAATAGCCCAAGCCGACATCTTGCATCGTCTCCAACCGCGAAGAAAGTGAGGGAATGTTGCGGAAAAACCGGGCGGCTTCATCCACCGTCAACGCCAGAATATCGGCGATATTTTTCCCCTTATAGGTAATTTCGAGGGTTTCGCGGTTGTAGCGTTTGCCCCGGCAGACTTCGCATTCGACATAAACATCGGCGAGAAAATGCATCTCGATCTTGATGAATCCATCGCCCTTGCAGTGCTCGCAGCGTCCGCCTTTGGCATTGAATGAAAATCGGCCGGCATCATATCCGCGCACCCGTGAACTCGGCAATTCGCTGAACAAATCCCGGATTGGTCCGAGGGCTCCGGAATAAGTGGCCGGATTCGAACGCGGCGTCCGACCCACCGGGCTTTGGTCAATCACGATGACCTTGTCAAACTGGGCCGTGCCCACGATGCGGTCATGGGCTCCGGGACGTTCCTTGGCCCGATTGAGGTCCCGGGCCAGCGCGGCGTGGAGGATGTCATTGACCAAGGTTGATTTTCCGCTCCCGGACACTCCGGTCACACAGGTGAAACACCCGACAGGAAAAGCGGCGGTGACATTTTTAAGATTATTCTCTCGGGCGCCATGGACTGTCAGCCAGCCATCCCCCTCGCCCAACTCGGGGTCGGGATCCTGCCGGGGCGAAACACGGTGGCGCGGCACCGGAATCTTCAACGTCTTGTTGAGATAGCTGGCGGTGAGCGATTTCTCGCATTTTAAGATTTCTTCCAGCGTCCCCTGGGCGACGATTTCTCCTCCCCGCGGACCGGCTCCCGGACCCAGATCGAGGATATGGTCCGCCGCCCGGATGGTGTCTTCATCGTGTTCGACCACGATGACGGAATTTCCCAAATCGCGAAGCGAACGCAGCGTCTCGATCAAGCGGTCATTGTCACGCTGATGGAGGCCAATGCTGGGTTCGTCGAGCACATAGAGGACCCCCGCCAGGCCGGACCCGATTTGCGTTGCCAGTCGAATCCGCTGGGCCTCTCCCCCGCTGAGGGTGCCGCTTTCCCGATTGAGTTGGAGGTAGTCGAGGCCCACTTCTTTGAGAAAACTCAGCCGCAGCCGGATCTCCCGAATCACCTCATGAACGATCCCCTCCTCCGCTTTCGTGAGCCGAAAACGATCCGCCAGGAGCAAGGCGTCCGCGATGGAGAGTTCGCAAAATTGATGCACATTGTAAGCATTTCCGTCCCGGTCAGAAACGGTCACCGCGAGGATCTCCGGCCGGAGGCGGGCCCCCTGACAAGCCCGGCAAAGACGGCGTCCCTGAAACCCCCGCAGACGCTTACGGGTGGCCTCGCTCTCACTGGACTCGAGGAGATTTTCCAACTGGGCGATGAGGCCCTCGAATGGTCGGCTAACTTTTTTGGCCGCCGAAACGTGAAGCTCAATCTCCTGTGCTCCCGTGCCGGAAAAGAGGACCTCTTTGAAGTCTGGCGGCAGATCGGCAAATGGCACATTGCGCGCCACCGGATAAACGGCGAGAAGTCCGTCCAAAATGAAATCGTAAAAATTGCGCATTCGCTTTTGACCCACCCGCCAGGGCCGGATGGCCCCATCATCGAGCGATTTCGACCCATTGGTCATCAATTCGGGATCGAAAAACCATTCCGTGCCAATGCCATGGCAGACCGAACAGGCTCCGTGGTGACTATTAAAAGAGAAATGTTTCGGAGTCAGTTTGGGCATGCTGAATCCGGTCGAGGGATTGCTGTAATCGGTGGAGAATTTTTGGTCTTTCCAGCGTTCGCTCTCGGGATCCCGCCGACTGACGGTGATTTTCCCCTCGCCCCAGCGCAGGGCGGTTTCCAGCGAATCGGCCAACCGCTGGGTCAGGCCCTCCCGCACCACCAACCGATCGACCACCGCTTCGATGGTGTGTTTTCGCGCCTTTGCCAGCTTGGGTCCGGTCGGTTGCCCCAATTCGACCACCTCTCCGTCAATGCGCAGACGGACAAAGCCCTCGCGACGCGCTTTCTCAATCACATCTCGAAATTCCCCCGCCTGATTCACGACGAGAGGAGCCAAGATCAACAATTTGGTCCCTTCGGGCCAGGCCAGGACGGTATCGGCAATTTGCTGCGGGGTTTGCCGCACGACCACCTCGCCGGTGACCGGATCGTGGGGACGCCCGACGGCGGCAAAAAACAAGCGCAGATAATCATAGATCTCCGTCGTTGTCGAAATGGTCGAACGAGGATTTGCTCCTGAGGTTCTTTGTTCAATCGCAATGGCCGGAGACAATCCCTCGATGTAGTCGACCTCCGGTTTTTGCATTTGGTCGAGGAACTGCCGAGCGTAGGCGGAGAGGCTCTCGACGTATTTCCGCTGGCCCTCGGCGTAGAGGGTATCAAAGGCGAGAGAGGATTTTCCCGAACCGCTCAATCCGGTCACCACCACGAGCTTGTTCCGGGGAATCTCGACATCGAGATTACGCAAGTTGTGCTGACGGGCACCCTTGATACGAATCACGGAATGGTTTTGCAAAGTCATCAAAAACCGTTTGACGGCGAATCGATCAGTCTAGCACAGCAGGGGCCGTGGGCCAAACAAAAGGCGGGCAGAAATCGGGACCCGAAGCCGGGTCGATCGCTTCTCCCTTTTTGAATCCTGATCGACCATGAGGAGGAAGAATGGTGACCAGATTTGAAGTCAAAATCATTGAAAGCGTCGGAGGTCTTTTGCGGTTTAAACTGCCCGAAGGATTCACACCGCCGCCTTGCGGAGCCGATCCATGATGGCCACCCCCAGACCTTCTTCGGGTACGGGTTCCGCCAGAATGCGTTCAAATCCTCCTTCATCCAAACGCCGCAGGGCTCCAAAAAGATTCGCCGCCGCTTCGCGGAGGTCTTGAGGGCGGCTCAACGCTTCCACCCCGCCAAATCCCTTTCCTTCCAAAGTCCAGGAGAGAAGCCCCAGACGCGAACAATCGATCGACTGGGCCGGATCGGCACAAACTCCATCCTCGGCGACCAAAATTTCCAAGGGCGTGCGGGGCGCATAGTGGCTCTTCATGCCCCCTGGCACCGCCCCGCTGTAGGTCGGAGCGAGGACGTTGCCAAAATTAGCCAATTGCTCGCGAGTAACCGGGCCGGGTCGGAGAATCTCCAAGCCGGTCTCCCCCACCCGGACAATTGTCGATTCGATCCCATGGCAGCAAGGGCCGCCGTCCAAAATAAGTGGGATGCGGCCATCCAATTCCCGGGCGACTGCCTCTGCCGTCGTGGGGCTAATCCGACCAAACCGGTTGGCACTGGGTGCCGCAATCGGGGTGCCCAAGGCTTCCACCACCACTTGAAATCCCGGATGTGCACTCATCCGCACGGCAACCGTCTCCTGTCCGGCGGTGACCAAATCCGGCACCACGTCCCGACGAGGAAGAATCATCGTGAGGGGCCCGGGCCAAAAGGCCTCCGCCAGTCGTAGAGCCAATTCGTTGGGGACCACCAAGACCGAGAGAGCTTCCTGATTTGGCAAATGAACAATCAAAGGGTCACTGAGCGGACGACCCTTGGCTTCAAAAATCTTCGCACAGGCCAGAGGATTGAGCGCGTCTGCCCCCAAGCCATAAACAGTCTCCGTGGGCAAAGCGACGACTTCGCCGCGGTGCAATAAATCCACGGCCAAGGCCTGTCCCTCGGCGAGCGCGAGGATCTGCGTTTTCATGGCCCGGACGGACTCCCCCTGACTCACAATTCCGGGGTGCTTCCCAGGGCCGCCGCCGTCTGGGCGGCGCGAAATTCCGCTAGGGCGGTTCCAATGGCCGGATATTCAACCGCTAAAAGTGCGGCCGAAAAAAGCGCGGCATTTTTGGCCCCCGCCACTCCAATGGCAAAGGTTGCCACCGGCACCCCAGCCGGCATTTGCACGATGGAAAGCAGCGAATCCATCCCACTGAGGGCCCGGCTTTGCACCGGCACGCCCAAGACGGGCACCGCGGTTTGCGCTGCCAACATTCCCGGCAGGTGGGCCGCCCCCCCCGCTCCGGCGATGATCGCCCTCAGTCCACGCCCGGCGGCATCCCGGGCATATTCTGCCATCCGGTCCGGCGTCCGATGAGCCGAAACCACTTCGCATTCGTGGGCAATGCCCAACGTCTTCAACATTTGAGACGCGGCCTGCATCGTTTCCCAATCTGATTTACTCCCCATCACCACCCCAACCAAGGGGGCTTCGTCCGTGTTTTTCGTCATGATGGAACCTTCTTACTTCATAATTTATCATTCATCATTCATAATTTTCGCGCATGCTTCCCAATATTATCCTCATCGGCTTCATGGGCTGCGGAAAATCCTCGGTCGGACGACGTCTCGCCAGCTTGACCGGACATCGCTTCATCGACACCGACGAGCAGGTCGTCAAAGCCGAAAAACGCAGCATCAGCCAAATCTTTGCCACCGAGGGAGAGACGTATTTTCGTGGAGTGGAAAACCAAATCCTCGAGGACCTAGTCGGAGTGGCCGGGATTGTTCTTTCCACCGGCGGAGGCGTGGTCATCGCTCCCGAAAACCGCGCCATCCTGAAAAAAATTGGCATCGTGGCGTGGATCGATGCCGAGCCGGACATTCTTTTTGAACGAGCCTCCCGCAGCGGCAAGCGGCCGTTGCTGAAAACAGAAAATCCCCGGGCCACCTTCGACACCTTGCGCGAGTCCCGCCTCGACGCCTACGGTGAGGCGGCGGATTTCCGGCTCGACTCCTCCAGCCTCGTCCACGACGCCGTCGCCCAGCACCTTCTCGACGAGGTACTTCGGCACCATCACCGTTTTGAGGGTTGACGGTCCGGCCCTGCCCCGATTTGATTTGCCCTCCAGTTAACCAACCTCACACCTACTTACCACACTACTATGGCTACCATCGGCATCAATGGCTTCGGACGAATCGGACGACTCGTATTTCGCGCAATCGTCGAACAAGGACTTCTCGACAAGGGACACCAAGTGGTGGCTGTGAATGACCTCGTGCCCGCCGACAACCTCGCTTATCTGGTCAAATATGACTCCATCCAGGGAGGCTTCAAAGGCGAAGTGTACAGCGAAAAATCCAGCCCTTCGGTGGCAGAAGACGACACCTTGGTGGTCAATGGGCACAAAATCAAATGCCTCGCTGTCCGCGAAGGTCCGTCCGCCCTGCCTTGGAAGGAACTGGGAGTGGACATCGTGATCGAGTCGACCGGACTCTTCACCGACGCGGCCCAAGCCAAAGGCCACCTCGAGGCCGGTGCCCGCAAGGTCATCATTTCTGCGCCTGGCAAAGGCGAAGACATCACCGTGGTGATGGGTGTCAACAACGAGAAGTACGACGCGAGCAAACATCACATCATTTCCAACGCCAGTTGTACCACCAACTGCCTGGCTCCGGTTGTCCATGTCCTCTTGAAAGAAGGCTTCGGGATCGAAGAAGGTCTCATGACCACGGTGCACAGCTACACGGCCACGCAAAAAACCGTGGACGCTCCTTCGCGCAAGGATTGGAAGGGTGGCCGTAGCGCCGGGATCAACATCATCCCAAGCACGACCGGAGCCGCCAGAGCCGTTGGACTGGTCTGTCCGGAAGTGAAAGGCAAGCTGACCGGAATGTCCTTTCGCGTGCCTACGCCGACGGTCTCCGCGGTGGACCTCACGGTCAGAACGACGAAGGAAACCAGCTATGCGGAGATTTGCGCGGCAATGAAAAAGGCCAGCGAGACCTATCTCAAAGGCATTCTTGCTTACACCACCGACGAGGTGGTTTCGTCCGACTTCATTCACAACACGCATTCCAGCATTTTCGATGCCGGCAGCGGCATCGAGTTGAACCACCGCTTCTTCAAGCTGATCAGCTGGTATGACAACGAATGGGGTTACAGCAATCGCTGCGTCGATTTGCTCAAACAAATCGCCTGATTTTCATTCGCTTCATGCCCAAAAAATCAGTCGCTGACCTGTCGCTGCAAGGACGTCGCGTCCTCATGCGGGTGGACTTTAATGTCCCCCAAGATTCCGCCACCGGCGAGATCACGAATCCCGCCCGCATCACCGCCGCGTTACCCACCATTCAACACGTCCTCGATCAGGGAGGCGCGCTCATTCTCATGAGCCACCTCGGGCGTCCCAATGGACAACCGGCGGAGAAATACACCCTCAAACCCGTAGCGAAAAAACTCGAGGAACTCCTCGGTCGTCCGGTGCGGTTTTTGTCCGACTGCGTGGGCACCGAAGTCGAATCCGCCTGCCAGGCGATTCAGCCCGGCGAGGTCATTCTCCTGGAGAACCTTCGCTTTCACATTGAGGAAGAAGGCAAAGCGAAGTCGCCCGAGGGAAATTCGGTCAAAGCGGACCCCGAAAAGGTCGAAGCGTTTCGCGCCTCACTGACCCGCCTCGGCGATGTCTATGTCAACGATGCCTTTGGGACCGCCCATCGGGCCCATTCCTCGGTGGTGGGCGTTGATCTCCCCGAGAGAGCGGCTGGCTTCCTCATGCAAAAGGAACTCGAGGCCTTCGCCACCGTGATCGAGAATCCGGCCCGTCCGCTTCTCGCCATTCTTGGCGGAGCCAAAGTGGCCGACAAAATCCCTCTCATCCGCAACCTCCTCGATCAAGCCAACGAAATCATCGTCGGCGGTGGCATGGCCTACACCTTTCTCAAGGTGCTCAACGACATGCCGATTGGAGACAGTCTCTTCGATCCGGAAGGTGCCAAGATCGTGCCGGAGTTGATGGAAAAAGCCGCTGCCAATGGGGTGCAAATCCATTTCCCGGTGGACTTCGTTTGCGCCGACCAATTCGCCGCCGATGCCGCCACCCAACCCGCAGAAGCCAGGGACGGAATCCCCGCCGGTTGGATGGGGCTCGATGGCGGTCCGAAATCTGCGGCCCTCTTTTCTGAAGTCATTATGCGGGCCAAAACCATCGTCTGGAATGGCCCCAGTGGCGTCTTCGAATTCGAAAAATTTTCCGCCAGCACCCGCGCGGTCGCCAAGGCGGTTGCGGAGGCGACAGCTGCCGGAGCGGTCTCCGTGGTCGGCGGGGGCGATACCGCCACTGCGGCAAAAAAGTTCGGTATCATCGACCAAGTCACCCACGCCTCCACAGGCGGCGGGGCCTCGCTCGAACTCCTCGAGGGCAAAGTGCTCCCTGGCGTCGCCAATCTTAACAATCTCTAATCGAGATCTAAATCCCATGCGTAAAAAAATCATTGCCGCCAACTGGAAGATGAACATAACGATCTCCGAGGCTGAAAGTTTCATCGAAGACTTCCAACGCGACGTGGCCGATGTGACCGGAGTCGAAATCGTCATCGCTCCGGCTTTCACGTCCCTACCCAAGGTTTCCCAGTTGCTGGCAAACTCCCGCAACATTCGTCTCGGGGCGCAGAATTTTCATCCTCAATCCTCCGGGGCCTTCACCGGCGAGATCAGCGCCTCCATGTTGCGCGAACTCTTCGTCCGTTACGTCATCATTGGACACAGCGAACGCCGCCAACTCTTCGGTGAGACCGATGCCTTCATCAACCAAAAGGTCCTTGCCGCCAAAGCGAACGAATTGAAGCCCATTCTTTGCATCGGAGAAACTCTGGCCGAGCGAGAAGCCGGTCGGGAAAAAGAAATTTTGGCCAGTCAGCTCCGTGGGGCCCTCGTCAATGTGCCGGCCAAAGAATTCGCCGATCTTGTGATTGCCTATGAACCCGTCTGGGCCATTGGCACTGGAAAAACCGCCAGCGCCGCCCAGGCTCAAGATGCTCACGCCCATGCCCGGGAAGTGCTCGCCGAATTATCCGATGCCGAGACCGCCAAAAAGATCCGCATCCAATACGGAGGCAGTGTGAAACCCGACAATGCCGCAGAGCTTCTCCACCAACCCGACATCGACGGAGCCCTCGTCGGCGGGGCCAGCCTCGAATCCCGCAACTTCACCCGAATTGTCACGGCAGCGGTCGAAGCCAGCGGCAGCTGAGAAGCTCACTCTGGTCGCCGGCAAAAGTCCCCTGGATCGCTCGGCCCCAGTTGGGCCAAGAGTCTTTTTCTTTCGTCCCGGTGGTGACATGAACCGAAGAAAATTCCTCAGATCCCTCCCCGTCCCATGATTCTCATCGCCACCTTCAGCAAACCAGAGGAAGCGCACATGCTCAGGCTGCGTCTCGAAGCAGGCGGCGTCCCGGCCTATCTCGAGAACGAAAATTTGGTCCAAATGGACTGGATGTTTTCCAATGCCACCGGCGGCGTCCGGGTTCTCATTGTCGAGGAGGACGCCGAACGCGCCAAAGAAATTCTGCAAGATGCTCCCCTGGAACCAGACTCCGCGGGGATGCCGCTGTGCCCGCAGTGTTCATCCTCGAAGACCGCACCCGATGAACGCCCCAGAAGATGGGCCTTCCTCACGCTGTTATTACTCGGATTCCCCTTTTTGGTTTCCAAAACCCGATGGCGGTGCGCAGATTGCGGGCTTTCCTGGAATGAGAGAAATCGCGCGGGTGGCGAATCGGGAGACCTCAGCTGATCCTCATCGCCCCGGGAGCGACTTTTTGTTTGCGGGAGGCTTCTTTTGAGGGGATAGTCCTCCCCTTACCCCATTGTTAGTGAAACTCACCTTCCTTATTCTCGCCGGGCTTTTGACTGTCCCCCTGCTCCCGGCAGAGACGACCTCGCAGGACAATTTTCAACAAATCGCCCAGAGATTGCGCGAAAGCGCCCTCCGCAAGATTGCTCCTCAGATCCTCGCTCCCAGCAGCTACCGGCCCGGATTTAACCGCTTCCCCTGGAAACAAAATATCGTCACCACGGTCTTTTGGATCGGCGAAACTCCCACGGCCAACAATCCCGTCCCCAATCACAAAAGTTCGTGGGACCAACAATGGGCCCGCAACTACGGAGGATACGACGATCCGGATCCCTCCCGTCGAAAAAATTTCATCCCGACGAAGTTCACCCCAAGGCAAAATCCTTTTTACATTGCGCTCCCCTACAATGACGTCACGCGTGGCAAGACCAAGCCGGAGGCCCGCAAGGTCATTCCTTGGTTCAAACAAGCGCATGAACGCCCCGGTCAATCTGTTGTCAAAGGCCGTTGGATTGCCATCCGCTATCGCAATCGCATTTGCTACGCCCAATGGGAGGACTGTGGTCCCTTCCGCACAGATCATTGGGAATACGTCTTTGGAAATGAAAGACCCCGGGCCAACCTCAACCAAGGCGCCGGGCTCGATGTTTCGCCTGCGGTCCGTGATTATCTGGGGATGCGAGGCAAGGACGTGACGGACTGGAAGTTTGTCGAGGCCAATGACGTTCCCACCGGACCGTGGTCGAAATATGGGGAGAACAACACCTTTGTTCTTAAGCGTCGCGGAGCCAATCTCTTTGCCTCAGACCGCAACAATGCCTACGGCGTGAAACGCTAAGCCTTTGGAGGAAAAAGGGAAAGGAACCCGTAGAGGAACGCTGAAAGCGTTTCTATCTTCCTGATTCGCAGACAAATAAATGCCGAGGTTTCGATGGCCCCGCGCGCTCCGAAGAAAAGAACCCCGTTCCGGATTCCTCCACGGGCTTCTTTTCTTCTGGGCATCGAAACGCGCTTTCAGCGTTCCGCTATAAACGCTGTTCAGCGTCGGCATTTTCTGTAGGATCTTCCCATGGCGGAATCTCGAATTGATGGTTGTCTGGTCATTGATCACCCCCTCGTTCAAAGCAAAGTCGCTGTTCTCCGAGACCGGGAAACGACCGGCGAGCGTTTCCGGCGCACCGTTCACGAACTCACCGCTCTGATCGCCTACGAAGCGACACGTGATCTGACCGTGGAGGAGACCAAAATCAACACACCGCTCATGCCCTGTCGGGGGCACCGTCTCGCCAAGCCGGTGACCATAGTGCCCATCCTTCGCGCGGGGCTTGGGATGGCGGAAGCTCTCTGGAACGTCTTGCCGGAAGCCAGCGTCGGCCATGTGGGCATGTATCGAGACGAGAAAACCTTTCTGCCACGGAGTTACTACTTCAAAGCTCCACCTGACCTTAAAGATGCGGATGTCTTTCTCGTCGATCCCATGTTGGCCACGGGAAACAGCGCCAGCGACGCCGCGACCGAACTCAAGGCCGACGGGGCCCGAAATCTCCGACTGATGGCCTTGGTCGGCTGCGTGGAAGGGGTCAATCGCTTTCGAAGCAATCATCCGGATGTTCCCGTGTTTCTCGCCGCCCTTGACGAACACCTCAACGACCATGCCTATATTCTCCCGGGCCTAGGAGATGCCGGCGACCGGTATTTCGGCACCTAATCGCTGCGGCTGGACCGAATTTCGCCGGCAGCCATTTCTCTCAAGAACACTTTCCTCCCCCCCCGATCGGACCTCAGCTCGCGCCGCGCCGCAACGTGGTGTCCTCAAGGTAGTTCGAGTCGTCTGGACCTGCCCGCTAGTGCCAAGAGAGTGTTGGGAATGACGGGTGCTGCGAGCGCCAAAATTTCGGATGATGGTCCCATCAGCAGCCATCAATACCCATCGCAGGAGGTTCGGTTTTCAGAAGCAAAACGAAACCATTTGTCCGTCAGTCGTTGGACGCACAATTTGTTGAGACGGAGCAAGCATGACTCTCCCTCTTCATATAAGCGGACATTGAGACCTCCTTCGCAGTCAATTTCGTCCTCGCGATGATTGCTGTTGACAATTCGCATATTCCTGCGATATACATTTAAAAGATGTTCGATTGGTCAACGATCACAGGGTTTGATTGGGACGCGGGGAACGTTTCCAAGAATGAGCGCAAGCATGGGGTCGAATGTGAGGAGGCTGAATCGGTTTTCGCCGCCGCACGGGTGCTGCCTGATGAGGCGCATTCGACGGATAAGGAGCCTCGATGGCACGCTTTCGGCCGTTCCAAGCATGGGCGGGCTCTTTCGGTGAGTTTTACGGTGCGGACCGGAAAGATCCGGGTGATTTCAGCCAGACGAATGAATCAACGAGAAAGGAAAATCTATGGTTTCGATCAAAAATAAACTTGTACCGGATGAGCCGGAAAACAGCACTGATCATCTCGATCTAAGCAAGGCCGAGCGCGTGGTCTTCCCAAATTTGAAGCCCTCGACGGAATCGATCTCTCTGCGCCTGCCGGTCTCGCTGCTCTATTCGATCAAGCGGGAGGCCAATCAACGCGATGTACCTTACCAGAGTCTGATCAAGATCGTGCTGGCGGAGCATTTCCTCGCCCCGAAGAAATAGCCCGCGCCGCAGAACGTCCGGTTTGGAACTGTATAACCGGAGAGCCGCGTAAAGTTGGCGCTGGAGCGGAAAATATCCACTTACTGCGGATATTTTCCGCTCCAACGCCAACTTTCGGTTTTTCAATCTCTCCAGAACGCCTTCTTTCAAAACCCTGACTTCTGTTCAGATAACACCTGAGCAGTTACCTTTTTTTTTATGTCGCGCTTGTGCAGACGTCCGGCGTGGATGGCCTTATTCAGCGTGTTGACGAGCACACCGAGGCGCTTCGCTACTTCGGACTCCTCGATCCCCGTGTCCAGCAACTCCTGGCCCTGCGCAAGCACCTCCGGCGTCAGCTTGCTGCCTTGACGCCGTTTCGGCGGAGCGAAGAACGCCTTCGGCCCGCCCGTACGGTAGAGCTTCGTGTAGCGCTTCACGGTCACCAAAGGCACGCCGAACGCACGCGCGATCTGCATCTGCGTGGCATTGCCATTGACGACCAACTGACTGCTGAAGAAACGAAATGTCGCCAGATCCCCACTCTCGTGAACGAACATCGGCAGATGGCCATTGAAACAGACGACCTGTCCGTCCTTTCGCTGGAATGCGATCTCGCTCGTGATCTCAGTGGTCCCTTCGGGGAAAATGGGAAGCTGGGCTTGCGGCATCCCTCTCTTATGCCCGCTGTCGCGGTAAAAGTCACCCGCCCACCATGCTCCCAACGACCGGATCGTGGCTCATCGTTTTTCCCAGACCTCTAACTCTTCACGGGGACGGCTCAGGAGGTCTGAGGTTTCGATGGCCCCGCGCGCTCCGAAGAAAAGAAACCCGTTCCGGATTCCTCTACGGGCTTCTTTTCTTCTGGGCATCGAAACGCGCTTTCAGCGTTCCGCTATACTATATTCTCCCGGGCCTCGGAGATGCCGGCGACCGGTATTTCGGCACCTAATCGCTGCGGCTGGACCGAATTTCGCCGGCAGCCATTTCTCTCAAGAACACTTTCCTCCCCCCCCCGATCGGACCTCAGCTCGCGCCGCGCCGCAACGTGGTGTCCTCAAGGTAGTTCGAGTCGTCTTTTTCCGGGTAATCGAGGGTAAAATGCAGGCCCCGGCTTTCTTTCCGGGTCATGGCACTTTCCACGATCAAGGTGGCCACCGTAACCAGATTCCGCAATTCCAGCAACTCGCTGGTGACGGTGAAATTCCAGTAAAATTCCTGCACTTCTGCCCGGAGATTCCGTAACCGCGTGGCGGCACGCTGGAGGCGTTTGTCGGTTCGAACAATCCCGACATAATCCCACATCAAACGGCGAATTTCATCCCAGTTGTGATAGATGACGACGAGTTCATCCACATCCTGGACCTGGCCGGAGCTCCATTCCGGCAGTTCGCGATCGTCCGATGGAGGGCGATTCTTGGTCGCTTTTTCAAAAGCCCGATGCGCCAGGACCAATCCCTCGAGGAGGGAATTGCTCGCTAGGCGGTTGGCTCCGTGCAGTCCGGTACAGGCCACTTCGCCAATGGCGTAAAGTCCCGGCAAACTCGTCTCGCCATCGAGATCGGTTTTCACTCCACCACATTGATAGTGCGCCGCCGGCACGACCGGAATGGGCGTTGTGGAGATGTCGATTCCATGGCTGAGGCAGGTTTCGTAGATCGTGGGAAAGCGCGCCTTGAGGAACTCCGCCGGCTGATGGGAAATATCAAGATAGACGCATTGGCTTCCCGAACGTTTCATCTCCGCGTCGATCGCCCGGGCCACGATGTCCCGCGGGGCCAGCTCCTTTTGCGGGTGATGAGCCTCCATGAAGCGTTTGCCTTTCGCGTCCAATAAGACCCCCCCCTCCCCGCGAACCGCTTCGGAGATCAAAAATGAGCGGGCGTCGGGATGGAAAAGGCAAGTGGGATGGAATTGAATAAACTCCATGTTGACGATTTCCGCTCCGGCCCGCCAGGCCATGGCGACGCCATCCCCGGTCGCCACACTGGGATTCGTCGTGTAGAGATAAACTTTCCCGCATCCTCCCGTTGCGACCACATTGATGTCACTGCGAAGGGTCTCGACCTCCCCGGTCGTCTCATCGAGGACATAGACGCCCACACAACGATCTGCGTTCCCGTAGCCGAGTTTCTCCGAAGTCAAAAAATCCACCGCCATGTGATTTTCCATCACCGTGATGTTGGGATGGGCGGCCAGACTGTCCACGAGGGTCTTCTCGATGGCCGAGCCGGTCGAATCCTGAAAATGCAAAACCCGACGCTTGGAATGGCCGCCTTCGCGTCCCAGATCCAGCTCCCGTTTTCCGTCAGGGAGTTCCCGCTGGTCAAAAGGCATGCCCATATTGATCAAGCCGGCAACGCGTTCCGGGCCCTCGGTCACAACCATGCGAACCGCCTCCTCATCGCACAGACCCGCCCCAGCCAACAGCGTATCGGCAATATGGAGTTCGAAGGAATCTTCCGCACTGACCACGCAGGCGACACCGCCCTGGGCCCAAGCGGTATTGGACTCTTCCGTCTGCCCCTTCGTGACCACCGCAACTGATCCCGTCTCCGCCGCGCGAAGCGCAAAAGACAAACCGGCGATGCCGCTGCCAATCACAATAAAATCAAAAGACCTCATTTTTTTGTTTTCAGAGCAATGTTGTCAATCAAGCGGGTTTTGCCGAGAAAAACTGCCGTCGCCAGACGGAGGCGGCGGCTGGACTTGGTCGGCGGCTCGAGAGTTTCCGCGTCCACCAATTCCAGATAATCGAGCCGAAGGCCGGGGATCTTTTCCAGCTCCTTCCGGCCGAAGCGAATGATCGCTCGTGGATCCAGCCGCTCGGCGGCCCGGCGCAAAGCGGCATAAATCCCCGGGGCCACGGCCCGTTCCTCTGGCTCAAGGCGAAGGTTCCGCGAACTCGCCGCCAGCCCGTCGGCTTCCCGCGCGGTGGCTTGCCCGACAATGCGAACGGTTAAATTGAGGTCGCGAACCAAGCGGCGAATGATGGCCAGTTGTTGCCAGTCTTTTTCGCCAAAAATGGCCCCGTCCGGCTGGATGATGGCAAAAAGTTTCGTCACCACCGTGCAGACCCCGGCGAAATGGCCCGGACGGGAGGCCCCGCAAAGTCTCCGGGAAAGTCGGGTCTCGTTGATCTGAATGGAGGCATCCTCAGCGTACATCGCTTGGGCTTCCGGCAAAAACACCAGGTCCACCCCTTCGGCTCGGCAGGCGGCAAGGTCCTCCTGGATGGGACAAGGATACTGGGAGAAATCTTCTTGGGGCCCAAACTGGGTCGGATTGACAAAAATCGAGACCACGACGACCCCATCGCCCCCGGCCAATTGCCGGGCCCGCCGGATCAAACTCAAATGCCCATGGTGCAAGGCTCCCATGGTAGGGATCAAAACGACGGGGCGTCCCGTCGCTCGCAAGGCCTTGACGGCCCGGCGGGTCGCGATAATCGATTTGGCAATTTTCACAAAACCGCCTGACCGAAATCAGGATTAGGGAGCCACCGGGCTGGCAACCGGATCCGGCGAAGGGGTCGTTTTCACCGACTCGGGAACGATGGTTTCGACGGTCTCCACCGTTTCGTCCACCGCTTCGTCCACCGCTTCGATCGGAGCCGAGGTCGGAGCCACGTCGGTTTCAGAAGTTTTTTCCATCGTTGGCATCATCGCTGGGGTGCCCACGGGTGCGGCGCTCGCCGCGGGAGTCGCCACCGGCACCGGCACCGGAGCGGACATCAGTTCCTGATTCACCGGCGAGGCCTTGGCGCCGGGCATTTTCGCATAAGATACCGAAAGAATCAGCGTCAGGACGAAAAATCCGATCCCGAGCCAGACCGTGAATTTGGAAAGCACATTAGTCGTCTGGGCCCCAAATATATTATCGGTCACGCCGCCACCAAAAGCGGCCCCCAATCCCTCACTGCGCGGTAATTGCATCAAAATGGCAAGAACGAGCAATAAACAAACAGCGACATGAAGAGTCAGTAAGACAGGGATGAGCAACCACATAATTTGGAACCGCGAAGGGTGCGCCATCCGGAAAGATTTGTAAAGGGTCTTCCCCAAGGCTTTCGTCCTCGGTGGGAGAGATCAGATTTTAAACGCCGCATGTACTGGCTCTTCGCATTCAAGACATTTGATCATATTTCCCGTGGGATCCGATCCAATACCAGAGGATCCCGTCGGGATGATCCTCGCCAAGAACACGATAATGAAGGCCCACACGGGCGGACCAAACCTTGCCTCCCCTTTTCTCGGCCCCTCCGGGAAAGGCTTCCTCCTGATTGCCAAAATCATCTGACTGGAGAGGGTGACTCTCCAGAGTTTCTGGTTTTTTTGCTTACACGCAGATCGGGACCGCCGCGAAACTCTTGACCGACCGACCTCATCATGAGATTTCTTGTCTCCCTAACTTATTCACATAGTGGAACTCAAAGAGATACGCACATTAATCGAGCTCATGAAAAAAAACGGTCTGGCCGTTTTTAAAATGGAGCGCGAAAATTTCAAGATCACCCTCAAGACCGCAGACGCCGCTTCGGTGACCCAGGTCATTACCAACGCCGCTCCGGCTCAGGCTGCTCCGGTGGCTCCCGCCGCCCTGGCCGACGCCCCAGCCCCCGATGCCAAAGCCTCGGATCTCCGCGAGATCAAATCGCCCATGGTCGGCACGTATTATGGCGCGCCATCTCCCGAGACACCGGATTTTGTCTCCGTGGGCCAAGAAGTCACCGAAGACACCGTGATCTGCATTGTGGAAGCCATGAAGGTGATGAATGAAATCAAAGCGGAAACCTCTGGCGTCGTTACCGAGGTTTGCGCCGAGAATGGCCGTCCCGTCCAATTCGGACAGACTCTCTTCCGCCTCAAATAGTCCAAAGCGGTGGCCCCGAGAGCCACCCAAGACACGATGTTTAAAAAAATCCTCATCGCCAATCGTGGCGAAATTGCCCTGCGGATCATCCGGGCCTGCAAGGAACTGGGTATCCAAACGGTGGCCGTTTATTCCGAAGCGGACATTCACAGCCTCCACGTCCAACTCGCGGACGAAGCGGTCTGCATCGGCACGGCCCCCAGTTCGGACAGTTACCTCAAGATGGACCGCATCATCAGTGCGGCGGAAATTTCCGACGCAGAAGCGATTCATCCGGGCTACGGGTTCCTGGCGGAAAATGCCCACTTCGCCGAAGTTTGCGAAAGCTGCAACATCAAGTTCATCGGGCCGCCCGCCAGTGCCATTCGCCTCATGGGCGACAAAAACTCTGCTCGCGAGTGTGCCCGCAAAGCGGGAGTCCCCGTCTCTCCCGGAAGCGATGGTACGGTGGGCACGGAAAAAGAGGCGCTTAAGGTCGCTCGCACCATCGGCTATCCCGTCATGGTCAAGGCGGTGGCCGGAGGCGGCGGACGCGGAATGCGGATCGCCCACGATGAAACCACTCTCATCCAAGGATTTCACGGCGCCCGCCTCGAAGCCGAAAAAGCCTTCGGGAATGGCGAGGTTTACATCGAAAAATTCATCGTCAATCCTCACCATATTGAATTTCAAATTGTCGGAGACGAGCACGGACAAATCGTTCACCTCGGCGAACGCGATTGCTCCCTTCAACGCCGCAATCAAAAGATCGTCGAAGAATGCCCCTCGCCCCTGATGTCTCCGGAGCTCCGCGAGAAGATGGGCCAGGCCTCGGTCGCCCTGGCGGAGACGGTTGGCTATTCGAATGTCGGAACTATGGAATACCTCGTTGATGATGAGGGGAAGTACTACTTCATGGAAATGAACACCCGCATTCAGGTGGAACATCCCATCACCGAGGAAGTCTATGGGTGCGATCTGGTCAAACAACAAATCCAAGTCGCCGCCGGCGAGCACCTCTCCGAATACGTGGTCAAGGCCCGTCCGCGCCATCACGCGATCGAATGCCGGATTAATGCGGAGGACCCCACCCGCAATTTTCAGCCCTGCCCCGGCCAAATCGAACTCTACTATGCCCCCGGAGGCCGAGGCATTCGGATCGACTCCCACGCCTATGCCGGGTATCCGATTCCGCCGAATTACGACTCAATGATCGCCAAGGTCATTGCCACCGCCTCCAGTCGCAAAGCCTGCATTAATCGGATGTCGCGCGCGCTCGGCGAGTACATGATCACCGGCGTCGAGACGACCATTGCCTTCCAACAGCAAATTATGCAAACCCCGGAATTTCGCCGGGGCCAATACAACACCGGTTTTGTCGAAAAGCTGCTCCAGTCCGGGCTTCCCAAGCCTTGAGATTGTTCAAAGCCGCGCTCTTGACTCGCCACGCATTCCTCTCCAGACTGTTCCGCTCTTTCGATCCATGCGCCACACCATTTCCATTCTCGTCGAAAATCGTTTCGGCGCACTCACCCGCATCGCAGGTATGTTCAGCGGACGCGGCTTCAATATTGACACCCTCAACGTCGCCCCCACCCTCGATGCGACCGCTTCACGCATGACCATCGTCTTGCGCGGTGATGACAAAGTGCTCGAGCAAGTGACCAAGCAACTCGAGAAACTCGTCGATGTTATCGATGTTCAGCATTTCCGCGACGACGATTACCTCGATCGCGAACTCGTTCTTCTCCGCGTCACCGCCACGACCAAAACTCGCCCCGAGGTCATGCAGATTTGCGATATCTTTCGCGCCAAGATCATCGACGTGCAGCCGAGCACCCTGGCCATTGAGGTCACCGGCACCGAAACAAAAATCACCAAATTCCTCGGCTTGATGGACCGCTTCGGGATCAAGGAACTCACTCGCACCGGCAAAGTGGCCCTCCCCCGCTCCACCGACTAGCCGTCCTCCAAAAATCCGAAATTCAAAATCCCAAATCTACAATCAAAAATGCCTGCTAAAATATACACAGACAAAGACGCGGACCTAAAGGTCCTCAAAGGAAAAACCCTCGCCGTGCTGGGCTTTGGCTCACAAGGCCATGCCCACGCCCTCAACTTGAAGGAAAGCGGTGCCAAGGTCATCATCGGCCTCTACCCCGGGAGTAAATCCCGCAAGGTCGCCGAAGATTACGGTTTCAAAGTTTATGATACCGCCGAAGCCGTCAAACGCGCCGACATCATCATGGTGGCCATTCCTGACACCAAGCAACCCGCCGCATTCAAAAAAGACATCGAGCCCAACCTGACCAAGGGCAAAACCCTTCTCTTTAGTCACGGCTTCTCCATTCACTACAAAACCATTGTCCCACCGAAGGATATCAACGTCATCATGGTCGCTCCCAAGGGACCTGGACACATCGTCCGGCGGCAGTTCACCGAAGGCAAAGGCGTCCCCGCCATCATTGCCGTCTATCAAAATCCCGGAAAAAACGCCAAAAAAGTCGCCCTCGCCTGGGCCAAGGGCGTCGGCGGTACTCGCGGAGGGGTGATTGAAACCACCTTCAAAGAAGAGACGGAAACCGACCTTTTTGGCGAGCAGACCGTGCTTTGCGGTGGAGCCTCCGCCCTGGTGCAAGCCGGATTTGAGACCCTCGTCGAAGCCGGTTATTCTCCGGAAATGGCCTACTTCGAATGCCTCCACGAATTAAAGTTGATCGTTGATCTCATGAATGAAGCCGGGATCGCCGGAATGCGTTTCTCCATCAGCGAAACCGCCAAGTGGGGCGATGTCCATGTCGGACCGAAGATCATCGATGGCGGCGTGAAAAAACGTATGAAAGCAGCCTTGAAAGACATTCAGAATGGCAAGTTCGCCAAAGAATGGATCAAGGAATACGAAGGCGGATACAAGAAATACAATGCTTTGCTCAAGGCCGGGGAAAAACACCCGATCGAGAAGACCGGCGCCCGTCTTCGCGGATTGATGCCTTGGATCAAAAAGCGCAGCACCAAAGGAACTCAAGCCTCCTACAATTAAATCCGGCCGGAGCGCCCTCCCGGGCGGTCCACAACCGAAGAAAAAGCGACCGCAAGGCCGCTTTTTTTAGGGTTCGATCAGCATTCAGTCCGCACCGCGCAAATCAGGGCACAGGAGAAATCTCGAAGCGGTCGCCGCGTCCCCATCATTGCGGTCACGGAGGGCACGCGCACCGAAAGCTGTCAGGCCTGTCTTGACTTCAGGATGGACGACGATATCACGCACTCGCTCCATCCCGGACAATTGGGCCTCCTTCTGGCTCGTGTCGCCAGAGGTCGAGAGGACTAAGTGGCATTGCTTTCCACCTTGATCGGCGCAAAGATCGGATCTCGGTCTTCTTTCGTCTTGTGAATTATCCGTTACCCAAACCAGTCTCGGCTTGGGGGTGATCTCAGCCTGGATTTTTTAATGCCACCACCGTCAATCCGTCGAGTGGGTGGACGCCGACGGCCAGCCGCAATGGATGCTCTCCTGGAACAATTTTGTCCCTCCCGATTGGCTGGGTTCGCCAGAGGCAACAGAATTCGTGACCAAGGCCTTGGACCAAGCTCGAACCACCCAAAAACCGGTCTTTCCCCCTCCCTGACATTCGCTGACGATACCCGAGGCCTGATTGCCTGCTTTCCCCTCTTTTTAGATCCCTGATTTGACGGTTGGATCGTAGCGGCTTTCCGCTACGAAAATCTTATGGCCGCCTTGCTCACCGAACCATTTCTGGCGGATTGTTCGGTCACGATCTTCGAAGAAAATGAACGAATTTTCGGTCCCGAGGTTCCGCCCGGACCCTTGGAAGATCAGGTTCATGCTCAGATGGAATTTTTCGGTCACGAGTGGAATTTTATCGTGGTCCGCCCAGGAGGATTTTCCGGACTCCATGCCGACCGACTTCCTCATCTCATCTGCGTTTTAGGACTCCTCTTGGCCATCGGGTTTATGTTGCCCATTCGAGCCTTCCAGAAAAGCCACAGGTTGGCCCAAGTGACGGCTCGCTCCAATCTGGTTTTTTTGGGCGAAGTGAAGAATCGCCAACTGATTGAAGACAGGCTCCGCGAAAGCGAGCAACGAATGCGGATCGTACTTGATGCGGCCACCGGAGTTTCAGTCATCGCTTGCGATCCCTCAGGCCTGATCACATTTTTCAGCAAGGGCGCGGAAAAAATTCTCGGCTATTCCGCCCATGAAGTTGTCGATCATATGGAATTAAGCCACCTCTACGATCAGGAAGAGGTTGATCGCCATGGGAAGACATTGTCCCGCATCTCCCATCGCCCGATCAAAGGCATGGACGCTCTCACGGTCCTTCCGAAAACGGAAGGCAGCGAACGGGGGGAATGGGCCTACTTTTGCAAAAACCGGGCCCGCAAGCGGATGGACTCCACTCTTTCGGTGATGCGTGAAGAACCTGATTGAAATTTTTATCCCCACCCCTTTTACTCCCACTCTCACCTGAAAAACTTATGCTTTGGCAAGAACTCACCTCTCCCGAAATTGATCGCCTCGACCGCGACATCACCGTCGTGGTCCCCCTCGGTTCCTGCGAACAGCACGGACGGCATTTGCCCGTCTTTGTCGACACCATCCAAATGGAGGCTATCACCGCCAGGGTAGAAAAATTGCGCTCCGATCGCCTGGTCGCTCTCCCCACGCTTTGGCTGGGGGCTTCCCACCACCACATGGATTTTGCCGGCACGCTCAGCCTGCCTCCGAAAGCCTACGCCAGCACGATTCAACATCTCACGCGCTGCCTGCTCCACCACGGCTTCCGCCGCCTCTTTTTCCTCAATGGACACGGCGGCAACCTCACTCCGGCCTCCCAAGCCTTGACCGACCTCATCGCCACCGACGACCGGGCCGATGCCGCCTCCATCGCCCTCTCTTGCTGGTGGCAAGTGGCCGCCGCAGGCACCGCACCCGAACGTCACGGAATGAAAACGCCCAAACTTTCCCACGCCTGCGAATACGAAACCTCCCTCATGCTCGCGCTGCGTGAAGATCTCGTCAAATTGGCCGAAATCGATCCGGACCATATCGAAATTCCACGACCTTCTGCGTCCGGACCGTGGGCAGGAAAAGTCGAAGGCTTTCATCGTTTTCACCGCTGGACCTCCTCGGGCCACATGGGCGACCCCGCCGTGGCGACGGCGGAAAAAGGAAACTCGCTCCTCGAAGCGGTCACCAATGAGGTGGTCAATTTTATCGATGATTTTTCGAAGTGGCCAGCGATGGAGAAAATTGGACCCGGGAAGCGACCCGCCCGCTGAGCAAATTGACTGCGCCCATTGCAACAAACCCTGGGAGATTTTCGGCCCTAAGGATGCCAATGCTAGGAAGGGCGTGGATCGATCGTCTGCGCCTGAATCTCGGAGAAAACCCTCGGTCGCCAACAGCTGGCCCGTCGCGTTTGTCAGGAGTTCGGTTGGATCAACGCCCAAGGAAAACTCGAAATTTGTTGGTGCCGCGACCCCGTCACTCCAAAAAAGATTCCGCGGCGGCCGATCAGTTCCGCGAAGGACTGGCGGAAAAACTTGAAGCGCTGGAACTGCCTGAGGGTAGTCGGGCCAAGCTCTGGTTGATGAATGAAGCTCGCTTTGGTCGACACACCGAGTTGAGGCGACTCTGGGCCCGCAAGGGCCAGCGTCCTGTGGTAACCCGGAAAATCAAATAGGAATGGGACTACCTCTACGGGTCGCTCGATGTCATCTTAAGTTAAAGAGACTGTATGACGCCCGCTCTTTTCGTTCCTCGCCTTGGCGACACCCTTTATCGATGGGTGTTTATCTGGCTCTCTCATGTCGCTTGGGGGGTAACTCAAGATAACCGCATGGAGCCTGAAATCCCGTCAGCTCTTCAGGATGCGGACGATGGCGTCGGCATCCGGGGTGGGACCAATCACGGCCACGCTGGCGAGTTCGGGTCTGAGAACCTCGCCAGCCACAGCGAGCACTTCGGCTTCTGTCACCCCCCGAAGGCGGCGATGGGCCACTTCGGGATCAATGATTTTACCGTGCACCAAGACCGATCCGCCCATGCGCATATTTTGACTTGAGGTGCGTTCCAAGGCCATCCGGCTCGTGCCGACCGTGTATTCCTTGGCCCGCTTCAATTCCGAGGGACGAATGCCCTTGGTTTTCAGTAACTCGAAGGCGTCACAAATCAAACGCAGCGAGGTGCTGACATTGCGCTGTTCGAGCCCCAGGGAGACATTAAACATTCCGACGTCGTCATGCCCGGCCGGGTGGGTGCTGACGGAGTAGCACAGGCCGCGTTTCTCCCGCAATTCCTGAAACAACCGGGAACTGGCATTGCCACCCAGGATCACATTGAGAATCTGGAGAGCATAGCGGCGGGGGTCATGATGACTCATGCCGGGCAGCGCCATCGCCAGTTGGGTCTGCTGGGTCTCGCGTTTCTCGGTCACGATCCGGGGACCATCGGTCGCCGGGACGGGAGGACGCCCGAGGCGTGGCTGGCGGCCCCGGGGAATTTTTTCCAGGAGTTTCTCCATCCGCTCGACCACATCCTCATGATGGACTTTTCCTGCAGCAGAAACCACCGTGCTGGCGGCATGATAGTGGGAGACGCGATAGCTGAGAAAATCGTCCCGCCGGAATCCTTCGATACTTTGTTGAGTTCCCGCGAGCGGTCGTCCCAGCGGATGTCCGGCCCAGTGGAGTTCGGTCAGCATCTCCTGAACATGGGCGGATGGCTCATCCCGATACATGAGAATCTCCTCTGCGATCACTCCCCGCTCCCGCTCGATATCGCGCGGGGTAAAACGAGGATTGAGATACAAGTCGGTGAGAACATTGCAGACACGGGGAAAATACTCCGCCGCGGCAGAGGCATAATAACAAGTGCGTTCCTCGGAAGTGAAGGCATTCATGTCGCCCCCGACGCCTTCGACCTCCTCCATGATCTTGCGAGCAGAACGCTTGGTCGTCCCCTTGAAGAGCATGTGTTCGATGAAATGGGAAATGCCATTAAGGCGTTTGGGTTCATGGCGTCCGCCCACCCCGGCCCAAATGCCGACCGCGGCAGTTTCAACATGGGAAATCTCGCAAGTGGCGATGCGGAGACCGGAGGAAAGAGTGGTGAGTTGGGTTTTCATAGAGAACGGGAGCGGAGGACGGCTTCCGCTAAAGCCAGATCGCGGGGATGGGTCACCTTGAAATTCCAGTCCGGAGTTTCAAAGATTCGCAGGGCGGCGCCGGTCCGCATCCAGGCGGAAACTTCATCGGTTTGGACCGCCCCGTCCGGACCCTCCGCACGAAGTAAATCATCCAGGGCGGAAAACCCAAAAATCTGCGGGGTTTGCATCCGCCAGACATTTTGCCGGGGAATCAATTCCACCGGACAGAGATCGGCATTGACGCGGTGAATCGTATCCGTTTCCGGTTCGGCGCAGGTGGCCGCCCCATGGAGGCAGGCCAATTGGTAACATTCCGTAATCGCGGCGGCGGTGATGAGCGGACGGGCCCCATCATGAATGGCGACCAAGGCGGGTGCGGAGGCTGCCAGCGCGTCCATGCCACAACGGACGGAATCCCGCCGTTCTTTGCCTCCAAAAACCACCTGCCGAATTTTAGGAAATTCGGAGGCCAGAGCCTCAACCTCCCCCACCCGTTCTTTCCCGCAAACCAAAACCACTTCAGCCACTTCCGGACAGGCCTGGAAGGCGGCCAAGGAATGCCACAAGAGCGGACGGCCCGCTAGCGGAGCCACCAGTTTGTCAAAACCCATCCGACGGCTGGATCCCGCGGCAACAATCAGCGCGACAAATGGTTCAGTGGTGGGTGGCACGGTCGAGCGCTTCAAGCCAGTTGTGTTTGCACTTCCGTGCTGAGCTCCCGCCCGTCGGCCCGTCCCGCGGCCTTGGCCGAGACAATTTTCATCACCGCACCCATCTCCTTTTTGCTCGTGGCTCCGGACTCGGCGATCGCCGCCGTGACCAAAGCCGCGATTTCGGCCGGGCTCAAACCCTGCGGAAGGTAAGCAGCCAAAATCGCAATTTCTGCTTTTTCTCCCTCGGCCAATTCCAGTCGTCCTCCTTTTTCAAATCCGGCAATGGAATCCTGACGTTGTTTGATTTGTTTCCGGATCACGACAATGACCTCGGTATCATCGAGTTCGGCGTCTGCGCTCGCCTTTTCAATCGCGGTATTTTTGAGGGCGGATTTCAACATTCTCAGCGTATTGAGGCGAAGGGTGTCCCTGGCGCGCATGGCATCTTTGATATCCTGATCGACATGAAATTGAAGTGTCATGCCGAAAGGAATAGACAGTCTGCTCAGGATTTACAGGATTAAGAAATGTCCGTTCGTACCCGCTTCGCTCCATCACCCACTGGCTACCTTCATGTCGGAGGGGCCCGTACCGCGCTTTTCAATCTTCTCTTCGCCCGCCAACACGGCGGAAAATTGATTCTCCGGGTGGAAGACACCGACGAAAAACGCAATACCCCCGAAGCACTCCAAGCAATCACGGATGGTCTCAACTGGCTCGGGATCGATTGGGATGAGGGCTACGGCAAAGGAGGGGAATTGGGTCCCTACCGGCAAAGCGAACGCAACGCCATCTACGAAAAACATTTTGCCGTCCTTGAAGAAAAAGGACTCCTCTACGAGGACGAAGGGGCCTTTCGTTTCCGCTCGCCCCGCAAGACAGTCACGGTGAATGATCTGGTCTGCGGAAAAATTGATTTCGACATGTCAAATCCGGTCACCCATCCGGATATGACCATCCGCCGACCGGACGGGTCGTGGATTTTTCATTTTGTCAATGTGGTGGACGACCTTGAAATGAGGATGACTCACGTCATCCGGGGTGAAGATCACCTCTCCAATACGCCGAAACACATCGAGCTGTACAATGCCCTCGGAGCTGAGCCCCCGGCGTTTGCCCACATCCCGCTCATCCTCAACCATGAAGGGAAAAAGATGAGCAAGCGCGATGGCGGCTCCAGCTTGGCCTACTTCTTGGAAAATGGCTATGTGCCCGAGGCGGTCCTCAACTACCTTTGCTTGCTCGGATGGTCGCCCGGTGAAAACCGGGAGATGCTGACCCTCCCGGAGATTCAGGACCTCTTTACTCTCGAAGGCATCAATCGGCGCAATGCCATTTTCGACCTCGACAAATGTTTTTGGCTCAATGGCCAACACCTCCAAAAAATGTCGCCGGAGCGTTTCGCCGCCCTTAGCCGTCCCTTTGTCGAAAAAGCAGGAATTGATTTCGGTTCCGAAGACCAACTGGATCGGGCCCTCGCCATGGTCAAACCCAAGGTCAAACATCTCAGCGATGTCCCGGCTTGGATCGGATTCCTCTTCACCGAAGAATACCCCTACGAGCCGGAAGCGGTGGAAAAGGCGCTGCGCAAACCCGACGCCCTCGCTCACCTCGCCGTCCTTGGACAAGCCTTCACGTCGCTCGAAGACTGGACCCACCCGGCCATCGAAGCCTGCCTGAAAGAAACCGTCGCCACCGCCGGCCAAAAAGTCGGAGTCTTCGTTCACCCGGCCCGCGTCGCCGTCAGCGGAAAAACCGTCGGCCCGGGACTTTACGAAATGCTTGAGCTTCTGGGGAAAGATCGCGTTCTCGCCCGCTTCCAAAAAGCGGCTCAATTGGTCTGAACCGCCGCTATTCAAAATATGAACAATGTCTTTCCAGCCAGCGACCTGATTGAGGGAAAACTCTCCGCCCTCACCCCGCCCGCGCGTCTCGCAGTCATGGGCGATCCCGTAGCTCATTCGCAATCTCCCGGTTTCCAAAATGCCGCGCTCGTGGCCGCGGGTCTCAACGCCCAGTACATCAAACTCCATGTCCGTCCGGAGGAATTTCCCTCCGCTCTTCGCGCCCTCCCCGAAGCCGGGTTTCTGGGCGCCAATGTGACTATCCCGCATAAGGCCGCCGCCCTTGCGAATGTCGATCAAGCTGACGACTACGCCTGCCGCTCCGGGGCGGTCAATACCGTCGTGGTGGACGGCGAACGACTCCACGGATTCAATACGGATGGCCCTGGCCTTCTGCGGGCCGTGCGGGAGCAATTTTCGGTCGATCTCCGGGACCTACGCGTGATGTTACTTGGGGCCGGCGGCGGAGCCGGTCGCGCCATTGCGGTTCAATGCGCGATGGAGAATTGCGAACGCCTTGTTCTGGTCAACCGCACGGTGGAAAAAGCCCAGTCCTTGGTCGAAGAACTCGCTCCTTCCTTCCGAAGCGACCGCCTTCTTGGTCCCGTCGATCGTCTCCAAGCGATTCCCCACGAGGAAAAATTTCTCCGCGAGCAACTTGCTTTCACCGACCTTGTCATCAATGCCACCTCCCTCGGCATGAAGCGAAGCGATCCGGCCATCATTCCGGCAAGCCTCCTCACGCCCAACCTGATGGTTTACGACACCGTTTATGCGTCCGGAGCCTCCCGCCTGCTGGAAGACGCCGCCAACGCCGGGGCCCGCACCGCCAATGGGCTCTCGATGTTGTTGCACCAAGGCGCCCTCTCCTTCGAAATTTGGTTTAATCAGCCCGCTCCTTTGGAGGTCATGCGAGCGGCATTAAACCCCGTTCCGACCGTCTCCTAAAACCAATGAGCTCCGACCGTCACGAGCTCACCGAAACTCAGAAGCCCGTTTCCGCCGAACCTGGGAAAAATTGCCGGGTCCGCCAAATAGTTCGCAGGTCAGTCCGAGAGTGAATCGGCGCGGTTACGACGCCGTCGATCCGAAGCAATTCATGGGAGCCCGAGAACGGGATTATGCCAACGCTGCCTTGTCCCGCCAAGCGAAGAAAGATGAAGATCCGGACGAGTTTCTCACCCAGGTCCAGGTCCTTTACCCTTCCGAAGCCGAATTCTACGATGCCACCTTCAAGAGCCTCCGACTTTTGGAATGCGCCTCTGCCCGAACAGAAAAATAAACGCGGCAGACCTTTAAACCTAAATCAGGGGACTCGAAGCGGAACGTTATTTTTAACAATTTGAATTTGCCTCGAGCCCGCTTTCAGGTAGCAAGGGAGTTACTATGTCTGAGCAACCACTTACCGGTCACGAACGCCCGGGTGACCCCTGTACGATTGTAATTTTTGGAGCGTCCGGCGACCTGACAAAACGCAAACTTCTCCCCGCGCTCTACAACCTCAAAGCCCTCAAGCTCCTGCCGCAGAATTTTTCGATCATCGGCGTCGCCGTGAGCGACGGCAACGATACGTCCTACCGGGAGACGATCACCTCCGAGATTAAAGAGTTTGCCACCCGCCCAGTGGGAGATGCGGAATGGGATGATTTTTCGAAGCGCAGTTATTATATCCCTGGCGATTTCAATAATCCCGAGACATTCAAAACCCTAAGTGCCAAGATTTCCGAAGTGCAAAAAGACTGGAATCTTCCGGGTAATGTTCTTTTTTACCTTGCGGTCGCGCCCCGATTTTTTGCCAAAGTCGTCGAGCAACTCAGCACCATCGGGCTGACCAAGCAGGCTGAGAATGCCTGGCGGCGGATCATCATTGAGAAACCTTTTGGCCATGATTTGGCCAGCGCCCGCGAGCTCAACGCCGATCTCAGCAAGCATGTCGAGGAGTCGCAGATTTATCGCATCGATCATTACCTCGGCAAGGAGACGGTGCAGAACATCATGGTCTTCCGGTTTGGCAACAGCGTCTTCGAACCGATCTGGAACCGCCGCTACATTGAGTACGTTCAGATCACGGTGGCGGAGGAACTCGGAGTCGAACTCCGGGGCGGCTACTACGACCAATCCGGGGTCGTCCGCGACATGGTGCAAAACCACATTCTTTCGGTGCTTTCCCTCATCGCGATGGAACCCCCCAGTTCGATCACCGGGGACAGCGTGCGCAACGAGAAAGTCAAAGTGCTGGAGTCGATCCGCCCGATGACTCCGGAAGAGATCATCGCCAACACCGTCCGGGGTCAGTACGGCGAAGGTCTTGTCGATGGAAAAGCGCTTCCGGCCTATCGGAGCGAACCAGATGTGGATGCCAACTCCAATACAGAAACCTTTATCGCCATGAAGCTGATGGTGGAAAACTGGCGCTGGTCCGAGGTTCCCTTCTATATTCGGAGCGGCAAACGACTCGCCGCCCACACCACGCAAATCGTCATCGGATTTCGCAAAGCGCCCCTGCTCCTCTTTGGAGAGGATATGAAAGACAAGCTCGATCCCAATCGGCTCGTCATTCACGTCCAGCCGGACGAAGGGATCACTCTCGATATTCACGCCAAAAAGCCCGGCCCGAATCTCAATGTCGCCAGTGTTCCGCTCGATTTCAGCTACGCCGAATTCGGTGAACACGCCGCCGCCACCGGCTACGAAACCCTGCTCTACGACTGCATGATCGGTGACACCACTCTTTTCCACCGCTACGACAGCGTCGATGCCTCCTGGCGCATCGTTGATCCCATACTCGACGTCTGGCACGCCCTGCCGGCGCGCGACTACCCGAACTATGCAGCGGGTTCCTGGGGACCGGCTGCGGCCGACACCCTCATCCGCAAAAGCGGGCACGAGTGGCACCACTACAAACTTCGCGACTAGGCCAAAAGCACGACCTCGTCATGAGCAAAAAGACACATCGTCTCCTCGCAGGAGATATCGGAGGCACAAAAACTAATCTCGCCATCTTTTCCGCGGAGGGAAATACGCTGACGATGGAGCGCCATCAGCGCTATCCGACCGCGTCCCACACCAGCCTCAACGCCATCATCCGGAAATTTCTCGGCAAGGACGAGAAACGCTTCTCCGCTGCCTGTCTCGGCGTTCCGGGACCGGTCAAGAACGGGCGGGCCCACCCGACGAATATTTCCTGGGGCGTAGATGGCCGGGAAATCTCCACTGAGTTTTCCATTCCGATTGTCACCATTCTCAATGATCTGGCCGCCAATGCCCATGGCATCCGGGAGCTCCAGTCCGACGACCTCGCCGTGATCCAGAAAGGCGCTTCCGGAGCCACCGGAAATCGTTGCGTGGTCTCACCCGGGACCGGCTTGGGAGAGGCGGGATTGTATTGGGACGGAAAACGTCATCACGTCTGGGCCAGCGAAGGTGGGCACACGGACTTTGGTCCCCGCAATGAATTGGAAATTGCCCTCCTCCAATACCTGATCAAACAATATGGACACGTCAGTCCCGAGCGCGTGGTTTCGGGAATGGGAATCGAAAACATCTACCGTTTTCTCCGCGATACGGGAAGAGGCAAGGAATTGCCCAAAGTTGCGGGGGAGATTAAAAATGGAGATGCGGGAGCAGCCATCGCCGCCCATGCCGAAGCCGCCGATTGCCCCATGTGCATGCAAACGATTGAGACCTTTCTTTCGACCTTTGGAGCCGAAGCCGGCAACATGGCCCTGAAAGCCATGGCCGTTGGCGGCGTGTACCTGGGCGGAGGCATTCCCGTCAAAATGCTCAATCGCCTCCAAGAGGTCACTTTCATCACTGCGTTCAACGACAAGGGGCGCCACACCTCCCTAATGGAATCCATGCCGGTCAAAGTCATTCTCAACGACAATGCGGCCCTTCTGGGAGCGGCCCGCTACGCGCTGGACAGCATCGACGAATAGAAGTTTAGACCCTGCCGGGGAAACGTTCAGCATCGGCACCCCAAAGACCGCCACTTGGGTTTTGGCCATTTTAGAGTGCGCTAACGGCGCAAAATTCCATAGCCCAGGCCATCGGCCTGGGTTATCCTAAAAACAGAAATGAACCACAGAGAGCACAGAGGACACAGAGTGGAAGCAGAAGAAGATAAATGGCTTATGAATATTCGGAAAGAGTTCTGGGATGTCATCTGGAAGGTGACTGCCCATTG
>Ga0222668_1000344_pt1 | contig 31109 bp, 23 predicted proteins | sample AntAcemetagen728_FD_179823 | JGI IMG/M metagenome (GOLD analysis project Ga0222668, IMG submission 179823) | Saline water microbial communities from Ace Lake, Antarctica - #728 | ecosystem: Environmental > Aquatic > Non-marine Saline and Alkaline > Saline | place: Antarctica: Ace Lake...
TGATAGGTCGGGGTTGAGCGAGGGCCACGTGCTTGTCTTTGATGGTCCAGGTAAGTCGGAGCAGCCAGGGTAGCCCACAATTTTTTGCCTGATAACGCATCAAAGCAGACCACGTAATCATTCGTCAGATGAGTTGCCATTGTCCAGATTCGACCATCGGCGATCACAATCGAAGAAAAGCCACCTCCGAGTGGGACGCGCCACAGTACGGCAGGCCGACGTACATTCCAATCTAAGTTGAGCCCTGTTTCTTCTGAAATGCCATTACGGTTGTTTCCGAGAAAGGAAGTCCAGCGACCATTGTTTGATCTCTGATCCTCCTTTGTTTCGGATTTCGGAGTAATTGGCGCGTTGGATCGAGAGGTGCCTGGAGAGATTTGGGGTAACTGTCCCACGGCAAGACCAGTGTTGATGAGCAACGCGATAAGAACACTTGCCACTCGCATTTGGCTTGAAAAAAGGCGATGAAAATATTTGTTGTCAGTTTGCGACACAGGCAGAGGCATCTTTAACAATCCATTCAAAAGAAGCACCAAAACACATCACTGTTAATTCTGTTTGAGGATTGGGTTTTAAGCTGAGACTTCAACCCAGAGGGCGATTTGAATCGCAGCATTTAAAGGCATTTCCGAGACGCCTAAAGCCACGCGCGTGTGTTTTCCTTTATCGCCTAGAATGTCAGTTAATAGTTGCGATGCCGCATTGAGAACAGAGGGCTGCCTGTCAAATCCAGGAGCAGAGTGAACATAACCCTCTAATCGAATGACTTTGTTAATCTTGGAGAGGTCGCCTGTGATGGATTTAATTTGAGCCAAAGCGTTCATCAGGCAGATGCACGCCGCATTGGAGCCATCATCTTCATGAAGATGGTCACCAATTTTGCCTTTAAACATCAGTTCGGTACCAATAAAAGGGAGTTGGCCACTGGTTACAATCGTATTCCCAAACTGTGTTACCGGGATGTATGATCCCACGGCGGGAGGTGGAGATGGCAAGGCGTGTCCCAGTTCCTTGATACGTTCTTCAGGAGTATGGCTCATTGTGAATGATTTCCCTTTAGAATTGAAGTCAGAGATTGATTAGTTCCGTTTGTATATTGAACGTACCAGGATCATAACATAACTGAGACAAAATCATCTATATTGAGATCAGTGGAATCAACTGAAATAATTTCAGTGTGGACGGGTCTGCTTAAGAGAAGTAAATGAGTATGAAGTCAAAACAATCTGGAAATCGGATAAAACAGGAATCGGACGTTGCAGATCAGAATTTACAGACTTCTTTGAGGGGACTGCGGTTCTGGTTGCTCAAGCTATTCATTCTCACCCTCTCCGTCGTTTGGGGCTTGGCTTTGATGATTCGGCTGACAGTACGTGATTCTGGCGGAGTCGTGCCAACATTGGTGTTCTATATGTCTCCCCTCATTCTTTTGAGCTTGGGAGCAACAATGGTATGTATACTCTCCTTGTACATTCGCTGGCACCGCATTTCTTTAATCTGGCTTGTCCTGGCTGCGATTACGGGGAGTTGGTGTTGGAGCTCCCAATTTCAGGGAAACGAACTTCAGCCGAATACGAATCAAAATAAACGACCGGAAATGCGTGTTCTTTTTTGGAACATCGGTGATCGAATCTGGGGGATGGAGCGGGTTTTGGATGAGCTGAGAACCGTGGATGCGGATCTGATCGGTTTGGTGGAAGCCGGAGCTGACTCTGCCGAGATGAAGAAATTCTGGCAGACTTCGTTTCCCGATCATCCTTTTCAAGTCGTTAAGAACGGGTTTGTATTCTTGTCCCGAATCCCCGTTTCCGATCATCAATCGGGTACGCTGACTCAGATGGGAATATTCGAACGTTTGAGCCTGAAAATAGATCGGGAATCGGGAGCTAAGTTGTTTGTCTATCTTGTCGATATCAACAGCGATATCATGAAATCAAGAAAAGGAGCACTGCTGGAACTGGCAAATCGAGTTTCTGCAATCAATGATCAGCCCATTTTAGTATTGGGGGATTTTAATACCCCCAGCGATTCCGTTCACTTTCGACCTCTCAGGAAGTATTTAAGGAACTCTTTTGAAGTCGCCGGCGATGGCTATATGGCAACCTGGCCTTTGCCCCTGCCGGTGCTGGATCTTGATAGTATTTGGTTGAACGATCGGATCGCTGCAGTGGTTTCCGAAAATAGATGGACCTGGGTTTCCGATCATCGGCCCGTGGTCACAGAGATTTTAGTGAAGTCACCCAAGCAAGAGTGATGGGATTTGTTGAGATTCCATTCACCAGATTTGATGGAGGATAAACAAAGAAACGTTAAAAAAATCCTCAAATTGGGGCAATCCGCGTTTCCTGCTTCATCCGGTCTCTTGATCAGAGTATAATTTAGCTCAATAAAATGTTGGCCGGCCAGCAGCAATGCTGGGGTAGTCGACTGGTTTCTGAAAATTACGAGGGTTTCACATGCGAACCATACGATTTTTGAGTCTGTCTGTCTGTTTGTTTTCAGTACTGGGGGTAAGCCAGGCCGAAGCTGCTATTTTTAGTGGACTGATTACATCCATCTCTGAAAAACAAAAACAGGTGGTGATTAAATCTACTCAGGGGAAAGAAAAACGCTTTTCGATACCCGATTCGGCTCCCACAACTTTCAATGGCAAGCAGACGCAATTTGACCAACTCAAGGTCGGACAAAGGGCGACGGTTTTCACTTCCGCTTCCGGAGCAATTACGCGGTTTTCAGTTCGTGATGCCGTCGCGTCCAAGTCCAGCGGCACGGTGAATCGTGGCAAAAAAGAAATGAAGTCCAAAAGAAGTTCTGAACCGGCCATTCAGGATAAGGTCTCTCAGCAATGGACGCAATTTCGCGGTCCCGGGCGAGCAAATATTTCTGCAGAGTCAGGGTTGTTAAAAGATTGGAATCAAAGTCCGCCGAAATTACTCTGGACGGCCCGTGGGTTAGGCGAAGGCTATTCTTCAGTCTCGCTCAGTGGAAACCTGCTGTTTACGATGGGAACAAAGGCAAATGAAGAGGTTGTCATCGCCATTGATATTAATACGGGGGAAATCGTTTGGTCTCAGGCTAACGGTTCGGTCTTTAAGGATGGACAGGGAAATGGACCCCGTTCGACTCCCACAGTTGATGGCACTGTATTATATGCATTGGGAGCAAATGGGGACCTGTCCTGCATGACAACCAGAGATGGTAGCGTGGAATGGACCAAGAATGTGTTGCAAGATTTTGGCGCCAGTAATATTGTATGGGGCATCAGCGAATCTCCATTAATTGATGGTGACAAACTGGTTTGCACCCCCGGCGGACAGGGAGCAACGATGGTCGCTCTTAATAAGCAGAATGGGGCTACGATCTGGAAAGCAACTGTTCCCGGGAACCCCAAGGCTGCTTACTCTTCAGCAATTATGATCACTGTCGGAGGCGTGAAGCAGTACGTGAATTTGACCCACGATGGCATTATGGGAGTCGAGGCTCAAACCGGGACTCCTTTGTGGGGAAATAATCGTGCTGCGAATAAAACAGCAAACTGTTCTGCCCCCGTCTTCTTTGCAGGCAATAATTCGATCTTTTATGCATCAGGTTATGGAACCGGTGGTGCCCTGCTTCGTTTAACAGGGGCACAGAATCGTGTTTCTGCTCAGTTGGGATTCTTTACACCCGACATGAAGAACCATCATGGCGGAATGGTAGTCGTAGACGGGTTTCTTTACGGTTCAAGCGATCCGGGTGTGCTGACTTGTATTAATCTTACCAATGGTCAGACAGTCTGGCAGAATCGGTCTGTAGGAAAAGGCGCATTGACATGTGCAGAGGGGCACATCTACATGAGAAGTGAGTCTGGCCCTCTGGCATTGGTTGAAGTGAATCCGAAGGCCTATGTCGAAAAAGGACGCTTTAATCAGCCCGAGCGCAGTGGCAAGCCTGCCTGGCCGCATCCTGTTGTTGCAGACGGGAAATTATTCTTGCGCGATCAGGATTTGCTTTTATGTTATGACGTACGGGGAAAATAATTCGACAGAATACGTCTCAAATAGATTAGATCTCGATTTGAGATAGATTTATTTCTCAGCATTGATTTGAAAGAATTGAACATGTGGTTAAAAAGTGCGCTACTAAATAAACGAGGTTGGATACTGCTTTCTTTAATGAGCGCAGTGGTCTGTCACTTCAATATCAAACTTTTCGCAGCGGAGTCTGACAATAGCCGCCCGAATATTTTGTGGATCACCAGCGAAGACAACGGACCCCAGCTGGGTTGCTATGGAGATTCCTATGCAGACACCCCCCACATCGACAAGCTGGCATCGCAGGGAATGCTTTATCTGAACTGCTGGTCGACAGCTCCTGTGTGTGCGCCCGCGCGAACGACGTTGATTACAGGCATGTATCCCACCTGTCTGGGGGCCGAGCATATGCGGAGCATGGTCAAACTGCCTGCTGACATTTTGATGTATCCACAGTATCTCAGAGAAGCCGGTTACTACTGCACGAATAACAGCAAAGAAGATTATAATGTCGCCAAGCCAGGGAAAGTCTGGGATCAATCCAGCAGAAAAGCACATTGGAAGAATCGTAAACCGGGGCAGCCATTCTTTTCTGTCTTTAACCATACGATCAGCCACGAAAGTAAGATTCGTAACCGTCCGCATACGCTGGTGCATGATCCTGCGAAAGCGCGCATTCCGGCTTACCACCCGGATACTCCCGAAGTCCGCCATGACTGGGCGCAGTATTATGATCGCATCACGGAAATGGATGCGTTGGTCGGAAAGAATCTCAAGGAACTTGCCGACGCGGGACTGACTGACGATACGATCATTTTTTATTATGGCGATCATGGATCGGGCATGCCTCGCAGTAAACGGTGGCCTTATAATTCCGGCCTGCAGGTTCCGTTAGTCGTTTATGTGCCACCCAAATTCCGTAAATTGGCTACCCCAGATTATCAATCAAATGGCAAGTCGGATCGACTGGTTGGTTTTGTGGATTTCGCACCCACCGCACTCAGTCTGGCTGCGATCAAGCCACCCGCGTTTATGCAGGGGCATGCGTTTATGGGGCAATATGAGCAGGCGCCCCAAGAGTATCAATATGGTTTTCGTGGTCGAATGGATGAACGCTATGACCTGGTCAGATCGGTCAGGAACAAGCGTTATCTGTATATCAAAAACTATATGCCTCACAAAGAGTATGGTCAGTATTTGAATTACATGTTCCAGACCCCCACGACGCAGGTCTGGAAGAAAATGTATGATGCCGGAGAGTTGACTCCCCCACAGACCTATTTCTGGGAAACCAAGCCGGCGGAAGAGTTGTATGACCTCGAGGCGGATTTGGACGAAGTCAACAATCTTCTGGACTCAGACGAGCATCAGGAGATTCTCAATGAACTGCGTCAGGCACAGCAGCAGAAAATTCTTGAGATACGAGATCTCGGTTTTATGCCGGAAGCGGAAATTCATCGTCTGTCTGATGGCGGCGCGCCTTACCTGATAGGGCAGAATAATGAGATTTATCCCTTGAAGAAAATTTTGGCGATGGCAGAAGTGGCGTCATCCGGAAAGCAGGATGATCAGGCTGAACTCATCGCCGGGTTAGACGATCAGAATTCTGCCGTTCGTTATTGGGCCGCGATGGGGCTTTTGATGCGGGGAGAGGCAGCCGTTAAACAGGCTCAGGGTGCATTGCACAAATCCTTAACGGACTCTTCAAAATCGGTGCGGTGCATTGCCGCGGAAGCACTTGGTAAATATGGTGATGCGCAGGACGCTAAAGATGCGGTCCAGACACTGGTTTCACTTGCGAACCAGAATCGGGATGGTGTCTATGTCGCCATGCTGGCGTTGAACGGACTCGATAAGTTGAGCAACGAAAAAGTGGCGCCGGTCAAAGACAAAATTGCTCAATTGCCTCTTAAGAATCCAAACGTTGATCGACGTCTGCAGTCCTACGTGACGCGACTGGTAGAGCGAATTGGAGAAAAGCAGTCTCAGAAGTAAGCGAGTGATTGATGTTCGTAGTCGCTGTACCGAATCAGCGACTACGACTTGACTCGCGCCTTTGAATTACGATTTTTCGATTCGAATTCCTACTTTGGAATTTCCGATCGTGACTTCTTTTGTTCCCTCTGCACTGTCTGAGGTGTTGAGTTGATCCCCCAGAGTTTCGCCTAAGATGTAATCAGACCAGCTTGCGACAGCCTGTTCTACCTCGGTGGCGCCATTGGAATTGAAGTAGACTTTGATGCGATCTTCAATTTCCAGGTCGGCCTCTTTGCGAAGCTGTTGTACCTGCCGTACGAAATCGCGGGCCATGCCTTCCTGTTCCAGTTCAGGGGTCAGCTTCGTTGAGATGGCAATCTGAATCCCCTGGTCATCGGAGCAGACCCAGTCGGCGGCCTGTTCGGTTCCGACCAGAACATCTTCGGGAGCCAATTCAATCTGGTTCCCGGACAGTTCAATGGAAACTGATTCCCCTCGCCTGAGTGGTCCCAGTACCGCGTCTCCTACTTCAGGCAGCTCCTTTCGGAGCATGCCGAGCAGCTTACCGTATTTGGGGCCGAGCGTTTTCAAATTGGGTTTGTAGGTATAGCTGACCAGATCATCCAGGTTTTCGCAGCGCGTGACCTGTTTGATATTTAACTCTTCTTCAATCGTATTAGCCAGAGTTTCAATCGCGTCAGACTGTTGAGCTGTCTGGCAGGTGAACCTTAATTCTGCCAAGGGTTGACGAACCCGTTGATTGGATTCGTCCCGTAATTTATGGCCTAACTTAACCACAATTTGTGCCTGTAAAGCACGGAAATTAAGTTCTTCGTCCAACAGAGAGCCATCGCATTGTGGGAAATCACAAAGATGGACACTGGCAGGAGCGGTTTTGTCCCAACTTGTCACCAGGTTCTGGTAAATTCTTTCACTGAGGAACGGGATACTGGGTGCTAATGTCTTGGAAAGGGTGACCAGGACTTCGAACAAGGTTTGATAAGCGGCCAGTTTATCAGTGTCGTTTGCATCCTGAGAACGCCAGAACCGACGTCGATTGCGTCTGATGTACCAGTTAGACAAATCATCGATGAACGCGGTTGCATTTTTGAGGAAACCAGCATAATTGTAGGCTTCGATTTCTGTTTTGGCCGAAGCCAGCAAGGCTTGCAGATTTGATAAGACCCAGCGATCGATTTCAGGGCGTTCTGCCACAGGGATCCGTGTTTGTGCGGGATCAAATTCGTCCAGCCGTGCGTAATTGACAAAAAAGGCATAGGAATTCCAAAGCGGAATCAGGACCTGACGGCGAATTTCATCCGCGGGTTTACTTTCCACCAGGCACGTGGGTGCCCCCTCTTTGGTTTCACTGATGGGACCTTCCGGAGTATTGAGCGTGACCGGTTTTTCGGGATTTCGCATACCAAATCGCAGATCGGAAGCGGGGTTGTGAGCCAGATACATCCAGCGCATCGTATCGACCCCCAATTGCTCGGCGGCTTCTTCAAACCAAATCGCGGTTCCATCGGATTTGTGCATGGGCTGCCCTTCCTCATTCAATACCAGCCGATATCCGAGCAGGGTTTTGAAAGGAGGGGTTCCGTCCATCATCGTGGCCATTGAGAGTAGTGCATAGAACCAATTACGAAATTGACCCGGGAAGCACTCGGTAACCAGGTCAGCCGGATACCATTTTTTCCATTCTTCCTGATTCGTATTATATTGCATTGTTGAAAAGGGAACGATGCCTGCATCCAGCCACGGGTTTCCCACATCGGGGATGCGCGTCATCAGATTCCCTGTTTTCGGATTCTGAAGTTTGACTGCATCGATCCAGGGGCGGTGTGGCGTATGTCCTTCCAGCGCTTCCCAGCCTTCGACGGCACGTTCTTTCAGCTCAGCCAGGGAGCCAATGACTTCAAAATCGCCGGTTTCTTCATCGACCCAGATCGGCAGCGCCAAGCCCCAGAAGCGTTTCTTGGAGACCATCCAGTCACGCATGTTGGTGAGCCATTCCAGTTCATGCTGCTCACCATCAATGCTGGAAGGCACCCAGTCGATCTGCCGGGTGACATCTTTGATCTCTTCGCGCCAGTCCATGTTGATGAACCATTCATCCACGAGGCGGAAGATCAGTTCGTCCCCTGTTCGCCAACAATGCGGATAGATGTGTGGATAGGGTTCGACAGAAACCAGGAGCTCTTTTTCTTTCAGCCGTTCAAACACGAGTTCTGGAGTCGCGGGATCGATGGCTTCTTTACCGGTGAAATCGCCAAATCCTTCTTCAAAACGTCCGTCCTCGCCTAACGGGGCAATCGCGACCAACCCTAATTGTAACCCCAATTCATGGTCGACATCACCGCAGCCGGGAGCTGTATGGACGATGCCTGTCCCCTCACCTGCCACAACGTGGGGATTGCCTTTAAAATCCCGTCCGCCATCGACAACTTTATGGCAGGAGATACCGGTTTGGTTCAGTAACGATTCATCACTGGGATAACCACCCGGTGATTGTTGTGCGGGGAGATTATCAAAGGGCCCGGTATATTCCCAGCCCACCATCTCGGCACCTTTAATGGTGTCGAGGACTTCGTAGCCCCCCTGCTCTTTAAAGATTTGAGCCAGTGTTTTCAGCTTGGGAACATCTTTAGGCCACGACCATTCCGGTTTTCCGAAACCCTCTTTAAATTCTTTGCTCAGTCTTTGATATTCCAGGTTTTCCTTCGCAAAGTAGTAGACGGCGTCATCTTTTTTGGCCTGCAATTTGACATAATCCAAGTCCGGATTGATCGCTGCGGCGACGTTGCTGGTGAGTGTCCAGGGAGTCGTGGTCCAGATCAGCAGATATTCATTCTCACGATCTTTGAGTGGAAACCTGACGAAGACCGAACGATGCACGGATAGTTTTCGTCCATCAGCGACTTCCATCTGACTGTAGGCACTGCCTCCCCGTCCAGACCAGGGCATGACATCGTGGCCGCGATACACTTTGCCGCGTTCAAAACATTTTTTGAGAAAGGTCCAGATGGTTTCGTTGTTTTCAGTAGAGAAGGTGAAATAGCTGCCTCCCCATTCCGCATTTCCCAGTCGTGAAACCAGCATATCCGCTTTGTCTGTGATCTGCTGTCCGGTGGGAGCGGTGATCGTGACTTCCGTATCCTCACCAACAAACTCGGCTAACTTACGTAACTCGTCGGGGTCATCCCAGTCCATCCAGTAACCAAGGCGGACCGACTGTTCTGTTTGACGGGCGGCAAAACGCAGGACGCGTTTTTTGCACTCATTCACGAATTTGTCGATACCGTGTTCGGCGACTTCCTGCTTGGTTCCATAACCCAGCTCTTTTTCGACTTCGACTTCCACCCAGAGTCCCTGACAGTCGAAGCCGTTCTGGAAACGTAGTTCGTGTCCTGTCATAGCAAAATAGCGCTGATAGGCGTCTTTATATGTGCGCCCCCAGGCATGGTGAACGCCCATCGCATTATTGGCGGTCATGGGACCATCAATAAAGCTCCACTTCGGTTTGCCTTGATTTTTTTTGCGAAGCTGGTCAAAAGTCTGGTTCTCTTCCCAGAATTTGAGGATTTCGTGTTCACCTTTGATGAAGCTGGCGTCGGTAACTTTTTGAAACATCGGTAATTCTTATTAAGTCGTAATAGTGGTATTTGAGCTTGAAGAATTGGAAAAAAGTCTTTTAGCAAGAGCTGCTGGATATACCGTTTCATTTCTTGATACGGTACTCTGCAAATGGACTTTTTTGACGAGAAGCATGATAACTGGAATGCGTTAAGTATTACATAGATTGTGCTTTGTTACGAGTGCTATAAATTCGTATTTGTACCTGTTTTGCGATAATTTTACCAATTTGAGAGTCTGAATGTCATCCTCATCTGAGCCTTCACTGCACATTGTACTTTATCAGCCGGATATTCCTCAGAATACAGGTAATATTGGTCGGACATGTGTCGCCATCGGCGCAAAACTGTGGTTAGTGAGACCGCTTGGTTTTAAACTGGACGAAAAACATCTGCGACGTGCCGGCATGGATTACTGGCAGCATCTGAACTGGGAAGCTGTAGATAGCCTGGCTGAAGTCCAGTCACGGCTCTCTGACAGGACATGGTGGAGGCTGACCAAGTTCGCAACCCGCTTTGTCTGGGATGCAAAGTTGGAGCCTGGTCATGTTTTCCTGTTTGGCAGTGAAAGTAACGGGCTGCCTCCCCGGCTTCTGGAAGAGTCCCCCGATTCCAATTTAAAACTGCCGATGCTGGAACAGGTACGTAGCCTGAATTTAGCCAGTACTGCAACAGCCGTCATGTATGAAGCGGTTCGCCAGTTTGGGGGACTCCCATAACGGAAATTATTTTCCCCGTCCCGTGACCGGATATTGAGGGTCCTGAAATCCGATGCCGCTATGTTCTCCCGGTGGCACCAGTGAATCGATAAAGGCTTCGTCCTCGGTTGTGATTTCCACATCCAGGCAACCCAGGTTGTCGTCGAATTGTTCCATTGTGCGCGGCCCGATGATAATCGAGGTGAGAATTGGATTCGCCAGGCACCAGGCTAAGGCAAAGTTCGTCATGGAAACGCCTTTTTTATCGCAGTAGGCGGCAATTTCCTGAGACAGTTCGATGCTGACATCGCGAAGTTCGGCTTCGTTCATCCGCTTGTCATTTCGGGAAGCGCGACTGCCTTCCGGGAAGGGTTGATCTTTGCGGTACTTTCCGGTCAAGATCCCTCTGGCGAGGGGGCTATAGCTGACGACGCCAATCCCTTTTTCCTGACAGAGGGGCATTAGTTCGACCTCAATATCCCGGTTCATGATGTTATAGAGTGGCTGAACACAACTGAATGAATAGAGGTTGCGTACATCGCTGGTCCACAGGGCTTCCGCCAACCGCCAGGCACGGAAGTTGGAGCAGGCGATATAGCGTACTTTGCCGGATCGGACCATATCGTCCAAGGCACGCAGTGTTTCTTCAATCGGAGTCTGGTAGTCGGGAGTATGAACGTAGTAGATATCCACGTAATCGGTTCCCATTCGCTGCAGGCTATTGTCTAATTCCCGCATGAGGTGCACGCGACTGGCACCGGCGTCGTTGGGGCCGTCCCCCATCGGAGCGCGGCCTTTGGTCGCCAGGATGACTCTGTCACGTCGATCAGCCAAGGCTTTTCCCACGACGGTTTCAGAGCCCCCTGTACTGTACATGTTTGCGGTGTCGATGAAGTTGATGCCGAAATCGATGGCTTTATGCATAATGGCGATGGAATCTGATTCATTGGTTGGCCCTCCGAACATCATTGTGCCCAGGCATACAGGCGAGACTCGAACGCCAGCTTTTCCTAAATTGCGGTAATCCATAATTGCGGTTCCTGATGAGTTGTGGGATGTAATTTGATCTTGGTCGTCAGTGGCTCTATCTTCGGTTTTTGCGACAGATTTCTCAAGGGACCTCAAATTCCTTGAACAGACGTGGTTGAAGATTTATCCAAAGCCTGTTAAAGTAGTGATTTGCACTACCGGTTTCTTTGATCGAAGCCGCAATACGCATTTGTTATAGACTGTTAACCAGGCATATGACGATTGGTTAGCTGAGACTAGAATATATTAAATTTCACTTATTTTAGATGCAGATACGAAAGGCATTTCTTCGAATGGGAACTAAGAAGACAGGTAAAGGTCGTAGAAAAATTGGTCGTAAAAAACGACGTGCTCGAGCTAAGATCAGACACCGTAAAGGCTAAAGCAGATAATGCTTAATTGGGTTCTCACATGCCAGATGAGATTTGAGAACCTGATTCCTGCATTGCTTTCCTGGGGAGATACGTCTTCATGTGCCATTAAAGCAATGTTTTGCTCTCTATTGTGCCCGCTCTGAGGCAGATTCAACAAGGGGTTTTTTGAAAGCCCCTATTGTTTTTTATCTGCTGTTTTTTATCTGCGGCTCATAACATACTGGGTGATTTTTATATTACCAGTATTTCTCGAAGTGGATATTTCCCGGGCTTTTGGCCGTCGAGAGTTGATATCCCTGCTCTGAAAGCAGTTCGACCATGCCCTTGGATTCAGGGAAGACCAGCGCGCCTTGCTCGTTTTTCTCCGGAAGTCCAATCATGGATGGATTGCCACAGAGAAAGACATGGGTCTGTTTCGGATTCGGAGTCCAGCCAAACTCGTTCTGAAATTTCTCTGGGTGAATGAAGTCTTGCAGATACTGCTTTCCGACGTAGTCGGGGTGTTTCTGGTCAATATTTTCGGGTTCCCGGGTCGTAAAAGCAGCATATCGGTAATTGGAGTATCGTTTCTGTAATTGCGCTTGTTGATCAAGGTAACCGAGGTCCCCTTTGTAACGTACGCAAGTCATTGAGACGATATTCCCTGTGTGTCCCCGTTTCAGTAATTCCACGCTCATTGAGTTATGAGGGGCTTCTCCCGTGCCTGTTCCGGCAAAGATGACATTGTCGTTCGGTTGAATTGGTTTGAGGGTATAAGTGCCGACCGGTTTTTTGCCAAGATGCACACGATCTCCCACTTTCAAACCGAATAGACGGGGCGTCAGTGGCGGATCGTCTGAATCGGGACGTAACACGAGCGTGATATAGAACTCCAGATAGTCAATCTGGTCATTGGAAAGTAGATTTCCTTGCGTGTCGACCATGGGGCAGGAAATGGAATAGGCGCGGCGGACTAATTTGGGCTTGGGCAGTTCTGCCAGCGGCCCCCCATCCACGCGCGGTTCCCAGGAACCCAAGCCGAGAGTCGTGTATTGACCACCTGAGAAACGGGGAACATCGCCATCGGGTTTGACCCGTACAATCATTAAATGCGCGTGAGGCATTCGCAATTCATTGATTGTTGCGTTGTAATGCTTTGTTCGTAATTCTTCAATTTCAGGAGTCGATTGCCCGGGCGGAGGGTTCGATTGATTCATGACTCTCCCTGTCGCGCTTTTGACCACCGGTTGAGATGGCCTGTTGAGAATGAGTTAATTGCTCTTTAAGTTGGTCAACGTAAATTTATTCCATCAAGGTCCCACCTGGTTTGAAAATAAAAGTGGGAGACTAATGGATATAATTATGCTTATCTCTGTATAAAGACTCTTTCCTCTATCACTTTTTTAGCTCAGATTGTCAAGTCAGATAGACCGTTTAATAACGTTCTGTTTTACATCAGATTCGTTTTGGACAGACTGTCTGACTTGAAAAGTGCTTATGCTGACCAGTTAAAGGATTGTTCTTCCGAGACAAAACAGGCAAATTCTATCGATCAGGCTGTGAATTCCGATCAGATCTATTCGATCCTGAAGATGATTTTGTGCCTTGAATGTTCACGCCGCTGCCAATCAACAAATTATGATTGTAGCACCAACGATAAAACCGGCCCGTTTTTTCTGGTGGGAGAATATTTAAGTTTTCAAACCCGGCCTGTTCAAACCAGGATTTGAGTTCTTCAATGGTATGGTGATATTGGTAAGCGGGTGCAAACCAGTCAAAGGTATCGCAGACCCGGTTTTCCCAATTCGGGTGGCTGCTGAAATTGATGACTTTATTGAGAACCTTGTTCAGGATTGGAATCCCGCCCAGCCAGGCCCCCAGGCGGCACCAGGGTTCGAGTTTTTCAGGAGCCATCCGTGTTGTGATTTTGCGAAGTGCTGAGTTGATTCCTTCCTGCCACCACTGGTTTTTTCGATAGAGCCAGACAGAGTAACGGCCCCCCGGTTTAACCATGCGGGCCACAGCATCAAATACGGCACGGGTATCTTTATCGTGATGCATGACGCCGATCGAGAAGACAAAGTCGAATGATTCGGGGGCAAACGGGAGATGTTTGAGATCAGCCTGGACCAGTTGAACGTGTTCAAGGTGGCTGCAAAGTGTTTGTGCCTTCTCGACTGCTGTTGTATGGTCGGCACCGAAAACATTGCCCCCTGCTTCAGCGGCGACTTTACAATAGCGTCCTCCTCCACAGCCCGCGTCCAGAATTCTGAGCCCTTGTAATTCACTTAAGGTCAATCCGGTCTTGGCAGCAAAGGTTGCCTGATCTTCCTCAACATGAGCCACCTCGTATTTATTCCATTGAAGACCAAAACTGGAGAGATGTTCCTGTTCGACAAAGCGAGGGATGCCGCTCACGATAGGATAGGATTGGCTGGTTTGCCGATCAATGAGTAGATTCTGTTCTTGATCCCATTCCAGCGGGAGACCATTTTCGGGGTTTCTCAACGTTTCAAGAAATTCCTGAGAAAGAAATGCTTGTGGTTTTGTTTCTTTCGTCATGGTTTCTGAAGACTTACTTTTGAGAGTAGACGGAAGGTGGGCACGAATACCTGAAATTAAAAATCGATCTCCATTAGATCTTCTCCCAGGATTGTATTAGGGAAGATCTTTTGAGCGACTTTGATATCGATTGGGTCATCGCCTGCACGTTGCGGGTCAATATGGGTCAGAATCAATTTCCCCACATTAGCATCCCGGGCAAGTTCTGCGACGGGAGTGGTGTGACTGTGCCCGGTTTTTTCAGCCCACTCTGCCATGTCATCTGGAAAGTAACACTCGTGAATCAATAGATCGACATCTTTAATAAAATTGAGATGCTGTTCCGGGTGAGCGGTATCGCTGATGTAGGCCAGAGAATGATCGGGCCAATCGATACGATAGCCTACCGAACCTCCTGGATGTTCCAGTTTCAGGTGTCGTAGAATCCCGTCGTCGGGGACTGTGACTGTCTCTGGTAATGTAATGAATTCATAATCAGGCAGGAGAGGGAAAATTTCATCACAGAACAGATGTGTCTGAATCGCTGAGAGCTTTGATTCTTCGCCATAAACTTTGGCAGAGTCGATTTGGTCGGTTAGCAGGGGGACTAGAAAATAGGAAAGCCCGACAATGTGATCCAGATGGGCATGAGTCAGGAAAATCTGCAAATCACGCGTTTTGAGCAAGTCCTGAACGCGAAAAAAACTGGTTCCCGCATCAAAAATGACCCCCAGTTCGGGGAGCATTAAGCAGGCGGTATGCCGACGCTCATTCGGGTGATAACCACCAGTGCCCAACAATACGATTCGCATTGCTCTACTCCCCACTAATCATGAAATTACCCGTTAATAAAGAAACAATCACTTTATTAACGGGTGGATGAATAGGCTGGCTACAGCAAAACCAAATTGACTATTCGAATGCCCCCGTATGGAGTGCGTTTACGAATCCAGCCGGCGTTCACGAATCCAGTCAGTATGGAAGGTACCTTCTTTATCAATTCGTTGATAGGTATGCGCTCCAAAGTAGTCGCGTTGCGCCTGTAACAGGTTCGCAGGTAAACGATCCTGACGGTACCCATCGTAGTAACTCAAGGCTGCTGCGAAACTGGGGACCGGCAATCCAAACTCAACAGCCGATGCGACAACGCGTCTCCAACTTGGCTGTGCTTTATTGATAGCAGAACGGAAGAAATCATCCAGTAGCAGGTTTTCCAACTGAGGATTTTTATCGAAGGCCGCTTTAATATCCTTCAGGAATGAAGAACGAATAATGCATCCACCACGCCACAAGAGAGCAATATCTCCGTTATTCAGGTTCCAGCCAAAGTGTTCGGCGGCGGAATTCAATTGCACATAACCTTGAGCATAGCTGCATAATTTGGAAGCATAGAGGGCTTGTCTTACATCCTCAATAAATTGATCTCGATCGCCTTCGAACTTTTTGTCAGGGCCGCTCAGAATCTTTGATGCACGCACCCGGGCTTCTTTCTGAGCCGAAAGGCAACGGGCATAAACGGCTTCTGTGATCAATGTTGTGGGAACTCCCAGGTCTAATGCATGCTGACTCATCCATTTCCCGGTTCCCTTTTGTTTGGCTGTATCCAGGATTTTGTCAACCAGATAATCGCCTGTTTCTTCATCAATCACGGTGAAGATATCGCGGGTGATTTCAATCAGATAGCTTTCGAGTTCACCCTGGTTCCACTGATCAAACACTTTGTAAAGTTCTTCGTTGGTGAGCCCCAGTGTGTGTTTGAGGATATAGTAGGATTCGCAGATCAACTGCATGTCACCATACTCGATACCATTATGTACCATTTTGACATAGTGCCCTGCTCCTGCTTCGCCGACCCATTCGCAGCAGGGAATGTCGTGATTATCGCCGACTTTGGCAGAAATGTCCTGTAAGATGGATTTGACATGTGGCCAGCCAGCCGGTGATCCGCCGGGCATAATACTAGGGCCTTTGAGGGCTCCTTCTTCTCCGCCTGACACGCCTGTTCCAATAAAGAGCAGACCCGCGTCTTCCACTTCTTTGGTACGACGATTGGTATCGTCAAAGTGGGTGTTCCCACCATCAATGATGATATCTCCGGGGCTCAATAATCCTTTGAGATCGTCAATGATCGCGTCGACGGCGGGTCCCGCCTTGACCATCAGCATGACTTTACGGGGAGCAGCCAGGCTGTCAACAAGATCTTTGAGACTGTGATAACCTGTAATCTTCTGTTCGTCCGTTTTGCTGCTGACAAATTCGTCAGTGGTGCTGGTGGTGCGGTTGAAAACACCAACGGAATAGCCGTGATTGGCCATATTCAGTACCAGGTTTTGTCCCATGACAGCCAGGCCTACCAGGCCGATATCGTTTTTTGACATTGAATAATTCTCGTTTGATTCTGATGTGATTTAAAAAAGGTTGAGACCGAGTTATTTTTATCGTGATGAGATCAACTCAGATCACGCGATTATCGTTTCCAGGGTGGTAATTCCGGCAGATAACAATCAAACTCAGTGATCACTTTTTGTTGATATTCACCCGCATATTCGCCATTGAGAAATTTATCGCAGGCTTCGCCGATGAAACGTTCCCAACTGGCCTCTTCCGCACCGGGATTGATGGGATAAAAGAGTGCACCGACTGCTTCCGCCGCTTTCATATCGCCGGGAGCATCGCCGATCATTAAAACTTTGTTTGACTCATATCCACAGTCTTTGGCCTGACCGAGTGTTTCTTTTTTGCTGCCGGATTCCTGACCACAAATAGCATCGACATATTGTGCAATGTCGTGCTCTTCCCATTCTTTGTTGAGCGCTTCATTGGGGGTTGCGGAACAGACAATCATGTCAGCGACCGGGTCGAGCTTCTGCAGGCTTTCTCTGACGTTCGGATAAGGGGGGACATCATGGACCATGTCGGCAATCATTTCATTGACTGCCAGGGACCATTTTAATGCCAATTCCAGATCGGCATCTTTCGTTTTTTCCACTTCTGTAGTCAAAGTCGGGTTGCCCAGTTTGGTTTCCCGTTCAATCCAGTCTCTGACTCCCTGAAGTCTGGGAACTTTCACATTGCGTGATTGTACTTCTGGTCGTTCTTCCAGCAGATCTAAGGCTAATGTGTATGAAATGAAGCGATTTGCACCACGCCATTTAGAATACAAATTCGTAAATTCCGCAGCTTCCCGCGCATATTTTGAGATCGGTTGCAGACCAAAATAGTTGATAAAGTTGGGAATAAAACACTCTTTATGTTTAATTTCCATTGAGTCAAAGGCGCAACCATCTGAATCAATACCAATTAGAAATTCGCTTTTCTTTTCAAACTTGGTATCCAATGGATTATCCGACACGATCTTCTCCCATCTTCTATTTAAAATAATCTTTAATGTATTGGGGTCATACGAAACGGGTTTCTTTGACCTGTGTTTCGTGTACTGATTTTTATTTTATCTGTCTGCCTGAGGAAGATACTTAGGCAGTTTTTGGTCAGAGAACAACGGTTGTAATTGTGCGAATCGTATGCGGCCGTTGATCATTGGAATACTAGGCCAATCATTGCCGACCAGCGGCTTGCAATATTTTACAAAATCGTCAGTTACGTCCATGCCGTCGGCTGTGATCCAGTTTTTAGGGAATGTGCGTTCGCTGTTGGCAACTTCTGGTAAGGGAACTTTGTCATAGCGGACGTTATAGCCGGGACCTTCTGCACGCAGAATTGTTGACATGTATCCAGATTCGCCGGCTGCTGCCAATAAGGCTGCTTTCTGGCCCGCTCCATAAGCTTCATCCAGGTCAACCGTCGAAGCATAGGCGATATTATGACGCTGGTCCGTTCCAGGGATATTGGCCCGGGCTGCCCCCTTCACTGCCAGACCTCTCTGGTTTAATTCATTCACCAGCAATTGAGCCACTGTTAATTGGCTCGAACTGAATTGGGTATGACCGAAGGAATCTTTGGTTTCGCCGATGTCACCGAGAGAGAGTCCTTCGCTGACAACCACAATCAGACGCCCATCTTTTTTGAGCTGATCATTTACCTGAGCGTGAATTTGTTCAATACTGACAGAGGTCTCTGCCAGATAAATCTGCATGGGAATTTTACGCTGTGGATCTGCCAGGCGTGCTGCAGCAGGAATAAAGCCAATTTTCCGCCCCATGGCCTGCAGAACCAGCACAGGGTCAGCCGGACAGCTACCCCGGTTTTCTTCATTGGCCATTTGAACCATACTCATCCAGTAACGGGCAGTACTGCCATAGCCGGGAGTGTGGTCAATCAGTTTGAATTCACTGTCTCCGACATCATTATCAATTGTTTTGGGGACGCCGATACCGACAATGTCAACACCTCGTTCCGTGGCCATCTGGGCTACTTTGTTGGCGGTATCCATTGAGTCATTTCCACCGATATAGCAGAAGTACCCGATATTGTGAGCTTTGAAAACTTCAACAAGTCGATCGAAGTCTTCGTTCTGGTGTTCTTTCAATTTATAGCGGCAGGTTCCGACTGAACCGGCAGCGGGAGTGACTCTTAACAGAGCAATTTCTTCGGGAGATTGACCACTTAAGTTGAGCAGTTCTTCTTTGAGAACTCCTTCAATTCCATGCCAGCCCGCATAGATCGTTCCGATTTCCGGCAGATCTCGAGCTGTCTCTACTAATCCTCGCAGGCTGTTGTTGATCACCGGTGATGGACCACCAGATTGCGCTACAATCATATTCTTAGGACTTGCCACGTTTTCTCCTCACTCTGCTGTTGTATGTTTGAGATGTTCGTGCCGAAATTTCGGCATAAACATTTCCGATTGCTACTATTGAACCCCGTCAAATTGATCGTATTTCAACAGTCCTTCAATGATCAATTCCCGAAATTATTTTTAAATTCCGTAAACGGGAAAATGACTGGTACTTTACGAATCAATTGGGCGTTTACGAACGCTTCCCACAAAGTCTAGGGCGCTTCCAGAAGGCTCTTTTGATAAAGTGTTATCCATAAATGGTTTATGTGTCGCACTCTGCTTGCCTGAGCGGGCAGCTTGTAGCCTCTGTTCAGTGTGGGTGATATTGTTAATAGACTCACAAAGACTTGTTTTAACTCACACAGTCGGGATATTACCCGATTTTGTGTGCTAATTCAAAGTATCGCCGCGTCACCAATAAAGAAAGTTCCGGGAAAGTTTGGGAATAGGAAAATGAGATAATCCAGCCGGCCTTCATTTACCGGCCTGCATTTATTTGGGACTTAATGTGACTCTGGTTCTCTGAATTTGATAATTCAGCTTGAGACTGGCAAAGAGTGTGTCGAAAAATTCCCGTGCATTGGCATCTTTCACGGAAATATCGATCTGCTGATTGAGGTCAATGCCAGCATCGACAAGCTGGCTGTTATCATAGTCAAATTCAATCCCCGATTGTTCCAATTTTTTCATGATCGCGAGCAGCGGAACTCTTTTGACCCGCAGCGTAAATTTCCGTCGTTGAATGGGAACTGCATCGATCTTTTGTGGCATTGTATTGCGAGAATTGGTTCTGGGATTCAAAAATTGCTCAATTTTTTCGTGAAGTTCGGTTGAAGCGCTGATGGTGATCGTTTTTCCAGATGAGGCTACAGTCAAAGCAGGAAACGCTGTTTTCAAGCGGTTGGTGACGGATGCGACCGAAGTGCCTCGGGGTGTATAAGTTCTTTCGATCGTGACCGAATCCGGAATCGGCATGATTTGAATCTGTGTGCCCTGCTCCTCCCAACGATAGGTGAAATTAAATTGAATCAGAATCAGTGAGAGACCCTCATTAGCATTCACAGCTACAAGCGAGCCGTGTGACCAGAGGTCATGGGGGATCCGAGTTTTGTTTGGGATCGTAATCTGATACGCGTCCGTGATTTGCCTGAGTATCTCAATGGGTTGGTCGAGATCCTGGTAGTGGAATGTTCTTTTCCGGTTGAGAAGCAGGACTCGCGATTTCAAATTCGCAGGAGATGACTGGAGAAGTTCAGCGAGTTCTTCAGTTTTCAATTCCAGCAGCGTCTTTAGTTTGGATACTGGTTTTTCAGGACCAATGTAAATATTACTGCCTACAATCGCTGTTTTTGCATGGGCCAGAGAGGCTAAATTATTCAGCCCCTCTTCCAGACTTACATTTTGGATATCCAGTTTCAGCTTCAGTGACGGATCAATTCTGCGATCCAGAATGATTGAGATTTTTTGAGTACTACTAATGCGCTGAACGATGGAACGAATCCCGACGTTAGACCAGGAAGCCGAAAATGGCTGTGATAATACCCGGCGAAAGTTTCTATCCGTCAGGTAAGTGGGGTTCTCTCGATCCAGGACAGCCGACTGATTTTCGGAACTTTGATCAGCAGAAACTGATTGGGTCATTCCGATTGCGCTGGAAACAAGGAGCAGATGAGCTAAAAACCACCGATTTAGGTGGGGTTGCAGCATTTTCACAAAACTCGTCTTTCTATCAGGGCGGCTATCAGGGCGGCTATCAGGACGGTAGTCGATCCTGTTTTTATGGCAGGAAAAACAAGAATCAAGTGCTGGAGTGTGACTGGATTCCATGATAACATAGTAAGTACAGTGTTTCCTGTCATACTTCGTCTATCAGGTATGTGATAATACTTATCCTTAGAGAGTCAATGCTTTATGCCGAAAATACAGGCTGTTGGAATCGATTTGGGGACGACTTATTCCTGTATTGCTCACCTGAATGAGCATGGAGAGCCGGTCACAATTCCCAATCAGGAAGGCGAATTATCCACCCCCTCCGTTGCCATGTTTGATGGTGCCGAGGTGATTGTCGGGACAGAAGCGCTCCGGCATGCGATAGTCAGCCCTCGTAATATCGTACAACACGCAAAGCGTTTCCTGGGGAAACCTGACTTTCAATGGGAGATTGATGGCCGCTTTTTTACTCCGAAAGATATCTCAGCTTTTGTGTTAAAAAAACTGCTGGCTGCTGCAGAGGAACGCATCGGTCCTGTCGAGTCGGCGGTGATTACCGTTCCCGCACTCTTCAGCGATGTGCAGCGTCAGGAAACGATTGCCGCCGCCAGACAGGCAGGCTTAAAGCAAGTTGATCTGATTAACGAACCAGTGGCCGCATCCCTGTGTTATGTTCTGGGAACGGAAGGAATGTGGTTTGCCGAGCTGGCTGAAGAACAGCGGATTCTTGTCTACGATTTGGGTGGCGGTACATTCGATCTTTCTTTGGTGAAATATCAGAAAGACGAAGTGAATGTGATTGCCAGTGGCGGTGATTTGAAGCTGGGGGGGATTGACTGGAACAGCAAATTACAGGCAACCATTGCAGAACAGTTTTTCAATGAGTTTGGCGTTAATCCCAGTAATGATCCTGAAAGTCTTCAATATCTGGCAAATGAAGTGGAACAGGCAAAACGCAGTCTTACCGTCAGACCCAAGACAACGCTTGCCTGTCAGGTCGGATCCAAGCGAAAAACGTACCAGATTACTCAGTCTCAATTTGAACAGCTTACCAAGGGATTGGTTGATCAGACCACCAGCATCACCCAGGCATTGTTAAAAGACAATGGTATGGGGTGGGCTCACGTTGATGTGGTACTGACAACCGGCGGTTCATCTCGTATGCCCATGGTTCGTGATGCATTAAAAAAATCGAGTGGAACAACTCGTAACCTTTCACTGCCTCCCGATCAGTCGATCGCGCATGGAGCCGCTTATTATGCGGGGATGCTGTTGAGCAATCGCGAATATGCAGAGTCATTCCTGACGGTAGAGGCCGCCAGTCGGCTTGCGAAGTTCAAGCAACACAGCGTCAACGCCCGCTCACTTGGTTTTCTGGTACGAGATCAGCAGGGGCAGCAACGCATGCCTCACTATCTTCTGCCTGCTAATACGAAATTGCCAGCATCAGTCAGACACACTTATGGGACGGTATCACCAAACCAGCGGCGTGTGCATTTGAAATTAATCGAAAGTGGTGCTTCGCAGGATGAACCATTTGTCATCTTGGGGAATTGTGTGATTGAAGGGTTACCTGCCAATTTGCCGGCCGATTCAAAAATTGAAGTCTTAATGGAATACGATTCCGAGGCCCGGGTTCATGTCTCCGCGAGAGACCTTGCCAGTGGTAAGGCAGCGGAAATTGAAATCACGCGCGAGCAGAACCTGGTCTTGGGGGCACCTGTCGGGGAACAGCCGAGCGCGAAATCTGCTAATGAATCAGATCTGGCGCAACCCATGATGCTGAAAGAAATTCTGGATCAGGCTGAATCAGTGGGGCAATCTGAGAAAAAAAGAGAGCAACCCAAAAAACAGTCTCCTGCTGTAAAGCCTCAACAGTCAGCGCGAGGGCTCGATAGCTCAGAACGTCCGGTTGCATTGTGTAATCAGTGTGGTGAACCGCAACTGGGACCGCCCGGTTCCGACTGTTCCACTCCTGAAAAACATGCCAAGGGGGCGTTAGCACCGCGAACCACCGTGCCTCAAAAAAAGAAAAAGAAACGAGTTCAGAAAAGAGGGCAACAGAACACGGCCCAGAAAAAGAAAACCACATCCCAGCGATCAGTCACAAGTGAGTCAAAGGCGCAGAGAAAAAATAAAAAACGACCTCCATCGAAGCCAAAACCAACCGGGCAAATGGATGCGGCTGAGAGTGAATTCTGGGATCTATTGGAAGATGCTTGAGTTAAGATTTCACTTCATGAGATGAAATAGGATTATAGTTACTGCAGTAAATTAGGATTTGATACATCAGATGAAAATTGAACGGATTGAATTATTTCATGTAGCGATGCCTCTCATCTATCCTTGGCGGACTGCCTATGGCGAAGATGCTGCGATCCATTCTGTGTTATGTCGCATGGTGAGTGGGTCTGTCGAAGGGTGGGGAGAGAGCACGCCTCTGGCTGCTCCCTGTTATAGTCCGGAATGGGCCGGTGGCGTCTTTCATACGGTTTCTGAATGGCTGGCTCCGGCAGTGATTGGTCAGGAGATTGGCAGTGGTCAGGCATTGCAGGAGAAACTCTCACTGTATAAAGGAAATCCATTTGCCAAGGCGGCTTTGGATAATGCCTGGTGGAGCTTGCACAGTCGAATCACCGATGTCCCTTTACATATCGCTTTAGGGGCGACGAGAAATGAAGTTCCGGTTGGCGCAGATTTTGGCGTCATGGATCAGCTGGATGATTTAATCGAAGTCGTGGGAACTGCAGTCGAACAGAACTTTCCGCGGATCAAACTTAAGTTTCGTCCCGGATGGGATCTGCCCATGCTCAAAGCCATTCGGTCTTCGTTTCCTGATGCGACGTTTCACATTGATTGTAATAGCGGATATCGAATTGAAGATGCTGGATTGTTTCAGGCCATCGATGAGTTTCAACTGGCAATGATAGAACAGCCTTTACAGCATGATGACCTCACAGATCATGCGCGGTTGCAGGAATTGATTGAAACTCCGGTTTGTCTGGATGAAAGCATTACCCACCCTTATCGCGCGCAGCAGGCAGTCAACTTGAAAAGTTGTCGGATTGTCAACGTGAAACCGGGACGCGTCGGCGGGCTCACAAATGCGATCAAAATTCACGATCTGTGTCAATTGGCGGGCATTCCCTGTTGGGTGGGAGGCATGCTGGAAAGCGCAACGGGCGCCTCGCATTGTGCTGCTTTGGCAATGTTGGATAATTTTACGTATCCCGCAGACATTTTCCCCAGCGAAAAATATTACCACGAAGACCTTGCCGAATTTCCGCTGAGGTTATCAGCCGTGGAGGGAGGCCTTCCCGGCGTCAAAGCTTTTGAGAAGTTGCCTGATCCCGATTTAGGCCGTTTAGACTCCCTGACTATTCAAAAGAAAGTAATCCGCCCTTAAATTCGAACTCTTGTCGAACGGACAGGTATCAAGTGTTCATTTTGTGGCGCGGTGTGATTGTGAGTCAAGCGGGGGGAATTGTTGAATTAAGTGAGAAAATATTCCAATAAAACTGATTTATTGGGGAATAACAAGATGTGTTTCAGCATCTTTCTATATAGAGAATTAGGTTATGTCCTTACAGAACCAGAACAATTCAGAACAACTTACACAGTTGGTTGATCAACATTATCAGCTACTGTTCCGGTATGCCTATCGCTTATCGGGAGACAGGGCTGATGCAGAAGATCTAACCCAGCAGACTTTCTTGATTGCACAGAAAAAACTTTCGCAACTTCGCGATATGAGTTTTGCGCGTTCATGGCTCTGTACAATATTGCGTAATTTGTTTTTGAAAAATGTTTCTCAAAAGATAACACCCGTTTCTCTCAGTCCAAAGCTTGAGCTTGTTTCGGAGGAAGCGGTCCTTCCTGAATTGACTTCGCAGGAGTTGCAGTGTGCTCTGAATGATTTACCGGAAGATTTTCGTATACCGTTATTAATGTTTTATTTTGAAGAGCGATCTTACAAGGAAATTTCGGTCGAACTTTCGATTCCTCTGGGAACGGTCATGAGCCGACTGGCAAGGGCAAAATCTTTTTTGCAAGAACGGTTTTTATCGCTCTCTGCAGAAAATGCGACAATTCACTCATAGTATTTCAGGGTTTTCAACTTAAACGGTGATATGGAATTATAATGAATCTTTCAGAGCCATCCCCCTCATCAGAACATTCTGATTCTGGATTATTGTCTGGAGATACGGCTTTTCATAACCAGATCAAGAATGTGATTTTTGACGTTGAGATTCCTGAAGGATTAAAAGATTCTGTTTTGGCTTCGCTCAATCAAAGCGATGTAAACTCTACAGGGAGTGATGATTCTGCCGTCTTGTCCCGTAGACGTTTTCTAAAAAAACCGGCGGCACTCGCAGGGCTTTCAGCCTGTCTGATGTTTGCAATGCTGCTGACGTATTTCTGGGCCGCTCAGACGCCTGTTATTGCTTTATCAGAATTCAGTCCGGAATTGAATTTAGATAGCCGTCTCTTAGCTGATTTTGACAATCATTTTTCAGCACGCCTGCCTGCTCAGGGCGGTTGGCACCTCAAAGGCCGTTTGATTTTTGTTACCAACAAATATTATGGCGTTTCTGTAAATCAGTCTGAAGTGCATGCTGCAGCGGTTGGTTTTTTTAAGCTGCGTACGGGCAATGCCGAGCCTGTTTTTGTGGCATTATTGCAAGTGCCAGCCAATCAGGTTGAGCCGCTGCCTTCACATACCTATTTTGACCCCGGAAGTGTTGCCTATACTCAGCTTGAAAAAGGGAACTACGCGACTGTCAAGTGGGTAGAAGGTGACCGGGTTTATGTCTGCATCGTCTTCGGTGGCGCCCGAGAATTAGAAGCTCTAGGACGTGCTTTACAGTCTGCTTCTGCTTGAATTTTCCCCTGAAACCGGCTCTACTGGTAGAGTATACCATTGGTAATTGGGAGTTGGTTTCTTTTTAAGGGGTTGGCATGCATATTCCGTTTCGATTTTGTTTGATGATTGTGGGGCTGTGTTTTTTCTCTGAGATCCCCTGTCACGCTGCAAGTTTCATGTATCTCTCCCTGGGGGGAGACAAGAAAATTGCGATCTACGAATTGAATGAGCAGGATGGTGCTTTAACGCATGTTGAGGATGTGCATCTTGAGGGAGCGCCAGGATGTCTGGAAGTAGATCCTGAAAAGAAATATTTGTTCGCTTCGGTCCGATCTGCTCAACAGTTTTTGAGTTTTTCTATCGATCCCCAAAACGGTAAGCTCACAAAAATATCTATGGTTCCTGCGGGAGGGAATGCAGCCTATATCGCTACAGACAAGAGCGGCAGCTATTTATTTTCTGCCTATTATGGTGAAGGTAAAGTCGCCGTTCATCGTCTTTCAAAGCATGGCGAAATCTCTGCTGAGATTTTGCAAACGATCCCCACTGACAAAAATGCACACGCAATATTGCCAGATCAAACAAATCAATATGTTTTCGTGCCCCATACTGGTCCCAATGCGATCTATCAATTTACGTGGGATGCCAAGCACGGTGTATTAAAGGCGAATGAGAAACCATTGCTCGAAGCTGCCGCAGGCTTAGAACCGCGGCACCTGGCGGTTTCAAAAGACAATCGATTTATTTATTTTGATAATGAAAAAGGGAGTTCCGTTACGGCATATAAGTTAGATTCTGAAACAGGGACCCTGGCTCCCTTTCAGACCATTTCCACGCTGCCGGAAGGATATGCAGGTAAAAATTCCTGTGCCGATATTGAACTTTCCCCATCTGGCAAATATTTATATGCCTCCAATCGAGGACATAATAGTATTGCCTGTTTTCAAGTGGATTCGAAATCAGGGCGGTTAAAATCTTTAGGACAGGAGCCCACAGAGGAAATCCCGCGTTCGTTTAATATTGATCCCTCAGGGACTTATCTCTATGCCGCAGGACAGAGAAACGGGAAGTTGGCCGCTTATCGGATCTCCCCTGAAACAGGAAAATTACAACCGTTGGCGACATACGAAGTCGGAAAGTCCCCCTCATGGGTCGAAATCGTAAAGTTTCCCTAGTCCGCATTTTCTTGATTAAAATCGATGCTGGTTTCCTGTTTTGAATGAATTCGCTCAGATCATTGCGTATTTGAGTCGATGAACCTCCAATAATCTCGCTTGGCAACGGGATCAGAGTCTGCGCAGCGAATATACGTTGCTTATTGTCGTCGACCTTTAAAAATTCCCCAGTGAAGAGAGAGGCTCATCATGCGCTCTTCTGTTTTATCTCTGATGATTGTGTCTCAAATATTTCTGGCTAATGCTTATGGTCAGGAACAAATACCACTTGAGATTCATTCCGATAGCAAGCGCGCTACCAGCGGAAAATCCGCCGTCAATATTACGCGGCTACCGCCATCAAGATCTGCTTCGAATTCTGGTCCGGCTTATCAGCGCATGTCTGTCAGCCAGAAGTTGATCCAGCAGAGAGCCTTTATGCAAGCCCGGGCGCGTGTGAATCGAATTAACGCACGTAAGGCAATGGGAATTACACCAGGGCGACCGACGATTGATATGAATGTCAGTCCGATCCCAACCTATGCTCAAATTATGCAACAGTCAGCTGGGTTCTATTATAATCCCTACCATTTTAATGGCTATTGGTACGGTCCCTAGGACAGCTTGAAACTGGTAGAGGAAATCGGTAGAGACCAGTTTAGGAACACATACCACTTCCGCAGCAGATGCGTATGAATTGCGCGGTTCGTTAAATTTTGGGTGGAAGTGATTGAACAAATTTCACAGCCTGATTGACCCAATATCGCAGACTCTCATCCTCTTCAAAGCCCGGTTGTTCTACATAAATCATGCTCTTCAGTGGTTTGCCGGTAAAATCCATTTCTCGTGTATAAGGTGCTTCGAGCGCCTTCAGAGCATTATTTTCTCCCAGCCGCAGCATGAGTTCATTCTGAGTGACTCCACAGCACATGTTTCCGTGCAGCATGAAGCAGATGCCGCCGAACATTTTTCTTTGAGAAAAGCCTGTTCGACGTTTCAATAATTGGTATACCCGTTGGGCAAGGATTTCATCATATGCCATGTTGGAACCAGAACGAAAAAAAGGTGTCTTATCGCTCAATCGTTTCAAAGTCACCTGATTCAAGGTTGATAAAATAGTCGCCACTCAGAGTCCAAATCTTACGCTATAAGTTTTTGTAGACCAGCCCCGCGGCGCCTCACGAAAATTGCTTTCCATTTTCCAGTGAAGTTCGAATTGTTTGAACGCCGTTCATGCTTTGTTACCTTGGTGGCGAAATGCAGAAAGGTGCGAAACTTCGTTCAACCAACGATAACAAAGCTGGTTTAAAGAGATCACATTTTTTAAACTATTTTCATTAAAAGTTGTAGTTCATACAGCCAGAAATGGTGAATCAGCTATCGGAGACCAGAACAATCAAGCATGTGTTTGATAGAATCATGTTTGAGAGCATTATATATGGCGTTTCGCCAGAATCACATGAAAATGAATTATTTGATGAGTCAATCCAAATCTATTTCATTGAGGACTTTATTTATTTGAAAAGGCATGCGTGTTCTTCAGCTGATCGTGGTGATATATTTTCGACACTTAATTTTTAGAAAATTCTGAACAAATCGAAGTTATTTGATATTCTAATATGAGTGGTGCCATCAGTATTGAATTTTACAAGGTGTAACGAAGTATGTTCTGGATACGAGTACTTATTCTAATCTGCCTGCTAGATCTGGGAACGCAGCCTATGACCTTGCATGGCCAGAAGCTGAAGAATGACGCAAATTCGAAGAGCAAAGCGGAAAACACCAAGGCTCAACCCCCGTTTCAATCTCTGAGTCGACCTGGCTTGCATAACGTCTTTCAAATCGATGACCAGATTTACTCCGGAAGTGCTCCGGAAGAGAAAATCAGTTTTGAAGCTCTGAAAAAAATGGGAATCAAAACAATCATTAGTGTTGATGGGACTCAGCCGCATTTAAAACTGGCAAAAGCAGCCGGAATGAAATACGTACATGTTCCCATAGGCTATGATGGAATCTCCGAGCAAGCAGGTCTGGCTTTTGCACGAGCGGCAAAAGAGCTCAAAGGGCCGATCTATATTCATTGTCATCACGGTCGGCATCGAGGCCCGGCTGCTGCCGCTGTTGTTGGCTTCTGTCGGGGGAGTTTCGATAAGGAACGGGCCTTCCAGTTTTTAGATCAAGCAGGAACCAGTAAGGATTATGCGGGACTCTGGCGAGATGTTAAACAGTTTCAAGCCCCGTCTATAAATACCAAATTGCCAGAGCTCGTCGAGTCTGCTCAAGTCGGGCCGATGGTCACTGCGATGGCACATATCAGTCACTATTATGAGCAGTTGGAAAAAATGAAGGGGAAAGATCTCCCAGATAAAAAAGAGGCCCTGCAAATCATTACGCTCTTGCGGGAAGAGTTTCATGAAACGGCGCGGAAACATGCCGATGATTATGACGAAACCTTTCTAAAATGGTTGAGACAATCGGAAACACAGGTCAGTCGTTTAGGAATGGCAGTCAAAAACGGCGATCAAAAACAGATGGTTTCAGGTCTGAAAAATCTGAAATCGGAGTGCAAACGCTGTCACCATGCGTATCGTGATTGAAGTTTCTTTCTATTCAATCTCTTTCCAGACGAGTTCTACTTTGACACCCTTCCCCTTCATCGCAGAAGCTGGAGTGAGATTCATTTCAAAAGTATTATTCCTGTTTTCAATATGTGCCAGGGCACGCGGTGCAAATTGAAAGATCAGTTCCGCATCCATTTGTTTAATGGAAGCGGCGGGATCAGATTTAGTTGGGTTTTCCAGTCGGACAAAGCATTCGTAAACTGCCGTCGGTTGATGATGAATCCATTGATCGAGTGAAACACGGAGGTTGTTTTCAGTCAAAACTCCGTCAAGTTTTTGCCACGATATAGTATCCTGCGAAATGAATACCAATGGCAGAATATCAGTCGACTCTAATTTCAGATTGAGTGCCCCTTTCAAAAAAACGTAAGGCCATTTGAAATGCCATTGACGCTGATTCGGACTTGTTTGTTTCAGTTCCTGTGTCAGTGGAGCGATTCGTTTTAATGTCCCGTTACCGACGATGGGAGGCTTTGCCGAATCCTTCCAAGGTTTCTGATGAACATACTCAGGATTCGTGAATCGGAATTCAACCTGATCCAGGGGTTCCAGAATTGGTGCAATGACTGTGTCTTTAATTGAGGGGTGTCTTTCAGACGGCCGGTTATCATTGGTTGATGTATATAAGTCGGCGATCAGGTGTGAGGGACTGCCAATCGGATCTTGTGGAGTTTTTGTGATCAGTTCCGGATGCTGGGAAAGTTCTTCAACGCCAGCGATGACTCCCTGTTCGTTCCGATAAATGGCCTGATGGTCCGGATCAAACATATGCCAGCTTCCGTCGTAAAATGCTTCTGCGACAACGTGTCCCGATAAGCCCCAGATCCGGCTTCGTAGTCCTGCTTTTCTTGATAAGACTACAAAATTGGTGGCGCAATCATCACAGAATCCATAGCCATAGACATTGAGAAATTTGACAGGGTCATGCAGTTCATCTCCTTGTTCCGCAGGATTGTAGTGATATCGCCAGTCGACCAGAAATTTCCAGATCGCGAGCGATTTTTCTTCTGCGTTCATACCAGGCTTTAAGATACTGGCCAGGATTGCTTCCTGACTGGAGAGATCGGGAGCGCCCTTACGTTTCCAGGAGGGAGAAAATTCGATTTGAGAATCTAGATTCTGCCAGACGATTTTAGTGGGTTGAATTCGTCGTTGAGAGAAGGCAGGAAATTCGATTAATGAATGGGGAGATGTCAGCAGAAACGATGCATGTTTTTCAGTAAAAGTTTCCGTATTGACCAGTTCATATTTCTTGCCATTTGTTCTCGGGTCGGAGGCATCGCTGGCGGAAAAATAAAGTGTGCTGGTCGTCCAATGGCTATAGTGTCCCCTGCCCTGTTCCCGAATCCGTTTATGAAGTGCGTGAGGATGCGAGAGTGGCTTTCCATTTTCCAGTAAAATACACGTTGATGTGGATGTTCGATCGGAGGCACGCGGGACCGCCAAACGAGCAAGATAGCTTGCGCCCTGGTCGTGTGAAATAACACCAGGCCTAATTCGCTCACTGATTTGCTCTGATTTTACTGTTGAGTTGATTTTTGGATGAATGGTTGCTGGTTTGTTTTTATGAAAATGAGCTTGTTGTTCTGCAAGCACAGGAAGGCAATTCACAGACAATAACGGTAAGTATGTTAAGCATATGAATGAGAGTATGCGATAGCCCAAGACTGGCGGACTCCTGAAGAATACTTCAGAATCTTCTTAGGAGGAATTTATGAGCAAGGAGTCCAAAGTGTCAGGGAAACAGCATCGGCGATCGTTTACGGAAGAATTCAA
>Ga0222668_1000348_pt1 | contig 30758 bp, 26 predicted proteins | sample AntAcemetagen728_FD_179823 | JGI IMG/M metagenome (GOLD analysis project Ga0222668, IMG submission 179823) | Saline water microbial communities from Ace Lake, Antarctica - #728 | ecosystem: Environmental > Aquatic > Non-marine Saline and Alkaline > Saline | place: Antarctica: Ace Lake...
GCAGAAACAGTAGATGACAAGCTGCTGGGCTTCTTTCGGTTTTGCATCGGATTGGGAAAAAAAGTACTGATTGCTAACGTCTTGGGCGAACAAGCCAGCTTGCTCATGGAAGGCGACATTGCATCATTGAGCACTTCAGCTGCTTGGGTGGGAATTGTAGCGTACACCTTTCAGATTTACTTTGACTTTTCGGGGTATTCAGACATGGCCATTGGTTTGGGACGCATGATGGGATTCACGTTTCCAGAGAACTTCAATTCGCCCTATACTTCGCGCAGCATAACTGAATTTTGGCGCCGATGGCACATGACACTCAGCAGTTTTATGCGTGATTACCTCTACATTCCTTTGGGAGGCAGCAAGGTGAAATCGAAATCTAGGCTGTACACCAATTTGTGGATTGTCTTTTTGCTTTCAGGCTTGTGGCACGGTGCGTCATGGAATTTCATTTTATGGGGCGCTTTTCATGGTTTCTTCCTGGTCATAGAGCGCTTGTTCTTTGGCCATTTCTTGAAACGCATTGGGAAAATACCTGCACTTCTTATCACCTTTTTCATTACCCTTCAAGGGTGGGTGATTTTTAAGCTTGAAAATGTGAGCGATATTCCTGTCTATTTCGGTAAATTATTCAGCTTTCATGAAGGAACAGTGCCCTTCAATATGAACTCAGACTTCATTCCTATTCTGGCCGTTGCTGTTTTCTTTTCGCTCTTAACGCTCTTCAAGTTTGGTCAGCGAATGGAGGCGAAACTTATTTTCTCAGCATCGTTGTCTTTGCGCGGCTATGTGGCATACAGTCTAGTTGCCGCAGTCCTTCTATTGCTCTCTGGCGCCACCATCATCACTTCAGATTTTAATCCGTTCATCTACTTTAGATTCTAATGAAACTCAGGCAATACATCTCCTACGGAATAGCGGTCATATTACTGGCACTGCTTTGTGTGCCTATGATTCAAGGAGGTTTGCATTTAAGGGAAGAACAACCGTTAAATGGGGCGTATGAAACAGCCTCAAAACCTGCCTTTACTTGGGGGTCATGGTTTGATGGCAGCTGGCAAGAGGGGACTAAAAAGTATGCCAATGACCAGACGGGCTTTCGTCCAAACCTTGTAAGACTGAGCAATCAACTTCAATACAGTCTATTTAATGAAACAAAGGCCGCAGGCGTTGTCATTGGAAAAGAAGGGATGCTGTTCGAAGAAGGATACATTCACGCCCTCACCGGAAAAGATTTTATTGGGACCGATAGTTTAAAATCAATCGGACGCGGACTAAATCAAGTGCGTGATACCTTGGCCAAACGCAACATTGAATTGCTGGTGGTGATGGCACCGGGGAAAGGCTACTTTCATCAAGAATACATCCCTGACTATTTCGACCTAACGCCTGTTGACACCACGAATTTTGAAGTTATTATTGACCAACTTGAGCAGTACAACATTGAATACATCAATTGTAGAAGTTGGTTTGAAGCCATGAAAGACACGTCTAGCTATCCGCTATACCCAATAAACGGAATTCACTGGAGCAGGTACGCTGAGTTCATCTTTGCAGATTCATTGCTGAACAGACTGGAAGTATTGACCGGCAAACCCTACCCACGTCTCAACGTTCACAGTTTGGAAGTTACTGATCAGAGTCGCTTCACTGATGACGACATTGAAAAAAGCATGAATTTGATCTATGAATTGCCTGATCAGGAGATGGCTTATCCTGGCTTTACCATTGATCTAGACCCTTCTATTCACAAGCAAAAGGTGCTAACCATTGCAGATAGTTATTACTGGGGCTTGTATAATTTGGGGCTCTCAGATGGCATTTTCAACAATGGTGATTTTTGGTACTATTGTGCTGCGGTTTATCCAGATTCTGAAGCTAAACAAGTAACTGTTTGGGACATCAACTATGTAGAGCGCATTGAGCAGAATGATGCCATTGTATTAATTTGCACAGACGCCAATTTGCATCGCTTCCCTTTTGGATTGATCAAGCAAATGCGGCACTATTTTGAAATGCCTTATGTTCCCAAAGCACCACTAAAATGAAAGACTACAAAGAAATCAATCGCCTCTCTTGGAACAACCGCACTGAAATCCATGTAGACTCAGACTTTTACGACGTTCCAAGCTTTCTTGCCGGTAAAACTTCTTTGAAATCCATTGAGCTTGAACGTTTAGGAAACCTAGAAGGGAAAAAAGTATTGCATCTGCAATGTCATTTCGGACAAGACAGCATCTCCTTGGCCAGAATGGGAGCAGAAGTAACGGCTGTTGATCTTTCAGACGTAGCCATTAAAAAAGGCACTGATTTAGCAAAGAAAGCGGGGGTTGATGTCAAATTCATCTGCTGTGATGTTTACAGCCTACCTGACCATTTAGAAGGCCAATTTGACCTTGTTTTCACCTCTTACGGTGTGGTTGGGTGGCTCCCAGACATGGACCGCTGGGCGTGGTTGATCTCCAATTACTTGAAACCGCAAGGACAGTTGGTCTTTGTTGAGTTTCACCCAGTAGTTTGGATGTTTGATGACGATTTTGAAGGCATTAAATACAGCTATTTTAACACAGGGTTTATTCAAGAAACAGAGAGCGGAACCTACACAGACTTTGACGCTGGCTTAACCCAAGATTACGTCATGTGGAATCATGGAATGTCTGAGGTTTTGAACGCGCTCATTTCCAATGACATTGAAATCATGGCTTTAGATGAGTTCGATTATTCACCTTACAACTGTTTTAAAGGAACAGTAGAATTCGAGCAAGGGAAATTCCGCATTGAAAAGATGGGCGCTAAGCTTCCCATGGTGTACGCCATCTTGGGAACAAAAAAGGAGAATTAAATACTACTTTCACAGCATGAAAACCACACTCCGTCATACCACATTCATTATTTTAAGTTTGCTCATTTCTAGTTCCGTAGCAGCGCAGGCTAAACGCGCATTGTTTTTAGGAAACAGCTATACAACATATAATTCCTTGGCGAACCTCACTGTAGATGTTAGTGCGTCTGCCGGCTTCGAATTGGAAGTAGCTAGTAATACTCCTGGAGGGGCTACTTTGGAAGGGCACAGCACCAACACGAACTCATTGGGGCTCATCCAACAAGGCAACTGGGATTTTGTGGTCCTCCAAGAGCAAAGTCAACGTCCGTCTTTTCCTTATACGCAAGTTCAAGAAGATGTTTTCCCTTACGCTACCACTTTGAATGATTTGATTCTTGCTTCCAATGAATGCGCTGAAACCGTCTTCTACATGACTTGGGGAAGAGAAAACGGAGATGACAGCAATTGTGCAAATTGGCCTCCTGTATGCACTTATGAAGGTATGGATGATTTGCTGCGCGAAAGGTATTTGGAGATGGGCGAAATGAATGAGGCCGTTGTTTCTCCTGTTGGCGCTGTTTGGAGACATTTGCGCGAAAACAATCCCGACGTTCAACTTTATGCCAATGACGGAAGTCACCCTTCCCCAGAAGGTTCTTACGCAGCGGCCTGCGCTTTTTTCTCTGTTTTATTCAGAGAAAACCCTACCCTCATCACTTTTGACTTCAACTTAGACGCTACCCTAGCTGAAACCATTCGAAATGCGGTAAAAACGGTAGTCTATGACGAATTCGAAACGTGGTTCGTTGGGACGTATGACCTGAGTGCTGACTTTGATGTAAGCCCGGTTGACGGACTCACTTATGATTTCACTTCGCTTGATGACAGTGGTTTAAGTCATTTCTGGGACTTCGAAAACTCTACGAGTACAGACGAAAACCCAACGGTTACCTTTCCTGCAGAAGCTGAATACACCGTAACCCACACGATTTACGGATTGTGTGATACGGTGACTGTTTCGCTTCCTTTCGTTGCATTGCCGAACAGCATTCAGCAACAAGAAAAACAACCCCAGCTTACCGTTTTCCCGAATCCAGCAACTTCTAACATTGAGTTCAATAGGCCCTTTTCAAATGCGCGTCTTGAAATCTGGAACATGAATGGGCAGCTCATCAAGTCAGTTCAGAATTTTAATGGAACTGCGTTGAACGTTACAGAGCTAGCACAAGGAAGCTACCTGTTGCATGTTAAAACGGCCAACAGCCCCCGCGTTGAAAAGGTTATTCTGCAGGTTATTCGTCCGTAAGCATTATAAGCTCTAACTTGTACAGCTCAGGAAACTAACCACAAATGACTAAACTACTTTCATGCCTGCTCTTGAGCCTTTTGCTCGGGAATATTCAGGCACAAGAAACACAAAAAGTGCTCGTTATAGGAATTGATGGCTGCAGATCAGACGCCTTGCTAATGGCATCTACTCCGGCCATTGACGGGCTCATCTCAAATGGAATTTTCAGTCCAGATGGTCTTAATACAGACGTGACTTATAGCGGGCCAGGCTGGTCAGCTATTCTCACGGGGGTATGGTCAGACAAGCATTTGGTCACCAACAATTCTTTTTCTGTAGATGACTATGCTACCTATCCGTCATTTCTAAAGCGAATAGAAGATTTTGACGAGAACCTTTATACAGCCTCAATCTGCCATTGGTCGCCCATCAATACCTTCATCGTTCAGGATTATGCTGACCATGTTGTCAATTTCTCAAATGACAATTCGATTGCTCTAGAAGCCATTGATCAGTTACAAACTGAAGATGTTGACGCCATGTTTCTGCATTTTGATGACGTAGATCACGCTGGGCATAATTATGGCTTCAATCCTGAACTGCCTGAATACATTGCCGCCATTGAGCAAACAGACATCTATGTTGGCATGGTGCTTTCAGCCCTTGAGAACAGACCCAACTACGCCAATGAAAACTGGTTGATTTTGGTGACACCAGATCACGGCGGAATTGGAACCTCCCATGGAGGAAGCAGTATTGAAGAGCGCACTTGTTTTTTCATCGCAAGCGGAAACAGCATAGAACAAGAATTGATTGAAAAAGAGACCACCATCATTGGTGATGCCCCAGAAGATTGTCTGGGAAACACTATTGAATTGCAGTTTGATGGTGGAAATGACTTTGTAGAAGTGGCTCCAAACCCACTGTTCAATTTTGGGAGCACACAAGATTTCACTGTTGAATGCAGAGTGCGCACTTCACAGAGTGCTGACGTAGCCATTGTTGGAAATAAGGATTGGGATTCAGGGTTGTTTCCTGGGTTTGTCTTCTCATTTCAATTTCCGAGTGGTCCCGAATGGAAAGTGAATATTGGCGATGGATCAAATCGGGTTGACTTAAATGCCGAAAGTGCCATTGCAGATGGTCAATGGCATACCTTGAGCGTAAGTTTTGATCGGGATGGTGATTTAAGAATGTACGAAGATGGTATTTTCATGGGAAGCGCAGACATCAGTGGCATTGGGAGCATCAACACCGGCGAAGGCTTGTTCTTTGGCGCAGATTTCAACAATGACTACAACTACAACGGTGCACTATCAGAAGTGCGTCTTTGGAATGAAGTGCTCTCAGATGCAGCTATTGCCAACTACGCATGCAGCTCACTTGATGGAGCGCACCCCAACGCGGCAAATTTGACTGGCTATTGGAAAATGAATGAAGGGAGTGGAAGCTCAGCAATGGATTCTTCAGGGAACAATAACAATGGAACCATTTCTGGGGCTACATGGGCCGCTCCACAACCCATTTTTGAAGATGATTACTCATTAACGCCGCGCATTGCAGACATTCCGGTAACTGCGCTGAGCCACTTGTGCATCCCTATTGAAGAAAGCTGGAATTTAGACGGACAATCTTGGGTGCCGGTATGCAATTTAAATCAAGGCGATTGCTTTGCAGACATTAATAATGACGGCCTTGTGAATTTGATGGATTTACTCGCATTACTTGCTGATTTTGGGTGTGTTGGTGAGAACTGCACTGCTGACCTTAATGGAGATGGATTCGTAAATACAACAGACATGATTTCTATTATGATTCCTTCGTATGGTTTAGAATGTCCTCAATAATGATTCAGCTTCGCGAAGCAACACCCGCTGATCTTCAGTCTATTTTAAAGGTCTTTACAGATTGCATTGACATTACCGCTGCGGCTGACTACAATGAGGAGGAACGAAGGGTTTGGAAAAGTTCTGCTCAAACACCTGAAAAGTGGTTGAACAGAATTGATCAACAAGCTTTCTGGCTGGCTTGCGAAGAAGATTTAGTAGCTGGTTTCGCCACGCTGGAAGACAACAATTACATTGACTGCATGTATGTTTCACCGGCATTTCAAGGAAGAGGTATCGCACAGCTTTTATTGGACACCATAGAAAATTTGGCGCGAAGTAAAAGAACACAGCTCATCTCTTCAGATGTCAGTCATACGGCAAGAGGATTTTTCGAAAAGAATAGCTACCAGGTAATTCACCCCAATCAGATTGAAAAAGATGGTGTCATTTTAGTAAATTTCAAGTTAGAAAAACACTTGTCAGTATCACCTCCCATTTAAACCTAAATAGATGCGTTTTCTTCTGTCACTCATGCTCATTGGCTTTGCGAATTCGTTTTTCGCGCAGCAATTCGAACTCTACAAAAAGGTTCCTGCCTTTGCTTTTGAATCGAAGGAATTGGGATACGATGTAAATATTGAGGTAACTGTCCCGTTAGAGCTGAACCAAGAAAATGCCGCGTCATACCCTGTGATATTCGTCTTTGACATGCAGAATAGCAGGTCATACAATTACATTCTAACCACCATAGATTACCTCACCTCCAATTCCCAGATGCCCTTATGCGTTGTAGTGGGAATTGAAGCGGGGGAAGGCATGAAGCGCTATAATGAAACGCAGTTATCTATTTCAGATAGTGCTGCCTACGGCGAAAAAAATGAAGCTTTCATCTTTGAGGAATTGCTTCCATTAGTTCGAACTGAATACCATGGAAATAAACACCTCACACTGATTGGACATTCACGTTATGGTTACTTCACTTCCTTATTATTGACGCGAAGACCAGAAGAATTAGGAGCCGTTATTTCTTTGAGTCCGTTCTTATGGCAAGGCAATGTAGATGTCATTGAAGAGTTGAGAGAAATGACCAAGAATGCGAAACCCAATAGAACAGTTTACTATCGTTTTTCTATGGGCGAAGACTATACAGAAGACTACTTAACGATTGACTCAATGCTTGTGAGCGGAGAACTCAATAGCAATTACTTTGACATAAAAGGAGAACTTTTCACCGCGGCAGGACACACTTGTACTCCTGGCATCACCATTGCCCCGGCGTTGTACGGGATTTTCGAATTCTGGGCAGAACGCCAACAGCTCTACTTCGATAATTACAATTCTGAGTTTGAAGTGCTAGAATCCATTCAACAAGAAATAACGGAACACTACGGACAGGAGTTGAATTTAGCTCTAGGTATTCTCAATGGCAAAGGTTGGTTCTTTTTTAATGAAGCTAAATATGAACTCGCTATTCGTGCATGGGAAGAAATGCTCAAGGCCTATCCCAACTGCTCTGATGCTTATCTCAACATGGCCTATGCGCAAAAGGAATTGAATCAAGATCCCACCAAAATGCTAGCGCTATTCAGAAAAAGCTTAGCTGCTGACGCCTTCTACACCCCAGAAGAAAAGAAAGAAATACTCGATGGGGTGGCGAAGGAGGAATGGTGAATACTCGCTGAAAAACAGTACATTGTGGATTAGGACTCCTACCAAAACAATAACTGCTAACCATGATTACTCTGCTACGTGTTCTCTTTGCGCGTCGTTTTAAGGCTGCATACTCACTGCAAGCTATAGCGTCAACCGCCAAATCAACTTCCCTTCTTTGTCTTCTCCTTTTCAGCTTTTCCTGCCATGCACAATGGTTAGACTGGTCTGAAGAAACAGACACCAGATTGACGTTAACCTCTGTTGCCAATAGCGATGAAGAAGAGAAAGATTTCTCTCATGCAGATCTTAACAATGATGGATGGGAAGATGTAATTGTAGTTCGAAAAGAACCGTTCTCTTTGCCAAATGAACCAGCCAAATCTGACTTGTTGTTGATGAATGAGAATGGCATGCTCGTAGATCGGACTGCGCTATATGCACCAGAATTCATTACCAACATCTCTTTCGCCCGGGACCTTTTTATTGGTGATTTTGACAATGATGGCTGGCAAGATGTAGTCATAGCAAATACCTTCAACCAAAACCCAATGTACTACCGCAATCTTGGAAATGACGGTGGAGGAAATTGGTTAGGATTGGTAGACGAGACCGCACTTCGTTTTCCTGCTGCCTATGACAACGCTGTACTTATTTGTGCGGTTTGGGGTGGTGACCTTACTGGAAATGGGGCCATGGACATTTACTTCGTTAACTACAGAGTGAACGGTGGCGGCGGAACAGCAGAAGACTTTTTATTGATCAATGATGGAAACGGATTCTTTACAGAGGAGGCCAATGCCCGACTTGGGAATCTGCGTAATTCCGCATTCGGAACAGCAGTTCAAATACATGATATTGACCAAGATGGAGATCAAGATGTAATCAAAGTGACTACCCTTTATAATGTTGCTCCTTGGAATTCAAGGGGAACAATCATTCTCTTCAATGATGGAACGGGAAATTTTGCCAACTATCAGAACCTCACTCCTACTTCTTCGCCCTATATGTTTGAAGTAGCAGATTTCGACTTGGATGGCGACCTCGATTTTTATGTGGTAGATGACGGAAGTGACTACATGCTTCGTACAGATGGCATTGTAGCAAACACCAGTATTTCGTTCACTCAAATAGGCATTCCCGGAACAAGTGATAATGGGTTTGGCGGAAACGTTCACATTGCTGACCTTGACAATGATGGTGATATGGATATTGCGGTTGCAGATGTGGATGTAGACATCCCTCCTTGTGATTCAGGGCGAAGGCTCGCTATTTTCGAAAACGACAATGGCACATTCAGTGACCCCTACGGTTCAACAACCTATGACTGGGTAGATAACAGTTATGACTTTAGCTTATTGGACATTAATAAAGATGGTTTAATTGACCTCCTTACCGGTGACTGTTTTGGTTATGGACTCTTTATGTCTGACAATTGTGATTTGGTTCAGAGCGCTGCAGATTTTGATGGCGATGGATTGCCAGATGCATGTGACCCTTGTCCCACCAACCCTGATCCCGGTTGTACTCCAGCCGCTGTTTACCCTATTATTCCAACTACCCACAACGTTGCAAGACAGTGGAATGAAATGCTTTTAGCAAGCATTCGTGCAGATTTTGCACGTCCCACAATGCATGCGAGAAACCTCTTTCATGCCTCTATTGGAATGTGGGATGCTTGGGCAGCTTATGAAGATGGTGACTGCACGTTCCTTCTGGGACAAACGGTAGACGGATTTGCGTGTGCATTCACAGGAATTCCGGTTCCATCAAATCTTCAAGATGCGCGAGATGAAAGCATTAGTTTCATGGCGTATCGTTTACTATCACATCGTTTCCAAAATTCACCTGAAGCAGGATTGTTGCAACAAGGGTATGACGTGCACATGGCAACTTTAGGTTATGACATCACAAGCAATTCACAAGACTACGCAAGTGGAGACCCCGCGGCGCTTGGCAATTACATTGCACAATGCTTAATTGATTTTGGTCTGCAAGATGGCTCGAATGAACAGATTCAATATGACAATTTGTTTTACTCTCCGGTGAATCCCCCTCTCAGCGTAGATGGCGCTGGCAACCCAACATTGATTGACTTCAATAGATGGCAGCCCCTCACACTTCAGATCTTCATTGACCAAAGTGGAAATGAAATCCCTGGCAGCACACCTGATTTCCTAAGTCCAGAATGGGGCCTTGTTACTCCTTTCGCCCTAAGTTCTGACGACCTTACGATTTATCAACGTGACGGAAACAATTATCCTGTATACCATGATGCGGGCGCCCCTCCTATGCATGCCATGGATGGCAGCGGTGAGACAGATGACTGGAAATGGAACTTCTTGACCACTGCTATTTGGTCATCCCATTTAGATCCAGCAGATGGTGTTATGTGGGACATTTCTCCCGCATCAATTGGAAACAGAACACTGCCTGAAACCGCCGCAGACTATTCAACTTTTTACGATCAAATGAATGGTGGCACGCAGAGTCTCGGACACGCAATCAATCCTGTGACAGGAGCGTCCTATGCTCCAAACATTGTTGCAAGAGCTGATTATGCGCGAATCCTGGCAGAATTCTGGGCTGATGGTCCTTCTTCAGAAACACCTCCAGGGCACTGGTTCACCATTTGTAATTATGTAGCTGACCACCCAGATTTAGAGAAGCGCTTTATGGGCGAAGGTCCTTTGCTTGATGGCATGGAATGGGATGTTAAGATGTATTTCATGATGGGTGGAGCTATGCATGATTGCGCTGTAACCGCATGGGGACATAAAGGATGGTATGATTACCTCCGTCCAATTTCTGCAATAAGAGGTATGGCTGAGTTGGGCCAATCTTCAGATGCAGCGGGAACCAATTACCACCCCGGTGGAATGCCACTTGTTCCGGGAACCATTGAAATGATTGCTTTAGGAGATGCGCTTGCTGGAGACAGTAACGAAAACGTAGGCAAAGTCAAAATGCGTGCTTGGAGAGGACATAAAGTCATTAACAATGTAGATACAGATGTTGCTGGTGTTGGTTGGATTTTGGCTGAAGATTGGGTTCCATATCAACGTCCATCATTTGTGACACCTCCTTTTGCTGGCTATGTTTCAGGACACTCAACATTCTCAAGAGCAGCTGCCGAAGTTTTAACCAGTTTTACTGGTGATTCCTATTTCCCGGGAGGAATGGGTGTATTTGATGCTATTCAAAATGAATTCCTAGTTTTTGAAGATGGTCCAAGTCAGAACATTGAATTGCAATGGGCTACCTACTATGATGCTGCAGATGAATCTGGCCTATCTAGAATTTGGGGTGGAATTCACCCTCCTGCAGATGATATTCCCGGAAGGAAAATGGGAGCTATAATTGGTATAGACGCCTTTAATTTTGGGGTTTCTTATTTCTCAGACAGCGATGGAGATGGGCTTTGTGACGCTTTTGATCCTGTTTGTGTTGGAGATTTGAACTTAGATGGCGAACGGAATATTGCAGACATGTTAATGATGCTAAGTGATTATGGTTGCACTGGACCAGACTGCATTGCAGACCTTGACAAGGATGGTTTAGTGGGAGCCAGTGATATTGTAGGCTTCTTCCTCCCTAATTTCGGGGTGAGTTGTGACTAATTGAACCAACGAAAAACATAAGAGCGCAACACGTTGAATTAAAATTCAACGTGTTGCGCTTTTTCTTTGGCAAAGGATTACTTTGCCGCCACTTTCAACCATGGACATCCTTCTTCATACATTTTCAGGAGTCGCAATAGCCTCGGTAGTGGCCAACGTAGCTCCTATTTCAGCGGGAAAGAGGGCGAAACTCTTTTTCTTTGGAGCCTTAGGAGGTGCTCTGCCAGATGTTGATGCCATTAGTTTGTGGTCAAAATTCGATGAGACCATTGGTGCCTTTTTACATTTGGAGCATTCAGGAAGAGACATCTACTTTAATACATTCCCTTATTCACACCATGGCGCAATGCATTCATTGCTTTTCCCCTTGCTATTAATCTTGAGTGCTCAACTTATTAGGTTTGGAATTCAGAAGCTCAGAAAAGGAGAAAAGAACTCTTTTATCAATCGGCTTAAGGCCAGGAAATGGTCCATCATCACTTTTTTCATGGCCTATCTATTGCACATTGTTGAAGACATGCCCACGCCTGGAGCAGCGTGGGAAGGAGTAAATTTACTCTGGCCAGCAGACATTTGGGTTGGTGGAAGCGGAGACATCTGGTGGTGGAACAACTATGACCTGTTTCTTATTGTGAATTCAATCATTGTAATCAATGTCTTGGTGTTGATCATTCCCGCCTTAACTAAAGCACTAAAGAAACGGATTGCCTTAGGCGTATTTTCATTTGGGCTACTCTTGGGCATCTATCAGATTAAGACACGCGGCTTTGATTTCGATTACCAAGGTTTCGCCCCAGATTACAAGACTTCAGAAGCTAAATCAAAAGAAATTCAACGTGAAATACTGGGTGACAAGGTTTATGGATGGATGGAAAAACTGGATCAAAACATCCCCTTGAATTTTTAGATTGAAATGTATTCTCATTCAAATTTAAAAGTACATTCGCATCGTATTTAAGGCAATCGCTTTGTAGCATTCGTTGTATTCTCTGTACGAATGGTTGGTAACAGTTCAATTCTTACTTTCCTCACATAAACCAGGTTGAAATATGATTCATCCGCATACCGAACTGCGCTTTATTAGTCCAGAAATTGGCTTAGGTGTTGTTGCTACAGAGTTCATCCCCGCAGGCACAATTACTTGGGTCTTAGACAAATTAGACCAACGATTTTCGCCGAATCAGTTTAAGCAGTTTGCACCAATTTATCAGAACATTCTTGAATATTTTACCTTTAGAAACGGAGATGGAAAGCTCATTTTGTGCTGGGATAACGGTCGTTTTGTCAATCATAGTTTTAATTCAAATTGTTTGAGTACCGCTTATGATTTTGAAATAGCCATAAGAGATATTCACCCAAGTGAACAACTCACAGATGATTATGGTTATCTCAATATATCTTCTCCTTTCAAAGGAGTTGATGAAGGGACAAAAAGGAAAACGGTCTATCCTGATGACCTCATGAAATACCACAAAAAATGGGATGAGCAAATTGCAGCTGTTTTTCCTTCTCTGAGAGATGTAGATCAACCATTGCAAGAATTAATCTCTGAATCAATTCAGAAGAAAATCGACAAAGTGCTCAATGGAGAATTGCAATTAGAAAGTATTTTAAAAAACTACTTCGAGCAAAGAAAAGTAGCTCATTCGATGTGATATCCCAGAGGAACATCTGCCTACCTAGCAAAAATTGAATTTAATTAAGCTGTTTTTCGAAAAATAAGAGCAATCCATTCTTTATTATACTAAATTTACTCTTGAAACTTTACCCAAATATCATGAACAAAAAGTACACTACCCTAGGACGCCTTGTAATGGCAGGATTTTTCACTGTATCAATGGCCCTCTTTTCTTCTTGTGGACCTGCTGCAGCAGATACTGCAACAGAGATCGAAGATGCAGCTGAAGAAATGGTTGACGATGCAGCAGATGTTGCAAATGACATGGTTGAAGAAGTTGTTGAGCCAGTTGGCGATATGACAGAAGATACCGAAGGAATGGACAGCCTTGATGCTGACGTTGATTTAGATGAAGGCTCTGCCGAAGCAATTGTTGCTGATTCATCTAAAACGGAAATGGAGACCAAGTAACCATTCTGGACAAAATCCAACTCGAAGGTGAATAACTTTCAGTTGAAAGAAATGAGCAGCTAGATCACATCGCTGCAGTTCTTGAAGGCAATCTTGATTTGAAATGTAAAATTCAAGGTCACAATACAAGAGCAAAGAATACTGGAGCCGCAAGTTCCAAAAAAGTTGCATCTGGTGTTGGCTTAGTTTGGGTGCAATCAAAATTGCACTTTCACTTAGCAGCTCTTAGCCAAGTGGCGTCAAACGGTTTCGGTGGCTACCAGCCAACGAACTGAATGAGTCCTAAAGAGGATTCTGAAAGGAATCATGCGCTTGTTGCAGCGAAGTGATTTAAACAACATATTTCAAGAAGGGAGCACCTAGTGTTCCCTTTTTTTATGTCCAAAAGTTACTTCGTTATCTTTGTTCAAATGAACCATCCTAAAAAGGTCAATCCCAATAATTTTTCATGTTATGATAACTTGGAAAGCTATAAAGCGCGCAAAATCTTATTGAACATCACTCTGACTAATGATCTTGGCACTGAACAAAACTTTCAATCTAGGATTATTGATTTTCATAACATCTACAGCGAAGAGATTCTGTACTTAGAAAATGGTGACAATCACCGTTTAGATTCCCTCTCATCAATCAACCCAGTAGAATGACATCATCCATGTATTCAATTCGTAAACCACTGTCTTTGTTCAAACTACTGCTCCTCACCTTGCTCCTTTCCTTAGGGACATCAGCATTTGGTCAGGGTGAAAAGCTATTGGCATTTTTAGAGGGGCATCCTGAAATAGAGGTGAAACCCTGTTTGTTACCAGACGGATATGCATCAGCATATACGTTGTTCATCTCACAGCCCTTAGATCACACAGCTCCCGAAAAAGGCACGTTCAAACAAAGGGTTTATTTGTCACATATGCACCGTGATTCAGCAATGGTCATTGTGACCGAAGGTTATGATCGCACCAACAATCGCATGTATGAACTCTCTGAAATGCTTGGTGCCAATCAGTTAGATGTTGAACACCGTTTTTACGGCGAAAGTATTCCTGAAGACTTTGATTGGCAGTACCTAACCATTGAACAAGCCACGGCTGATTACCACCATATCAATGATATATTCAATACTTTTTATTCAAAATCATGGGTGAGTACAGGCATTTCGAAAGGTGGACAAACATCCATTTTTTACCGGTATTTCTATCCTGATGATGTGAAAGCCACAGTGCCTTATGTTGCTCCAATCAACCTTTCTTTGGAAGATAAACGCATCTATTCTTTTCTTGATAACATTGGATCAAAAGCGTGCAGAAATGAATTGAAGCGGGTACAATTAGAATTGTTTGAGAACAAGGAAGAAGCCCTTTCCTATTTAAGGTTCTACGCTAAAGGTGCAAAACTCACCTTCAACACGCATGAAAACGGCTTGGAAACCGCTTTCGAATATGCGGTACTTGAATATCCGTTCTCTTTCTGGCAATGGGGGCATAAATGCGAAGACATTCCAAAAAAAGGCACCTCCATAGAAGCACTGGTAAATTACTTATTGGCCGTTTCTGGCATAGATTTTTTCAGCGATAAAGACATCGCTTATTACGGAAGTCATTATTACCAATGTGGTGCCCAATTTGGCTACTACGGATACAATCCTGAAGGTTTCGAGCAATACCTCACAGCAATCAAGTGGGATGAAAACAACCATCCTTCTGCTATCTTCATGCCTGAGAACACCACCATTACATTCAATCCTGAATTGGTTCAAAAGGTTTATGACTGGACACAAACATCTGGAAACCAAATGATCTACATCAATGGTGCAAATGACACTTGGAGCGCTACTGGGGTTCCTGCTTCAGCAAAGGTTGATGCCTTGTGGTTTGTTATGAAGGATCAATCGCATGGAACAGCACGCATCGCGAACATGAACGAAGACGAAAAACGCATTCTTCTTAAAGCCCTCAGATACTGGATGTCTCATTAGTGTTATAAATACGACAAACTTTAGTGATAATTCAGTGAGAACACAGCTTTACCTTTGATCAAAACATACCGAATGAAATTTCTGATGTTCTTTCTGATGTTCACTTTGAGCACCGCTTTGACCGCCCAAGTTGAATTGGAAAGGTTTTTCCAAGATGCTGATAAGTTCCTTAAAATACATGTGGAAGACAACAACGTTAATTACGCTGCTGTGAAAAATGACGTTCAATTGATGTCTTTGATCAACCGCATTGGCAGCATTGATTTACGCAATCAAGATGCAGTAACACAAAAAGCTTTTCGCATTAATGCCTACAACCTTCTGGTGATCTATCAGATCGTAACGGCTTATCCCTTGGAGAGTGTGCAAGATATTTCAGGCTTTTTTGATGAGACGAAATACCTTATAGCCGGACAGTTAATGACCTTAAACAAGTTAGAACGAGACGCGATTCTCTCTGACGGTGATCCTAGAAGCCACTTTGTGCTTGTATGCGGTGCTGTTGACTGTCCGCCCATTATAAACACCGCCTACCGGCCCATCACTTTGGACCTCCAGCTTAACAACCAAACCTATAAATCATTGAATGACAGCGCTTTTATTCGCGTCAGCACTGAAGAAAATAAAGTAGAGCTCTCTCAAATTTTCAATTGGTATTCTGATGATTTCGGTAAAAATAAAAGTGAATGTGTCGCATTCATTAATTCATTTCGCGAAAGCAAATTGAACGAAGATGTGAGCATTAGCTATTACGGCTATGACTGGTCATTGAATGAGGTAAAGATTTTGGAGTCAGCGGCGGGAGTTGAACAACCACCTTCAGGAAACAACGCCATTCGTTACGTGGTTTCTTCAACCATTCCGAAAGGCAATACAGAAACTAAAATATTCAACAACCTTTATACACAGTCTTTTGGAGATGAACCTAATGGAAACAGATCTACCTTTTTCACTAGCCAAATCTCATCTCTTTATGGCGTGAGCAACACCTTCAACGCCGGTATTGAATTGCGCTATAGAAGAGTGCTTAACAGTGGCCTTCCTTCTTCCTCAACTGACGTATTTGGGGTCAATGACACCCTGTTCAGACAAGGCATTACCACCATTGGTCCGAAAATCAGGTGGGCACCTGTGCCGAAGTGGGGAAACTTCTCTATTCAAAGCACCTTGTGGTTTCCGTTAGAAGGGGATCTTGAAGGCGGAAATAATACAGAAGGACAAAATAAAATTTATGCAGATTGGAACAGTCCCACGTTTTGGACACAATTCTTCAATGACTTTTCATTGGGCTCGAATTTCTCACTTTTCACTGAAGTTGACTTCTTATGGGAAGATATGGGCAGAAAAGAGGCTGACCTCAATCGGATTTCAACGCCTGCAACACTCATTTTAAGTTATTTCCCTAATCCGAAAACAACCCTCTATGCCCTGGGTGGATTCTCACCTTACTACCTAGATGAATTCGATTATTTTTACCAAGCAGGAGCAGGACTAAAATACCAATTCAACCGTAAATTTGAACTTGAATTCTTGTACACACACTTTCGCAATCAATCTCTGCTAGAAGACAATGGGAAGGCTTCAACCCTTAACTTTGGTATCAGATTCAACACAAATTGACCTATGCGCCAAAGAGGCCTTTCCATTTTTCTTGTCTGTTTAACAGCCTTCAGCTTAAACACGGTTGCCCAGGATCAAGTTGATGGAATTGAGATCAACGGCTTAAAACGAACAAAAGCTCAATATATAGGCCATTTTCTTAAGCTGAAGCCTGGTCAAATTGCTTCAGAAACACAACTTAAAGAAGACCTTCAGCAGCTCAAAAACTTACTTATGGTAGCCAACGCTACCGGTGAAATAGTGCATCGAAACGATTCTACCATCATTCAATACAAGATTGAAGAAGCACTGACCTTATTTCCCATCATCAACTTGGGAGGGGTCAAAGAAAACGTCTGGTTTCAAGTTGGCGCGAAAGAGCAAAATTTAGGAGGAAGAGGCATTCAAGCCTTAGCATATTACATGAACAACAACGGATTGAACAACGGTCAGCTGTTTGTTCGTGTCCCTTATTTAGCAGGCACAAGGTGGGGCCTGTCTGTGAACATCCAGCGCTGGTCTTCGCCAGAACCCTTGTTCTTTAATGGACAGCGGGTAGACTACACTTATTCGAGTTCAATTTTTGGTTTGGGCATCATTCGAGAGTTTGGCTATCAGCACACCCTTGAATTAGGAGGTGGGTACTTTGTAGAAAACTATGAAAGAGAGGCTACAATGTTAGCCAATGTAGATTTCTTCGCCCCTCCAAATGCGCGCATCCCCAAAACCATTGGGAAAATCACCCATCATTTAGGTAAAATGAATTACCATATGTTCTATCTAAATGGCTGGGATGTGGAGCAATATGGACAAGTAATCAATGACCTAAAATCTGCAAACGACGAACTCTTTTGGATTTACTGGACCAATCTCCGCTACCTCAAAACCATTGGTAAACGCCAAAAATGCAACATTGCTTTGCGTGGTAGAGTTGGAATTAGCAGCAATGGAAATACGCCTTTCGCGCCTTTTGTGATTGACAGTCAAATGAATGTGCGTGGCGTTGGTAACAGGATTGACAGAGGAACAGCTACCGCAGTGCTTAACATCGAACTTCGCCAGACCCTGAATGAACAAAGAAACTGGGCACTTCAAGGCGTGCTATTTTCTGATGCGGGCACATGGAGAAAGCCCGCGGGTGAACTCTCTGATGTGTTTCAAAAGGAAAATTTCGTCCATTTTGCAGGCGTTGGTTTACGCGGTATTTACAAGAAAGCGCACAATGCCATCATTCGCGTTGACTATGGCTTTGATGTATACAATGTGAACAACAACGGACTTGTTCTGGGGCTTGGGCAGTACTTCTAAAAGCATGAATTTAACCTTCTGAATAAACCATTTCTTCTTACTTTACGTTAACTTAGAAGAAGGAAAAACTTATTCAATTGAAACTGAAGACATTAATCTTATTTTTCTCTTTGATTATCCTTGCGCTCACAAGCTGTAAAAAGGACGAAGAGACGGTGTTTGAGAACAACACCATCCCTGACTACAATGAAGTACCAACTATTTTGGTTCAGAATTACGTCAACAGATTGTTCATTGACCTCATTGGCCGGGAGCCAGTTGATGAAGAAATGGACAGTGAGGTTGCTTACCTAGAAGAAAACGACCTCTCTGAGAGTGCCCGCCAAATCTTGGTAGACAAGCTGATGTATGACGAAACGTTTCTAGCGGGTGACAGCTCCTATAACTTCGCCTACTTCCAGCGCATCTATAACGCTGCAAAAGCCCGTATGATTGATGGCGCTTCTGAAAACATTATTCTTGAAGCCCACAACCTTGCTTTTGGACAAGCCTATGCAGACTCAGTGAATGGGAATTTCACTTCTTATGAAATTAACAAAACGACCTATGAAAAACTGCAGTCAGTCTTGGATAGCAAAGAAGAACTTCGAACGGAAGAAATAACCATTGACGAACTGTTCAGACGGCTGATAGACAATAGCATCTACGATCAAATAAACATGAATAGCTTCAATTTTGTGAATGCTTCATTTGACGACTTATTTTACAGATACCCCACTGCAAGTGAATTTGAGAATGCGTATCAAATAATAGACGCCAACCAAGCAGGACTTCTATTCGACCAAGTTGCTCAGAACAAAGCTGAATACCTTCAAATTCTGACAACAACTTCAGAATACCATGAGGGCATGATTAACTGGGCTTACCTCTCCCTTTTGTCAAGAGAACCTTCTTCGAATGAGGTATTTACTGTCATTGGAAGTTTTCAAAACGATTTAAACTTTTCAGCCGTGCAACGGTCCATTCTAATAAAAGATGAATATGCAGGCTTCAACTAAACTCACTTCCGCTCTGCTTGTGCTTTTCGCATGTACAGTCTTCGTTTCTTGTAAAAAAGAACCCGAAGCAAAATTCGTATTGAATGATGTTGAACTCTACCCGAATTCGGCCGGTAAAACCAAGGTGAAATCAAATCAGCAGTATGTGGCCATTCTTCACGCCAACTTATTTCAAACGGCGCTCTCAGCGAATGATATTTTCGAAATTGATAATTGCATTGAAAGCATTGGAGATAAAGAATTAGCACGTGAGGTCATCATTTCAAATTTCATGAATGATGAAGGTGTGGTTATTCCTTCTGTGGAATTAATGAATACTGACATAGACGCATTCATTACTGAAACTTATATCAGATTCTTAGTGCGTTTCCCTACTGAAGCCGAAAAAGCATATCTGCGGAATTTCATCATTACCAATCCGTACGTCACACCTGAAATCGTCTACTTTTCTTTTGCCCTTTCTAACGAATATATGTTCTACTAAGCCTATGAAACGGAGAGACTTTATAAAAAAAGCAGGAGCTACAGCAGCGGCATCGGTAGTCATGCCTTACATTCTACCTAGTGGAAGGCTATTCGCTGCTTCGGGGAGACAAACATCTGAGCATGTTGTGATGGTGATGTTTGCTGGAGGGGTGAGACAGCAAGAATCAATACTGCAGCGCTATTTAGATGATTCACAGGTGAACGAACCGTACCCGGGAAACATTATGTACAACATGTTCAACGGCCTACCTCCTGAGCAAAAGATTGTTTATGGAACCGGACAAGGGGGAATTAACCCAATTCCTCAGTTGCTAGACACTTCTTTGCAATCTCAAGGAACCATCTTTAGCGAAGTTTCAGCATTAAGTGCGGGGCATTTCGGCGGATTGAACAGTTTGATTCAAGGCAGTACAGTGACTACCCAAGGGCTGAAGCAACGTCCTATGAACCCTACTATTTTCGAATACTTGAGAAGGCATGGTGGCTACAATGCTACAGATATGTGGTTCATTGGAAATGGCATTTCGAATTCAATCCCGTTATTGAATTACAGTGGTCATCCAGATTATGGTGCCGGATATGGCGCGAATTTCTTCGCCCCAACAACCACATTTGCAGAAACCTGTGAGCAATACCTCGGCGATGCGAAAGTGTATCACCCAGAGAATGAATTGGGCCCGATGTACCAGATGAAGTATTTCTTGGACAATAGCTTTGATCAATACGCTGATGGACTGTTATCACTGGGGAATACAGAAGCTGAAAAGCAATCAATCAAAGAATTCATCAAGGAGATGTACACGAAAACCAACAACGGTACCTTAGCCATGCCTCCTCTGACAGATAACGGTGACACCGCTACGATTGGCTATGCGTGCGAGACCATGAAGTGGTTCAAGCCGGCATTAACCGTAGTAAACCTCAACGGTGTTGACACTTGCCACTCCAATTTCTCAGGCTACGTATCAAACCTGCACCGTGCAGACCATGCCGTTGGACATTTGTGGAATTACATTCAAAATGAAATCCCTGAAATGGCCAACAATACCACACTGATTGTGACGCCTGAATGTGGTCGAAATCTTATGCCAAACAACATCCTAGATGAAAATGATTGGCGTTCTTATGACCACAGTGATCAGAACTCATTGCGCGTGTTTACGCAGCTCGTTGGGCCTTCTATTCCTTCCAACCTCATCATTGGAAGCGAAGGAAATCCAATAGGAAAAGTAACAGATTCAATGATGACCATTGCCGATGTGTTAGGCGTGAAAAATGAAGTACAAGCGGCCGGGTTAGTAGCACCAGGAACCCAATCACTATTAGAACAAATATGAATATGAAGTATCCATTTCTGATGCTTATTGGAATGTCTATTCTCATTTGGGCGTGCAAAAAGAAAGAAGCGGAAAACCCCTACGAGGAATTGGTCTACGTGGTTGAAATAGACAATCCTGATGTAGATGATCTTCCGGTAGGTAATTTCGCTTGGTTGCATGGAAAAGTCTTCAAACCAACCTGTGCCAATAGCGGGTGTCATGATGGTACTTTCGAGCCGAAATTCAATAGCATTTCGTCTTCATATAATTCATTGGTGAATCAGCCTGTGATTTCGAATGATGCCGGATTCACCTTTCAATACCGCGTAAAACCTGGAGATGTTGAGGCCTCATTGCTCCATGAACGTTTGACCAATAACATTCCAAATAGTTCTGGCATCATGCCTTTGGAAGTGGATGAAAATTCTGATTGGGACGAATTAAGCAATTCATACATCACAGCCATTGAAACATGGATTGCCAGTGGCGCACCTGATATGTTTGGAACCATGGCCGGACAAGCAGGCAGTGATTTCCCGCCCCAAGTTGATGCATTCGCCGTCTTCCCCGCTGGAAACACTACTGAACCATACATCAGAGAACCAGAAGGACAAGGAATCACCCCTATTTTGGTTGACAATGGAATGGTAGACCTTTGGGTTCGTGTAACAGACGATCAAACTCCTGTGGCTTCCATTGCGGTAAACGAATTAAAACTTGCTGAAAATACAGATGAATTTAACTTGAGTACGCCTGTACTCTTCAATACTTCAGAGACGCTTGTGGCTGAAGACCTTAATGGCAGCCCCGCTACTTTCAATAGAAAAGCTACGGTAGACCTGAGCACATACCCCATTGGAACGACCCTCTTTATTCGTACCTATTTTGATGATGGCATTCAAACCACTGTTACTGAGCTACCAAATGCCAACAGCAATTCACTCATTACTGCCATCTTCGTAATTCAAGTACAATGAAAAAGCTACTCATTTACATTAGTTGTTTGCTCTTTTTAGTTGCTTGCAAAAAAGAAGAACCGGTGAACGAAATTCCTGAAATCACGTTCAACTCAATTTCTGAAACCACCGTGCTCAATTTCCAAAACAGCCTTCAGATCACCCTTGACTACATAGACGAAAATGGAGACATTGGATACCAAGACCCTGACGCCTATTCGCTTCGGGTGAAAGACAGTAGACTTGAAGAATTTGATTGGTACCACATCCCGCCTTTGACCCCTGAATTGGAAGAACTGAACATTAGTGGCAGTTTTACTGTAGAACTAAATTCACTCTTTTTACTTGGTAACTCTGGCCAAGAGACCACTACCTTCACCCTTCAGCTTAAAGACAGATCAGGCAATTGGAGCAACCAAATTACTTCCCCTGCTGTGATGATTGTAGACAGTTTGTAGCAAATGAAATTAAAAGATTTATACCTCTTCCTTCTTGCCTTCGGGTTTGCCCTATCCTCTAGTGCTCAAGACTTACCTGAGTACATGATGATGGACACCACCGTGACTGATTGTGATGGGTATTTATCTGACTCTGGAGGGCCTGGAGAATCCTATTCTATTAATGAAGATTTAACGTTCACAATCAACTCTGGTGCTCAGATCATTGAAGTTACTTTCTTGGACGAAATCTGCATTGAAGACGGATTTGACTTCCTGTACATTTATGACGGACCAGACATTGGTTCCCCATTGCTTGCAGAAGTCACTGGGGCTGGATTTATTCCTCCTGGAGTCACAGCAACAAGTGGCGCCATTACCTTCCAGTTTGTTTCTGATCAAAGTGCCAGTTACTGCGGATTCAACCTGTTTTTCAATTCCATTGCTGGTCCGCCTACCCCACCAAGCATTGTTGTAAACGAAATCCCAGAATGTGAAAGCACTTCTGTTTTGGTTGATTTCAGCATGCCCATTGGCTGTTCATGGTTAGATTCTGACAGTGTCTCTTTTTTCGGGAACGAAGAAATTGATGTGATTTCAACCTTGGTCAATTGCACCAACGGACAAGGAGATCAGGCTACTTTTGAATTGGCTGAACCCTTGCAATACAATTGTGATTACACCATTCAAATGATCATTGGCATTCCAGATGCATGTGATAGCCTTTGGTACTTCCCACTCACCGCTACGTTCCAAATGCTTTCTTGCCCTATTCAAAGCACTATTTCTGCCGAAGAACAAGCTTTTTGTGCCGGAGATTGCACCAATGTCCTGGCCTCTGTTCAAGGGTGCTTTGACCATACGTTTACATGGGACAATGGATTGCCCGCTGGACCCGGTCCGCATTTAGTTTGTCCTATTGTAACTACAACCTATACGGTAACGATTACCGAAATCCCTACCGGAAACGCAACCACTGAAAGCATAACAATAGAAGTTATCAATGCTGATATTTTAATTCCGTCAGGTGATTTATGTCAAAGCGAACCTGCATTTATTGTAGACGCCATGCCTCCAGGAGGTTTGTGGTACGGCCCAGGAGTGCAAGATGAAGAAACAGGCTATTTCATTCCAGACAGCGCTGACACCGGCATCAATGTGATCTATTATGTATATGACGAGCTGTGCTATGACAGTGTTATTTTCAACATGACGGCCATAGATGCTGGGCTGTATGAAGCTGCTTGTCCGGGAGCAGCGCCCTTCTTCCTAGAACCAATCACCCCCGGCGGAACTTGGGAAGGTGATTTTGTTGATCCAGATGGGCTCTTCACTCCTTCAACAGAAGGCTCCTACCCGCTTGTATACTTCTTCAATGGTTGCACAGATACCTTGATTGCAAATGTTGCTGACATTGCGGGACAATTCGCTCTGGATACGCTCTGCCAATCAAACTGGCCAGACACCATTCTCTTTAGCCCATTGGGCGGAACATGGACCGGTCCTGGGATCATTGATGATCTTTATGGTTTATTTGATCCTTCTTCTATTGATCCCGGTGACTACATCCTTCTCTATGAAGTGCAAGGATGTGATCAGGAATTTACCATTCACATAAAGGAAACATATACGGGCAATAGGGTTCGAACATCCTGTCCTGAAGAGGAAGCCTACATTCCTCAGCCTGATTTTGCTCCTGCCGGAGGTTATTGGGAAGGTGTAGGGATTACTGACCCTGTTACAGGGATGTATGATCCGGGAATTGTTCCTAACGACTACTGGACCCAATTGATTTACTATGCACCAAATGGCTGCAGCGACACTACTTTTTACTACAACGTACAGACCGATATTCTTTTAGACATAGCTTACCTCTGCATTGATGATGACGGAGGACCGCTTGAATGGGAAACCGTGGGAAGCACTCCTTGGAACGGAGACTGGACAGGTGCCGGCATTACCAACCCTTGGAACAATTACTTCGTATTCACCCCTTCTTCTGCAGGTGTTGGTGAACATTGGTTGCTCTATGATGCCAACGAATGCAGTGATAGTTTGTTGGTCTATGTTTACCCAACGGAACTCAATGCCACATCATATGCTATGTGCTCTAATGCGCCCGCATTTCTGCTAGACGAAACCATACCAGGAGGAGGCACATGGTCTGGAAGTGGTATTTCGAATGAAAACACAGGTCTTTTCGACCCGAGTATTGCTGATGACGGAAGTTATTACGTCTACTGGAATACACCTTCGGGATGCAATGACTCCATTCTCGTTGAGGTCGAAACCTTCTTCCAAGCGAGCATAGAAGGGCTCGATGAAATTTACTGCTTTGAAGACATTGAAATTGAATTGATGCTCTCTCCTGACGATGCCATTTTAACAGGAAGCAATGACCCTTTCATCTTCAATCCGGCAATTGCAGGACCAGGTGAACACCAAGTCATTCTTACATGGACGGGCCAAAATTGCATGAGCGCAGATACTGTAAATGTCTTCGTTTATCCAGAACTTATTGCCGCGCTTGAAGCCACTGACGAACTCATCTGCCCAGAAGCCGGAACAATTCTTTTTGTGACTGCTGAAGGTGGTTTCCCTGATGCATTGTACACGTACTCTTGGAGTGACTTACTCTTTCCTCTTTCTGAAAACACAGCCATTCCTGAAACATCGCAATTCTATTATGTGAGCATTGATGATGGCTGCTCAGACACCTTCACTGATTCTATTTTCATTGAAGTTTTGCCTCCCATAGAATCCTTAGTAACAACAAGTGATACCCTCTGTTTTGCCGAAGAAGGGAGCTTTGCTGCAGTGTTAGTTGAGACAGAAGGCAACTTCAGCATAAGTTGGTCAGGGAACGGCATAGTAGAAGAGAACTTGATTACAACAACGGCTGGTAGCATTGTAAACTTGCTCATTACAGATCTGGACAACGGCTGTGAGTTTGACAGTTTAATTCTTGTACCTAGTTACACGCCTATTTCAGCCCTTTTTTCACCAAATCCAAATTCGGAATGCATTGCTTGGGACAGTCAACCAATCACCTTCATTGATTATTCGCAAAATGCGCTTTCAGGCTCTTGGGACTTTGGAAACGAAAGTACACAAGCATACGAGCAGGGCTCAAATCCAAGTCAAATCTATGACCAACCAGGTGATTACACCGTCTTATTAGAGGTGATGAACGAAGGAGGATGCCCTGATTCAGTGAGTGTAGATATCTGCATCTTGCCTCCAACTCCCATCTTCATCCCAGACATTTTCTCTCCCAACGGTGACCTAACAAACGATGTTCTCTATGTGCGTGGTCAAGGAATTGTAGCACTTAACTTCAGTGTTTATGACCGATGGGGGAAAATGGTCTTTAACACCACAACCGTTGAAACGGGTTGGGACGGAAATGCCCACGGACAGCGCATGCCATCAGGCGTGTATGTTTATTATTTACAAGTGAGACTGAACACTGGTGAAGTAGAAGAATTGAACGGAAACGTTACCTTGATTCGATGAAGTTGAGGAATTACATAGCGACCCTTTGTGTATTGGCTTCTTTGTCTTCATCTGCTCAAGATTTGAGCTTATCTCAAGCTTGGAATATGCCCATGCTTGGGAACCCTGCAATGACAGGTAGCTTTGACTCAGACTACCGGGCCGGGCTTTCACACCGAAGCCAATGGGCTAGTATTGGTGATGCTTTCAAAACAAGCACAGCCATGGGTGAAGCAAAATTGCTTCAAAATAAGAGCGGTTTTATGGGGGTTGGTGCATTTGTTCACCAAGACAAAGCAGGAACGTCGAAATTAGGAACCTTTGAGGCCATTGGAACAGCTTCATACAATTTGAGAGTGGGAGCAAAAGACTTCTTCAGCACCGGATTAGCACTGGGCTATAGACAGCGCAGCATTACCGTTGACGGATTGAAATGGGACTCGCAGTTCAATGGTATTGGCCACGATCCTACAATCGATTCTGGTGAAAATTTCGCCAACCAGCAAAGCAGCTCAATTGATGCTGGGCTTGGGTTATTTTGGAAACACAGAAAGAAACAACACTACGACATTGGTTATGCAGCGTGGCATTACTTTCAAGACCAGGGATTTCTGAGTGACACCAGTGATCCTACTCTGCTTAGACAACAATTCAATTTCAACTGGATTAAAAATCATGGCCCTGTGGAAGTAGTGTATTCACTTACTGCAACAAAACAAGGAGGAGCCTTTACAGGCTTGGTTGGCGCAAGGGGGAAATTCCGCATAGGTTCAGACTCACGTTACACAACTGCTAAAACAAGTAGTGCGCTCATAGCTGGTATCTATTACAGAAACGCTGATGCCATTATCCCCATGGTAGGATATGAGTTTGAACGAAAGGTTCAATGTTTTGTGAGCTACGATATTACCGTAAGTACCCTTTCTAATTCAAATGTAAGGAGAGGTGGATGGGAGGTAAGTTTGGTCTGGAGCGATTTCTATTCAGATAGCAGAAGAAGGCTAAAATAGATTCAACGTGTTGCGTACCGCACAATCATGTAGATCACGCAAGCCGTGAAAACCAAGAATGAAATCTTATTGACACCATGCATCAAGCGCAAGTTTGTGTCTGCTCCTTTTTCTCTTTTAAATAGGTTCAATGGATTAATGTAATACAATACCTTCTTGAAAAACATACGATTGCAATTTACGTTGTAACCAATTTACTTCCTTTTTGTTCAGGCCTTACCAGCAACCACAGATATTTCTACGTTCACACCTTTTGGCAATCCTTTTACTGCTACTGTTTCACGTGCAGGAAAGTCTGACTCAAAGGCCGTTGCATAGATCGCATTCACCTCATTGAACAAAGACATATCTGATAAGAAGATGCTTGATTTAATGATATCTTCGAAACCAAATCCAGCCGCAGATAGTACTTCCTTCAAGTTTTGCATCACCAACCTTGTTTCTTCTTCTAAAGAGTCCATTTGCAGCAAACCCGTCACCGGGTTCAAAGCAATTTGTCCGCTCACAAATAGCATGTTTCCAAATTGAACTGCTTGACTGTACGGACCAATTGGCTGAGGAGCTTTTTCAGTATGGATGATCTTCTTCATTGACTTACATTTGCTACAAATTTAGTGCTTTGAAAGTTCTTCTTCTTGATAATTATGATTCCTTCACTTACAATTTGCAGCATTATTTAGTGCAGTTCGATGCGGACGTTGACGTGTTTCGCAACAATGAAATTGAAGTAGAAGCCATTGAAGGGTATGACGCCATTGTGCTCAGCCCCGGCCCCGGACTTCCGAATGAAGCGGGGATCTTAATGGAAGTCATCAAAAAGTACGCAGCTACCAAGCCAATTTTAGGAGTATGCCTCGGACACCAAGCTTTGTGTCAACATTTCGGAGGAGAATTATTGAACCTCGACACCGTTTGGCACGGAAGAGATTCTGACTGTACGCAAATTGCACCTGATGATTTATTTGAAGGCATTGCGTCTCCTTTCAAGGTGGGACATTACCATTCTTGGAGTGTACGCAAAGACAACATCGGAATTGGACTGATCCAAACTGCTGAAAGCGAGCACGGCTGGGTCATGGCCATGCAACATGAATCACTCCCTATTCACGGTGTTCAATTTCACCCAGAATCAGTCATGACTCCAGATGGATTAAAGATGATTTCGAACTGGGTAGATTCCCTGAAATAAAACTCGAACTTCCAATAAATTAGTACCTTCCAATTTCAATAAAATTTAACGTGAAAGATCTTATTAGCTATATACCTTCAGTCCTCTCCGGGTTTGTTTGGATCGGAATTCTGGTTATTTGCATCATTGCTCAATCAAAAACGCAACAAAAAGGCTGGGGAATGATGATTGGCTTTGCAGCCTCGAGAGTCGTATTGTTGGTTGTTCAGCCGTTTATTTTCAACTACCTCTACAGTGTGATGGACAGGTCTGACAATTTTGGTTTAATAATTAACCTCATCGGCTTCTTGATCGGACTCATTCCCTTAACCTTTCTCTTTATTGGCTTATTTCAATTTTACAACGGACACATGCGCGCAAAGCATGGCGAATTCTAAATCTTGATGTCAGACGGATATACGATGCTGATGTTCGCGCATCTTGCTACTGTGCTGCCAGCCGTCCTTTTAGGTTTGATTCAATTCATCCTTAAAAAAGGCACCAAACTTCACAGAGGTATTGGTTGGACTTACATGATTTGCATGATGATCACGGCTATTTTGACCTTGTTTATGGAAGCACGCGTTGGAGGAACATTCTTGAATCACTTCGGTTGGATACACCTCTTTTCTTTCCTCACCATTTGGACCGTTCCTACGGCTATTATTGCTGCGCGAAAAGGAAACATTAAAGCACACAAACGAAAAATGATCTTGCTGTATGTAGGCGCCATTCTGATTGCTGGAGCCTTTACCTTCATGCCCGGAAGGTATTTACACCATGTGTTTTTCGGTTGATCACATCACTCACTTTGCTTGTAAAGCCTATTAAAGCAGCCCGGTCTTTTTACTTTAGACCTGTTTTTCCATTTTATTTCCTGATTTAGGCTACAGAGCTAGAGCTAGTCCAACTATTTAAGCGGTTAGGAACAACCACAAGCTCATATAACATGTTCTGCTTGAGCAAAATCACCTTTTCTGGAATAGCAGATTAAACGGCCACATTGTGTTCTCGAAGCGCATCATTTAGCGATGTTTTCAAATCTGTACTGGCCTTTCGCTTTCCAATGATCAGAGCACAGTTCACGTTGTATTCACCTGCTGGAAATTTCTTGGTGTAGCTACCAGGGATAACAACGGCGCGTTCAGGAACTTCGCCCTTCATCTCAATGGGCTCAGGACCGGTAACATCAATGATTTTCGTTGACATTGTGAGGACCACGTTCGCCCCAAGAACAGCCTCTTTACGCACGCGAACACCTTCTACCACAATGCTTCTTGAACCAATAAAAGCACCGTCTTCTATGATTACAGGAGCAGCCTGCAATGGTTCAAGTACGCCTCCAATTCCTACACCACCACTCAAGTGTACATTCTTGCCAATTTGAGCGCAAGACCCAACAGTGGCCCACGTATCAACCATGGTACCGCTATCTACAAAAGCGCCAATGTTAACGTAGCTTGGCATCAAGATGACCCCTTTTGCTAAATAAGCTCCATAACGAGCAATGGCATGAGGAACAACACGAACACCCAATTCAGCATAGCCCGTTTTGAGTTCCATCTTGTCATGAAATTCAAACGGTCCTACTTCAATGGTCTCCATAGATTGAATGGGGAAATAGAGCACAACGGCCTTTTTCACCCACTCATTTACTTTCCAGCCATCACCATCAGGTTCTGCAACACGCAAGCGTCCTTTATCAATTTCTTCAATTGCATTTCGAATCAAATCTTGGACAGGTGTACTTTGCAACAATGATCGATCGTCCCATGCTTTATTGATGGTTTCTTGCATTACTTGATATCCCATGGTGTGAAATTTTTTCAAAGATAACTGAATCCTAAAACAAGCCATGAAGAATCCATTCACTTTTCAAAGCAACTATTAGGCATTTTTCAGCATCTTATTAGCAGATCAAATCAAACACTATGCGATACCTTCTCTCAATCCTATTCTTTGCAGTTTGCAACTTTGGTTTCAGCCAAGATGACTGCATCGATCCTTCTCTTATTGACCCAAATGCTATTTGTACTACTGAATTCAATCCCGTTTGTGGTTGTGATGGGGTAACCTACTCCAATTCTTGCATTGCTGAAACATCTGGTGGTGTTACAGCATTCACCTTGGGCGAATGCGAAGGCACTGTTGATTGCTTCGGGCTAGAAGGAATAGACTTTGGAGAGTGTGATATGGTCATGGGAATTGCCTTGGTAGAAGATGAATGTGTTACTATTTCTGGCTGTGGCTGGGAAGTTGGGGGCATTGACTATTCGCCTTATTCTTTCACTTCATTCGCAGAATGCAACGCCTCATGCACACAAGAAGATTGTTTGGATTTAGCTGAAATTGATTTCGGCCTTTGTTTTATGGCTATGGGAATCGCCTTGGTCAACGGTTCATGTATTTCAGTTAGTGGATGCGGTTGGGAAGTTGGAGGCATTGACTATTCGCCTTATTCTTTCACTTCATTCGCAGAATGCAACGCCTCATGCACAGAAGAAGATTGTTTGGATTTAGCTGAAATTGATTTCGGCCTTTGTGGTATGGCTATGGGAATCGCCTTGGTCAACGGTTCATGTATTTCAGTTAGTGGATGCGGTTGGGAAGTTGGCGGAGTTGACTATTCGCCCTATTTTTTCACTTCATTCGATGAATGCGATGCCTGTTTAGCAGGTGATGATTGCTTCGGGCTAGAAGGAATAGATTTTGG
>Ga0222668_1000349_pt1 | contig 30742 bp, 22 predicted proteins | sample AntAcemetagen728_FD_179823 | JGI IMG/M metagenome (GOLD analysis project Ga0222668, IMG submission 179823) | Saline water microbial communities from Ace Lake, Antarctica - #728 | ecosystem: Environmental > Aquatic > Non-marine Saline and Alkaline > Saline | place: Antarctica: Ace Lake...
ACCATCCATGATACGGCCTGTTTGCTCATCCACGATCATGACCTTGCCGTCCATGATTACATATTCAACTTCTTTTTCGAATAAAGAATAGGCTTTCAATAATTGGTTAATGGTATGAATTCGTTCGGACTTTACGGAGAAGTCTTGAATTAATTGTTCTTTTTTAGACAGCAATTCATTCGACGCCAAGTTTTGTTTATCCAAATTATTCAATTGCAATCCTAAATCTGGCATCACGAAATAATCGCGATCCTCACCATCCGAGAGCAAATCAATTCCTTTTTCAGTGAGCTCGATTGTATTGTGTTTTTCGTTGATAACAAAATACAATTCCTTATCCGCTTTTGGCATTTCACGTTCACGATCTTGTAAATGGAAATTCTCCACCTTTTGCAATTGCGCGCGAATACCTTCTTCACTCAAATATTTAATGAGTGCTTTACTTTTAGGAAAACCTCTGAACGCTCTCAACAAAGAAAGCCCCCCTGCAAACAAGGTGTCTTTATCGATCTCACCCGACTCAAGGCCTTTTAATTTTGATTTCGAATCAATTAAGAAATCGTTTACCAATTTCTTTTGTGCATTCACCAATTTTTCAATTTTCGGCTTCAATTCGTTAAACTCATGCTTATCACCGCCAGACATAGGTCCAGAAATAATCAATGGCGTTCGCGCGTCATCAATCAACACTGAATCGACCTCATCAATAATGGCGAAATGGTGTTTTTGTTGCACAATTTCATTCGGCGAAGACGCCATATTATCGCGCAAATAATCGAAACCAAATTCGTTATTTGTCCCGAAGGTGATGTCTGCCATATACGCCGCTTTACGGCCAGGCGAGTTGGGTTTATGACGATCAATACAGTCAACAACCAGTCCGTGAAATTCGTACAAAGGCCCCATCCATTCGGAGTCACGCTTTGCTAGATAGTCGTTCACAGTGATCAAATGCACACCTTTTCCAGACAGGGCATTTAGATAAACAGGCAAGGTAGCAACGAGCGTCTTTCCTTCTCCAGTTTGCATCTCTGCCACATTTCCTTTATGCAATACCGACCCACCGTATAACTGTACGTCATAGTGAACCATATTCCATGAAACTTCCGTTCCGTATGCATCCCACGTAGTTGCCCATATCGCTTTATCACCGTCAATTCGGATATTGTCTTTTCGATCAGCTAAACTTTTATCATTTTCATTCGCAGAAACAATTATTTCATCATTTTGTGCAAAACGTTTCGCCGTTTCTTTGATCACAGCGAAAGCCTCTGGTAAAATAATCTCAAGTACCTTTTCGATCTCTTTATCGATATCCAATTTTAAACGATCAATTTTCCCATAGATCACCTCTTTTTCTTGAAAATCCATTCCGACATTTGCATCTACTTGCGCATTTAAGGCTAAAATCTCATCCTCTAAAGGCTGCGTTGCTGCTTTAATGTGTGCTTTAAATTCTGTCGTTTTTGCGCGTAATTCATCATTTGAAAGCGCTTCAATGGCTGCTTCGTAACTCTTTACACGATCAACATAGGGTTGAAATTTTTTATCGTCCTTCTTCTCCTTGCTGCCTATAATTTTCTTTAATAATCCAAACATGCTTTACTTCTAAAATTATGAATCGGTAAAAATAACGAGTTCATGTGATTTAACCCAATTTTACTCCGAAAATCAACGGTGATTTTTCAAATATTGTCAGAAATCGTACCACGGTAGAAAAACGGTCATTCTGTCCGAATTTTTGACGAACGCGGGTCATTCTTTGTTTTGCGTGGTCGTTTTGTCTTGAAATTAGAAAAGACGGCCTATCGAACCAATTGAATCGTTCCTTGCCCTTCAATCGTTTCACCCAAATTGTTTACGAGTTGGTAGGTGTAAAAATAAACACCCGTTACGCAATCGATTCCTGTTGAAGCATTTTTACCATCCCAGCTATCCGTCAATTGATTAAACTCGGCAACTTTATTCCCCCAACGATTCACTATCACCGCCTTAAATTCAACAATTCCTTGACCGGAGAAATAGAAGGTATTGTTAAGCGCATCAGTTCCGGGACTGAAAACATTTGGTAAAACCAGGTCAAATGCAACAGCCGGTCCAGCACTTTCAAGCACCGTATAGGTTGTTTGAATGGTGCTATCACATCCTTCTTAAGTCATGAGTACCGTTGTAAACGTTTGATCTGTAAAAATCGTTACAGCGCTGCCATCTGGCAAAACCACTTCCGTTCCTTCCAACACTTCGAATCCTTTAAAAATGGTATAGGAAGAGAAGACCTTAACATCCCAATTCACAAGACTATCACAACCATGAACGGATAATCCACTCCAAGCTATTAAGGTATCATTTACTGCTGATATTGTATTTCCAGTCGGCGATACATAGGCAACCCCATTGCAAAACGAGGTGTCGATTGTGAGATTAAAGTTTGGAAAAATCTCGATTTCTTTGAGGATCGAATCTTTGCATTCACTATCGTTAGTGACAACGAGTGACACCTCATAAATTCCGGGAGCATCAAAGACGTGTGTAGGATCAACAAGGTCTGAACTAGCTCCATCACCAAAATCCCAATCGTTAATTAAAATGCTGCCAAAAGCAGTGGATGAAGTATTGGTAAATGAAACAGGTTCACCTACACAAGCTGTTGATGCGTCAAAATTGGCGGTAACTGAGGCAAAGCTTGAAATTTCAAAAAAGAACGTATCAATCAATTCGCAATTGACCAACACAGCAACCCAATACGAACCTTCGCAAATAGAATCAATGGTGCTGGACATATCGGTAACATAATTTTCTTCAACGCCATTGCTCCAAACATACGATTTAAGCGCACGCGGATGCATGCAAAAATCGCTCACATCAACCGTTGCACTGCCATTACAAGGTTCGCAAGCAGTGACGTCAACGGCAGAAATTAAAATCGTTGTTGTTTCAGGAATTGTCAGTCCACAGGAAGACAAATGAACCTTTGCTAAATAGGCATCCGAAACACCGCCACTATACGTTGTTTGAAAAGCGCCCGGGGTTGCCACAGCAGTTGCACACGTTCCTGCGATATAAACGTCACAATTATGAACAGCAATGACACTTTCTGCTTCATGCGAGGTACCCAGATAAGAAGAGCAAAAAAGTTCACCATCCGGTAAAAATTGCGCGACAAATGCGTTTCGTTCACCACTTAATTCAGCTTGATGTGCGCAAGCCGATACTGGAAATTCGGTACTAAACGTTTCACCCGTTACAATGACATTATTACTAAAACGATCAATATCAACACCAAAAGCCTGATCGATTAACTCTCCCCCAATATAAGTCGACCATGATCTATCCCCTTCGGGCGTTAATTTTAAAAGAAAAGCATCCGAAATTCCGCCATTTGCTAATTGAAAAGCACCAGGTGTAGCAGTCGCTATCGGTGCAGTTGTTTTGCCTGTAGTATAAATATTATTTGCCGTATCCACCACAATTGCATCTCCTTGTTCGACCCACAAAGACCCAAAATAAGTTCCCCATAAGCGATCACCTCCAGGTTCAAATTTAACCACAAACACATCTTGCCCACCTCCCATATCCTCTTGAAAAGCACCGGGTGAGGAGATTAAATCGCTGCTGGTAGTGACACCTGTGACCACCACATTTAGATCATCATCTGTGTCGATTCCATAAATCATATCTGACAAAGCACCGCCGTAATACGTGCCCCATAAGCGATCTCCCGAAGGATCAAATTTCACCAGAAAAGCATCAACAAAACCACCAAAAGCAGGTTGAAAACCGCCTGATTCAATTCCTGACAAACTCATAGTCCAACCACCAACATAAGAATTACCCTCTTTATCAACAGCCGTATGAAACACATATTCATCCAGCGGGCCACCGTAGTACGTACCCCAAATGCGCATGCCAGAAGCATCAAACTTCACGAGAAAACCATCACTTGAACCTGCCGCTGTATTTTGAAAACCACCTTCAGCGATACCCGCCGCGCTATTTGTAAAACCCGTTAAGAAAACATGTGTATTGGAGTAAGCTGCGACTCCCATTCCCCGATCAAATGACGATCCTCCATAATAGGTAGACCAAAGGCGGTCTCCATCTGCGTTAAATTTAGATACAAATGCATCCGAAAGTCCACCTCCATAAATCAGTTGAAAACCTACAAATGAAATATCGGATAGACTTGAAGTGTATCCAGTCATATAAACATTTCCGTCTGTGTCGGTGCAAACCGAATTAGCGACCTCATCTTCATCCCCACCAAAATTTGTAATCCAAGGATCAATGATCAGTTCATAATTTAAATCATATACACCGACTTCAAAAGAAACATCCCACGCATTACCTGCGTCAGATTCGAGTGCATAATACACTTCTACTTTAACCGTATCCCTATCAATTATTTGATAAGCAATGGGAATGGACTCAATCATTTCTTGAATTTCGTTCACCAAAACCAACTGCCCTTGTTGATTGAGGTAAACACTATCAGCACCCGTCCATTTCATTTTCACTTGACTGGGATTGGCAAATGGTTGAATGATAAAATCATACTTTAAACTATTTTGATAGTGCCCATAAAAAAGGACATCTATTCCATCATAAAGATTTTTATAGGTAACAGAAGCATATCCATTTACCCCCAAAACACCATCAGGACAAGAAGCGAGATAATAATTAAAATAATCGGAAGAGGGGGAAGATTCGTGTATCAAATAATCAGCATTGCAATCCACAAAATCCATATCAATTTGCTGCACCATGACTTCTGTTTCGGTCCAAACTTCCAAACTGATCTTTTCTTCTTGTTCTTCTATGAGAGTTGTGGCTTGATCAATCCTTCGTTGAATTTCTTTATTGACTTGAAAGGAAACTTCATTTAAATTTGAAAATACATAAGAAACTCCCTTGTCGCGTAAATAGATTCCATTTTTTCCAGCGGAATAAAGCACGTCAGGACGCTCCACTCCATTCCGACTTGAGACCTGTCCTTTGTTGGGAATAAAAGTAGAAGAGACAATACCGCTAAGTTTTGACATGTCCATTTGACTATTGGCATAAAAACCAGTGATAATCAGAAAGAACATCAAGAAGCAATTCCTCATGGCACTAAGATAATGAAACTCTGTCGAAGAACAATTGAATTTAGCAAAAAGCTATATGAAAGAAGGAGATAAAATAAACGATCGAAGGACTGTAAATTAGTTATTAATTTAAAAAAGAAATTATTATACCAAAAAAGGCAAACACTCCAAATCAAAAGTCGTTTTAGTCCATTAAATACACGCGTAACAATAGCCTAAAAAAAAGACCCGCTAAAAGCGGGTCTTTTCTAAAATTTAATATTCATCTTCATTGAAGAAGAAGTCGTCTTTAGTGGGATAATCGGGCCAAATCTCCTCTATACTTTCATAAGATTCACCTTCATCCTCGATTTCCTGTAAATTTTCCACGACCTCTAATGGCGCTCCTGTTCGCATAGCAAAATCGATTAACTCATCTTTTGCTGCTGGCCAAGGTGCATCCTCCAAATATGAAGCTAATTCCAACGTCCAATACATAATCCTTTAATTTTCAATTTTGCGCAAAAGTAATTTTTTTAAAGTTATAACCAAACCTTTTAGCGCTTATTTTTATTAACTAGTTCATTTTAGGCTTCCAAGGAATCTCTTCAGCTCCTAATTTCGCACTCACAAAACGGCCATAAACGAAGAGATAATCACTCAATCTATTTAGATAAGCCAAAATAAGTGGATTCACTTTTGACTCTTCATTCAATTCCGTGACTAGGCGCTCCGCTCTTCGGCATACACAACGTGTAATATGACAAAACGAAACAGTTTCATGACCGCCAGGTAGCACAAAAAATCGCATAGGTTCCAGTTCTTCATCCATTTTATCAATCTCTTCTTCGAGCAAGGTAATATCCTCATTTAAGATTTCGGGCAATTGCATCTTTCCTTTTTCAGGGTCAGACGCGAGCCACGATCCGATCGTAAATAAGCGGTCTTGAATGATAATAATCATTGACTTGGCAGCCTCATCAATCGCTTTATCTCTCAATAGACCTAGGTAAGAATTTAATTCGTCCACCGTGCCGTACGCATCAATTCGTAATGTGAATTTAGGAACACGCGTTCCTCCAATCAACCCCGTTTTTCCCTCATCACCTTTTCGAGTATATACTTTCATAAATTTTTCTTTAAGCTTAATATTTCAGCACAAAATGCTGTTTTCGTTGTCCTTTTCTCACGCACACGATTCCAAATTGAAACAGATCCATTGATACATGAATTCGCTCATCTTTGCAGATCTTACCCCACGCCTGCTCCATCTCTTTGCTCCAATGAACATCATCAAATATAATAAACGATTCATCATGGATATGGTTCAGTGCAAACTCAAAATAGTCTAACGTAGGTTTCATTTGATGATTTCCATCTATATAAATCAAATCAAATTTTGCCTCACTAAAACGACTGTTGGACAGTGATGCTGAAAATTCACCTACAATCACTTCAGCACGATCGGGATAGGACTCTTGCAATTTTTTTTCAGCAAAATAAGCCACTTTATTGCAGCCTTCCAGCGAAATCAGCTCCAATTTATCGTTACCACTGAGCAAATAATGTGACCCTAAACCAAGAGATGTACCTAATTCAAGGACTTTTTCTATCCCATAATGATCTGTTAATTGCGCCAATAACCGCCCATATTTTCGCTTAATCCCAGCATTTTTAGCGATCGTGGAAATCTTTCTAACATCACCTCCACCCTTTCTGGAGCCTGCACCAAAATCTTCAAATCTAAGAAAGGCGTCATTCTGATAAAGTTTTTTGCGATACCGCTCCACTTTTTGGGTGTTTCGCTGAGGCGCCAACTTAATAACCGCGTTATACAGTGCAAATACAAAGGGAGAATGAATACCATGGGCATTTACACGTGATTTGCGATATTTTAAATAGGCCTTGAGCATTGCTGAGCAAAAATACAATAAACGCAGGTTACAAAGACTCATTCTGATAAAATCCATCTCAATAAAACTGCTATCTTTGATTAACGCATTGAATACTACTTTAAAGACGAAATGAATTTAGACGAAAAAATAGCCCTTCAGAAAGATAAAATAAATCGCGGTAATCCAACAATTGAATTATTGGGTTCATGTCGAATTGACAATGGAATCGTAGCGATTTCTAGAGACAAAATGAAAGAGGCCATTGAGTTCCACGAACAAAAAATCAAATCGCTCAAGGTTAGTTTTTTCATTCCGTCGAGCGGTTCAGGTTCGCGCATGTTTGGTTCGGCTTATGATTTTATTGGACAAGATGCTCCAACCGAAGAGACCATAGAATTTATAGAGCACCTTATTAATAGTATTGAAGAATTTGCGTTCTACAATAAACTGCCAAAAGAAACGAAAGAAGAACTTAGATCAGGTGCGATAAATATTGAATCCTTTTTAAAACTCATTTTAAATGAAGATGGATTCAATTTTGGGAATCGACCAAAGGGTTTAATTCCGTTTCACCGCTATGGTAATTTCGTGATCAATCCTTTTCAAGAACACATCCTTCAAGGCACGCAAATAGGCGGTGAAAAAGCCCGTTTTCATTTTACTATAAACGCCGTTTTTGAAGAAGAAATCATGCATAGCATTAAAATTCTGCGTGAAATCACCGGTCTCGATTTTTATTTTGAATTTTCAGAACAGGACGAAGCCTCTAATTCAATCGCCTTTACACTAGAGGGTGAGCCCATGCGCGACAAAACAGGCGAATTAATTACGCGCCCTGCTGGACACGGCGCCCTTGTCTCTAATTTAAACCAAGTTGACACTGACTTAATTTTTATTCGCAACATTGACAATGTTCAACATCAAGATCACGCTGATCAATCTGCTCAATCACGAAAAATGCTAAGTGGCGCATTGTTACAATTTCAAGAAAGCGTGTTTTACATCTTAACACAACTAGATAATGGCATGCCTTACGAGGAATTATTAGACAACTTGAATCGCGATTATCAATTAGAGATCAATCCCTCAGATTATAAAAATACAGAGAAAATTCATGCTCTTTTGAATCGACCTGCACGAATTTGCGGCATGGTAAGAAACGAGGGACAGCCGGGAGGTGGACCTTTCTGGATCAAAGATAACGAAGGAAACATCAGTCGTCAAATTGTCGAAAAATCTCAAATTTCAAATAAATCTACCCAACTGATGATGTTGATCAAATCAACCCACTTTAATCCAGTAGAAATTGTTTGCGCACCTAAAAATTACAAGGGAGAAAAATTTGACCTGTCTAACTATCGCGACGATTCACAATATTTTATTGTTCAAAAAACACATAAAGGCATTCCTGTCCAATTCATTGAAGAACCGGGATTATGGAATGGTGGAATGGCGCATTGGAACACGCTATTTTATGAAATAGACAATGATTGTTTTAGTCCTGTAAAAACCGTTTTGGATCTGCTCAAGCCGCTACATAGGTCAAAATAAAAAAGGCCACTCAACAGAGCAGCCTTTTCAATCAATCTTTTTATCTTTTTACCCGTTCATTGAGATCAAAAACTCATCATTTGAAAGCGTACCTTGAATACGTTCTTTGATAAATTCCATTGCTTCAACAGGATTCATATCCGCTAAATACTTTCTTAAAATCCAGATGCGTTGCAAAGCTTCTTTGCTCATCAATAAATCTTCACGTCTCGTTCCAGATCCTGTAATATCAATAGCAGGATAAATACGGCGATTGGCAATTTTACGATCCAATTGTAATTCCATATTACCAGTCCCTTTAAATTCTTCGAAGATCACCTCATCCATTTTCGATCCGGTCTCTGTCAGTGCAGTCGCTAAAATGGTTAAAGAACCACCATTTTCAATTTTTCGAGCAGCACCAAAGAAACGTTTCGGTTTGTGCAAAGCATTCGCATCAACACCCCCTGATAAAACCTTACCAGAAGCCGGTTGTACCGTATTGTAAGCACGCGCAAGACGCGTAATTGAATCCAATAAAATAACAACATCATGTCCACATTCCACCATTCGCTTGGCTTTATCCAACACGATATTCGCTAATTTCACATGCTTATCAGCAGGTTCATCAAAGGTAGAGGCAACGACCTCAGCATTGACTGAACGCGCCATATCGGTTACCTCTTCAGGTCGTTCATCAATTAATAGAACAATCAAATAAACCTCAGGATGGTTTGCGGCAATTGCATTTGCAACATCTTTTAGTAAGACCGTTTTACCCGTTTTAGGTTGCGCCACAATCATTCCTCTTTGCCCTTTACCAATTGGTGCAAATAAATCCATGATTCGTGTAGAAAGGGATTCATTTTTATGTCCTGTAATGGTAAATTTATCTTTCGGGAAAAGTGGTGTTAAATATTCAAATGGCACACGATCGCGCACATAATTTGGTTCACGACCATTGATACTTTCCACACCAATGAGCGGGAAATATTTTTCACCTGTTTTAGGTGGACGAATCGCACCTTTTACTGTATCCCCTTTTTTAAGACCATACCGTTTCACTTGACTTTGCGAAACATACACATCATCTGGAGAAGGTAAATAATTATAATCAGATGATCTCAAGAAGCCATAGCCATCTTGCATCATATCCAAGACACCTTCACTAATGATTAAACCATCAAAATTGTATCCGTAAAAATCTTCTACAGATTTTTTTCGAGGATTGGGTGCACTTGGTGTATTGTTTTGTTGATTCGATTGCGCCGTTGGTATCTTCGTCTGAGCTGCAGGAGCTGTAGGTGCGGGATTTGCACGTGGCTGCGCTGGTCGTTGAACTTGATCATTTGGATTTCTGCGCTCCGCATTTTTCGGCTTACGTCTTTTTGATCGTTGCACAGGCTCGCCCGTATCTGTCGTATTTTGATCCGTTACAGGTACTCTCGTTTCCTCCTTTTTTTCAAGGTCTTTTTTCGGCTCGTTTGTTGCTACTTTTGCAAGAGGCTTGGCAGGACTCGCTTTTAACTTTACTGCCACTGCCACTTTTTCAGGATTGGTTGAGGAAACAGGTTCACTAGCGAACAAATCTGCGCTGGCCGGAACAACTTTTCTTCTTCTTCTTTTCCTTTTTGGTTCATCTTCTGAAGATGTCTCTTCCGCGGCGACCTCTTGACTTTTAGGTTGTCCTGCGATCATGTCCACGATATCTTTTTTCTTCATGGTTTCTGTTCCGGATATTCCTAAAACTTTTGCTATTTCCCTTAGCTCCGCTACTTTTTTAGCGTTCAGATCTGAAATGTCAGTCATAAATATGTTCTTGTAATTCGATTTTATTCAAAGAATGAAAAATTCTGTGCTTGATTGATAGTCCTGAAAGAACTGTTTCTCTAGATTTACTGCAATGATACAAATATTTATTTAATCTGTTCGTGTTAGGAAAAAAAATAATTTAGAAGTTACGAACGCATCATTGTTCGATTTGTGGCCCAATAAGCCACGTTATGCAGCACAAAAAAGTATATATTTGTTGATCAAAACGCAAAAAGTGACATTAATAAAATCAATTTCAGGCATACGCGGTACAATTGGAGGAAAACCAGGAGAAGGGCTGACACCTGTTGACGCAACTAAGTTTGCCGCTGCCTATGGCACATGGCTTCAAGCGCACAACACAAATCAAAAAACGACTGTGGTAATCGGTCGAGACGCCAGAATTTCAGGTGAAATGATTTCAGAACTCGTCATTCGCACTTTACAAGGATTAGGGATAGATGTGATTGATCTCGGTCTTTCGACTACTCCTACCGTGGAAATTGCAGTTCCTTTAGAGCATGCAACTGGAGGGATTATCATTACAGCGAGTCATAATCCGAAGGAATGGAATGCATTGAAACTCTTAAACGCGAAAGGTGAATTCATTTCAGATTCAGAAGGAAAAGCTATTCTTGCCATTGCAGAAGAAGAAGCATTTAATTTTGCGACGGTAACAAATTTAGGCCAAGTGCGTCAAGACGACACCTATTTAAAAAAACATATAGATGCTGTGCTAGCGCTACCTTTGGTAAACAAAGAAGCAATCGCTTCCGCAAACTTTGAAGTTGTAGTAGATGCCGTAAATTCGACAGGAGGCCTTTTCATTCCTGCTTTATTAGAAGCGTTGGGGGTAAAGACCATACACAAACTTTATTGTGAGCCAACCGGTGATTTTCCGCACAACCCGGAACCATTGCCAGAGAATTTAACTGCAATTGCAGCGAAAATAATCTCCACAAAAGCCCATTTAGGAATTGTTGTAGACCCTGATGTAGACCGGTTAGCATTTGTATGCGAAGATGGGAGCATGTTTGGAGAAGAATATACACTCGTCGCTGTAGCCGACTATGTCTTGAGTAAAACACCTGGCAATACGGTTTCGAACCTTTCCTCCACGATTTCATTGCGAGAGGTGACCAATCAATATGCGAACAGTTCATACCATGCGGCAGAAGTTGGAGAAGTAAATGTTGTGAATCAGATGAAAGCAGTTAATGCCGTTATCGGTGGTGAAGGCAATGGTGGAGTCATTTATCCTGCATCACATTATGGAAGAGATGCCTTAGTTGGAGTTGGTTTATTTCTGACACATCTAGCCCAGAAAAAAATGAAGATCTCCGAATTAAGAGCGACCTATCCCACTTATTTTATTTCGAAAAACAAAATTGAATTAGAGGCAGGCATGAATGTTGACGCCCTACTAAAAGGAGTTCAAGAGGTTTATTCATCATACGAAATCGACACCCGTGACGGTGTAAAAATCTATTTCGGATCCTCATGGGCACACCTAAGAAAAAGCAATACAGAACCAATTATACGGATCTATTCTGAAAGCGAAACAGAAACAAAAGCGAATGAATTGGCTTTTGCTATTATGGATAAAATTCGAAGTCTTATTTCATAAAAGACAACAGTAAGAAGAAAAAGGAGGTGAATTTATTAACACCTGTTCATAACTATGCCTAACTCAATAACCTTATTCTGCTGATTTTTCTTTAATTTAAACGTCCGACTTTGAGATGAACCATGAATATATGCGAACTTTTATTTTTAGTCTAATTGTATTTACCCGACTTAAGATTCGGAATACCAAGTTCGCTAATACATTCAAATCGTCTTAAAAAGCTATTTAAAAAAACTAAAAATGAAACACTTAATTCTTGCCTCATTATTACTAGCTGGATCTATCGGATTTGGTCAAATAGAAGATTTAACACCTGAAGAGAATTTTTATCGCGACTCCATAATGCTTTTAAACGAGAATAATGCCGCGATTGAACTTTCACAAACTTCTTATAATGAAGGAATCGAGCTCTTCACACAAAAGAAATTTAAAGAATCGATTCAAAAATTTAGCATTGCTATTACAAACGATCCTAAGTTCACCCCAGCGTATTACAATAAGGCCGTTGCTCAAAACAGCATTGAAGATTATAAAGGAGCAATCGTTACCTTGAACAGTCTTTTAGAAATAAAAGACACCTATTCTAAGGCTTACTTTCAGCGTGCTCGTGCCTTTCAAGGGTTAAATGACATGATTAATGCGGAGAAAGATTATGCTAAAACGATTGAATTAGACCCTCAAAATCCGAGAGCTTATTACAATTTTGGGACACTTAAGTTTATGCAACAAGATTATTACGGTGCCATTGCGCAATTCACAAAAGTGATCATGCTCAGTCCAGAGGATGCATATGCATACAACGATAGAGGATCGTGTTATCGCATGGTTGAAAAATACACTGAAGCGATCAAGGATTATGAAGAGGCTGCGCGTAAAAATGAAAACTTGGCCTTTGTACTCAATAATTTGGGCACGACAAAAACGAAAGTAAAAATGTATCAAGAAGCTTTAGCAGCTTTTAATCGTGCGCTAAGTATCGATCCGAAATTCTTTTTAGCCTATAATAATCGGGGTGTTACACATATGAAAATGGAGCGAATTGATGATGCCATTAAAGATTTTACAAGTGCGATCGAAATAGATGGAACCTATGCACCTGCATACAGCAATCGATCAGGGGCTTACTTCCAAAAAGGAGAATTTGAAAACGCAAAAAAAGATGCTGACAAGGCGATTCAATTAAACCCTAGCTTGGCAGACGCATACGTTAATCGTGGAATGGTGAAAGAAATGCTTCGCGACCTTGATGGTGCTTGCGAAGACTGGCATAAGGCGCGCGAACTTGGTTCAGAAGCCGGCAAGCAATACCACTCAGGAAATTGTTCTAATTAAATCATTTAAGTACAGCTTATCCATTAGATTATGAAAAAGTTTATTTCAATCGCAGTATTAACATGCAGCTTCCTCTCGTTTGCTCAGGACGTTGAGTTTAAATCAGCAAATTTTAAAGACAATAAAGATGAATTTAAAGTTGCCAACGAACAATTTGAATTGGGAACCGAACAATGGGAACTTGGGAATGCTGAAGTGTTTGTCGTCAGAAGTCCACAGAACTTTTATTTAAAAGCACTCGAATATTTTGATAAAGCCTATGCATTCAATCCGAACAGTGCTGATTTAAATTTCAAAATGGGAGTGTGTCACATGTATTCTACCAACAAGTACAAGGCTATTCCATACATCAAAGAAGCTTATAAAAGAAATCCATTAGTTGATCCCTTTATTACTTATTATATGGGATTAGTGAATCAGCTAGAAGGGAATTTTAAAGAGGCGCTAACTTACTTCACGACCTTTGAAACGGAATATAAAAAGGCAGATGATTTTATAAAATTTGTGAAGCAGCGCAAATCAGAATGTGAGGCAGGTATAGAAATCACTGCAATTCCTATTCGGGCATGGGTTGATCACGTTCCAGCGCTTTCGTCTCAATATGATGATTATGCACCCTCTGTAAGTATGGATGGTGAAGAGATTATTTTCACGTCGAACCGACCGAACGGACATACGCCGAATGAAGTGGGTGTGTATGATGCTGACATTTACACCTCTACTCTCGTGAAAGGGGTTTGGCAAAGTCCAAAAGCACTTGAAGGTAACATTAATTCATTGGCTGATGACGTTTCAAACAACCTCTTTTATGATGGTACTCGCCTGTTGATGAGTCGACAAAATGCGGAAGGGAATTCAGACATTTACGAATCATTTTTGAAAGGAGCAAACTGGACCGATCCGATTAGTTTTTCGCGTGACATCAACCATTCCTCTAACGAACGATTTGCTTCGTATAGTTATAATGATCGGTCTATTTACTTTTCGAAAGACAAGCCAGGCGGAAACAATGGCTATGACATCATGGTGTCTGGCGTGAAAATTAGAAAAGATCGCTCGTGGGGTCTACCCGTTCAGGAAATTGATTTAAGTACAAAATTTAATGATGGCCCTATCTATATGCATCCTGATGGCAAGACTGTTTATTTTGCATCAGAGGGTTTTAATTCTATGGGAGGATATGACATTTTTTACGCCAAAAAAATTAAGGGCGGAGGATGGACTAAACCCGTAAATATGGGCGCACCGATTAACACACCTTATGATGATTATTTCTTTGCGGCCACTGTGAATGGTAAGTTTGCCTATATTTCTTCGAATCGTGCAGGTGGCAAAGGTGGTTTTGACATTTACAAAGTTACCTTTTGGGGAGACGAAAAGACACCATCTTTAGCGACTCAAGATTACCTACTCGCTTCTATTGCGAAGCCAATCCAAGATCCAGAATTAGTGGGTGAAGTTAAAGTAACAAGCATGGCCAACCTCACCGTTTTCAAAGGTGCTACCATTGATGCGATCACAAAAAAACCAATTGAAGCAATCATTGAAATCACAGATAATTTAACAGGGAAAATTGTAGAAACATTTACTACGAACAGCGCTACTGGAAAGTTTCTACTCTCCTTAGCTTCGGGCGCCAATTATGGCATTGCCGTCAAGGCAGATGGTTATCTCTTCCATTCGGAAAATTTTGACATTCCTGACGGAAGTGCATATAATTTGGTCAATAAAACCATTGAATTGAAAAACATAAAAATAGGAAGTAAAATAGCTTTAAGAAATGTCTTTTTCGATACTGGCAAATCTAATATACGCACCGAATCAAATACCGAATTAGACCGATTGGTGCAACTCTTAAAAGACGTCCCGAGTTTAAAAATCGAACTTTCTGGACATACTGATAATACCGGTTCGGCGCAGAATAACATTCAACTCTCACAAGATCGAGCAAATGCAGTGGTGAATTATTTGGTTAGTAAAGGTATTTCAAAAGACCGACTTGTGGCGAAAGGTTATGGATCTGATCGACCAGTTGATACAAATTCAACGAATGAGGGAAGACAAAACAATAGAAGAACTGAATTTGAAATTACAGGGAATTAAGAATTGGCAACTGATAAAAAAAGCCTCGTAAATGAGGCTTTTTTTTTGTTTTAAAGAGAATCTGTTTTAGAATTGAACACCAATTATGAGTACGTCATCAATCTGAGGATTGCTTCCCCTCCATTTTTCAAATTCAGCATCCAATTTTACTTCCTGAACCTCCATTGGATATTCAGAAATCAATAAAAGAAATTGTCTAAATCGCTTGTAATTATACTTTTTGTTAAGTGTGCCACCAAATTGATCAGCAAAGCCATCAGTAAAAATATAAATCTGATCTCCCTCTAAAATATCCAATGTGTGGTTTTGGAACGTATGCACTACCTCTTCGAATGCATTTCCGATTGGATAACGATCGCCTTTAATCTGGAGTAAGACGTGTGATTCTGTTTCTTCAATGATGTTCAGCGAATTGTCAAGTGACTCTTGATTCAAGTTAGATTTCTTCCGAATCAAATAAAGTGGATTTTTCGCGCCAGCAAACATCAGTTCTTTGCGTTCTGGATTATAGGTACACATAGCAATGTCCATTCCGTCCCGGATGACTGAACCTTCAACTGTTCGTCGCAATGTTTTATTGACCCCTTTATTTAAAAAGTTGAGTACTTCACCAGGTGAATTAACCGTCTTCTCTGAACTAGCTTGGGTTAAAAGATTGTTCCCAATAATACTCATAAATGCGCCCGGCACTCCATGTCCTGTGCAATCAACTGCCGCGATTAAGATATGGTTCTGACTCGGCTCATCAGAAGTAAGAGCGGTCTCAACAAAATAAAAATCTCCACTCACCACATCCTTCGGTTTAAAATAGAAGAAAGAATGGGGTAGCAGCTTTTTAACACCATCAAGGGCGGGAAGAATGGCGCGTTGAATTCTCTCGGCGTACTTAATACTACTCACAATTTCATTTTTACTGTAAGCCAGGGCTTCTTTTTGAATTTCAAGTTCCGCAGTTCTTTCGCTTACTTGTTGTTCAAGCATTGCGTTTTGTTGATCAATCAGCATATTCTTCTCTTGCAAGTTTTGAAATGCCAATTTTTGTGCTGCATCCTTTTCTCGCTGCAACTCCCCATATTTTTTTGACATAGAAATACTTAGGACAACAAACTCGAGTGCAGAACTTATTTTCAACGCACCAAGAGAAACTAATTTATCTCCAACAATACTCAAATTTCCAAGAATGAAGACGACCCCACCGATTATCAAAATAATAAAAGCCAAAGCAAAGAAAAAATCCACTGCATATCCTTTCACCCTCAATCGAATGATTGTAAACGCTGCCAAAAGAACACTAAACAAACTTGCACCATTAATAATTGGAAATGAAATTTCATACGTATATCCAGGAATTAAAGACAACAAAATAATTGCGATCATTACAATTCTGGTTACTTTAAAAATTTGCCAAAGCAACCTGCTCCTTTCTTTTAATTGTAAAAACTTATTTACATAGGTGAGTAAAAAAACGACAGTAAGACCGGCAAAAACCAATAGAACATGATTGGTAAAATATCCCCCATTTGGAAAAAAGTGATGATGCGTATAGCCGTCCAGTGAAAACTGCAGGACGCCCTGAGAAAAGGCATATAAAATGTAAAATAAATACGTCTTATCACGCAAGAAAAGAAAGAAGAAAAAATAAATAATAACGACAAGGGCGATTAATCCGTAATAAAATCCGTTCTTGAATTGATCTTTAAAATCTTGTGCGAAGAAGGCCATCCGTTCATGCACCATTAGTGGACTAAACAATAGTTCTCCGTCACTTTCGAGGTGAATATAAAATGATTTAATTTCATTGGAATCTAACTCTACAGGGAAAATATTTTTTCTATGTTCAATTTCTTTATCGAAATAATCATAATCATCTCCACTTTGAAATGCCAAACGGACTTCGCCGTTAACCACTTCATACAATTCGACTTTATTCGTAACAGTTCTGCCTGCTTCAATCAAAAAATGGGTATAACTTGATTGATTATTAAGCTTGAAAAATAACCAATAACTGTTGTTGGTGAAGTTAAAATCGAGTATCGATTCCTTCCCAGTAACAAAGAGTGAATCGGGCAATTGACTTATCGCTTCATACGTTGTATATTCATCATTTACATCCTCAAATACACCCACACTTTTGCCATGTGAGTTCATTAAATTAGAGTCTGTAAGAATAATTTGGTGCACAACACCACTAAATACAATTTTGCCGAAGAAAAAACACAAGAGTAGAAATGGTAACTTTGACATACACAAAGACATACGTCTAAAAGACAGTTTTGGTTCTGTTTTTTTCAAAAAAAAGATCATCCAACAGTTGTCAGATGATCTTCATAAAATAAGTTCGGTTAAAATTTATTCAAATATGACGGTACATCCGCCTCCAACACAATCAGCATCAGCACCAGTTCCATTCCCGGTTAAGGAATTCACAGCTGTCACTCCAGACGGATCTGTTTGCGAAACTCCACTGCAATAAATACTTGCAGAAGATTTAATATATACAGCCCAACTATTTGAGTTTGAAATTGAACTATTATTCATTTCTAGCCTTCCAGAAACATAAACACTCGAAAATTCATGCGCCCAATATGCACCACCGTCCATTATGTTAACATAATTCAATTTATTATTTGGGTTATTAGAACGAATATAAATAGCTTCCCAATATCCTGCAGAAGCATAACGACCGCGAATTGTAATTGGTGAACCTGCGGTTCCAACAGCAGAAATGAAACCTGATTCTTTTATTTCTAGCACTGCGTCAGATTCCATCAAAATAGTTGCTCCTGGCGTAATTGTTAATCCCGCCTCGATATTCACTGTTCCATCTATTAAAAGCGGAGTTGTTGTATAAGGCCAAGTTGTAACAGTAGATATTGTTCCACCTCTAGCATAAATAAATTCCTCACCATTACCAGAATTATAATTAGAACCCGCATCAATTGAACCCGCTTGACGAATAGAAATATTTAAACCAGCTTGCGCGTTATTTGAAAACGTATTATTTGAAAACGTTGGGAAAACTGCAGATTCATTTGCAAACAAACCATAACGCTCACTATTGGAGATTGTAGAATTAGACAGACTCAATTTAGCAGAACCTGCCAATGAAACATTTGCATATTCCCATGCCCAATAACTTCCAGCATCTGAAACTGTCACAAAATTGAATTGATTGTTTGGATTATTCGAACGAATATGAATTCCCGCCCAATATCCTTTAGTCGCTACTTCACCTTTAAAAATGATAGGAGCGCCCGCATTTCCAACCGCATTAATCGAACCTGTTTCCATGATTTCAAGAGAAGAGGTTGCGCACATGATAACCGTAACACCCGGATTAACGGTTAAAGCAGCGTTTACATATATATTTCCACACACTTTAACAGTTGAGGCAGCCCATGTTGTGGGAACTTCAACGTTTTCTGTAATTTCTAAAACTGTTCCGGGAGTAACGCCATCATAATTACACGTTCCGTCATCATGATTTGCTTTTGAATTATAATTTGTTGCTAACGGATCTGTACATCCCTCTTTTTTACAGGCAACCAAACTTACTGCTAGCCCTAAAAAAACAATTAAGAGCCCATTTGCAATTTTTATTCTTTTCATTTTATAGTGTTTTAATTTTTACTTTAATGCGATCCAAAAGTAAAAGGTAACCAATGCGAAGGATTTTTCTTTATCGTTTAATAGATTAACAAAAAAATGATCTATTTTTGTAGCTGAGGAGCTCAAAAGAATGAGGTAAAGTATGTTATTTTATAAAAAAATTAAACAGCCGGTTACCTTTCATATTATTTCATCATTAATTGGATAAGAAAGCAACAATATTATCAATTCAAAATCAGGATGAAAGGGTTGTACAGTTAGTTTACAAGTCCTTCAAACCGAAATTTGAAAATTGGCTAAAAGGTCGCTACAAAATTCACGATCGTGAGGATTGTAGTGAAATTTACCAACGCAGCTTTACAGTGCTTTTTTTTAATGTAAAACGTGGTAAGTTGAATGACCTCGAGGCGAGTTTAGAGACCTATCTCTTTGGCATTGGTAAATTGGTTGTTTTAGAATGGTGGCGAGAGCGAAAGGGCAATCAGGTTCAGTTAGATACAGATTCACCTGAAGGGTTGGATCAGCTTGAACTTTTTTCTCAACACTTTGAATCGAACCAAGTGGATCAAGACCTCCAAATTAAGTTATTGAAGGGATTAGAGCAGCTCGGTGAACTGTGTAAAACGATACTGACGCTTTATTATTGGGAGCGAAATAGTATGGAGGCCATTGCGCTGAAGACAGGGTATAAAAATGAGCAAGGTGCAAAAAAGAAAAAATATTTGTGCTTATCGAAATTGCGTGAATTAATGATGGAATAATGAATTTTAAAGAAGAAAACATAGAACGGTTTGATCAGTATATTGAAAATGAAATGACCGCTCATGAGAAAAATAAATTTGAAGCTGAATTGATAGAAGATGGAGCCCTGAAGGCTGAATTTGATTCCTACAAACTTTTAATTAAGACACTATCCAATGCTGAAATCACTTCATTTACTGAAAAACTGAAGGTATGGGATGAAACGGATGAAGAACCAAGAAAAAAACGAACACAGATTTATTCGTTGCGTTTTATGCTAACTGCAGCAGCAGTCATTCTTGGTGTAGTGCTAACTTCAACTTACTTTTTTAAATCACCTACTCCGGGCGAATTAATTGTTGCAAACTTCGAACCATACCCAAATATACATACAGTAAGAGGTGCGGCAGAAGATATTGATCAAGGCTTACTTTTGTATGACCAAGAAGATTATACTGGGGCACTACAGGTGTTAGAAAGATATCCTAAAAATCCTACTGCCCTTTTTTATGCAGGTGAAGCTAATATGTCCCTGCAAGGCTATCAAAAAGCTGCAAGTCATTACGAAATGTTATTAGAGGATGAAACTGTTTTTAGCGAAATTGCAAGTTTTCACTTGAGTTTAGCCTACCTAGGATTGAATCGAATAGAAGATGCCAAAACGATACTTACTGGCATAAAATCTGCGAGTGATTATCATGAAGCTGCTCAAACCTTATTAAGTGATTTAAAATAACGGTTTCCAATAAAGAAGAGTGCAATGCAAGAAAGAACACCGATTAAATAGGTGTACCACTTCGTGCTAGATTCTGCCTCAAATAAAGCAACATCTGAACCATAAACCACGTAATTAGCCCAAAAGAAGGGTTGAATTTTGAGTTTGTCCGCCTTGTCGAGATAGGCTAATTTGGCTGCTCTTAAACTCGCAGATTTGGTCTTTCCTAATTTTAACTGGCGATAAAACTCAATCATTATTTCGGACGAACTTAAATCTTGAGCGCTCCAAAGGCTACTAATCGTTGATGGCGTGCCCGCAAAGAAGAAGGCATTGGACAAACTTACGATTCCAATCCCTTCTTCTATTTCACCATGTGCTGAATTGCATGAACTCAGAATCACTAAATCAGCATTTATCGTTTTCGCAAAAATCTCGTAAGCATAGAGTTTATTATCCCCAGTGGTATCTTCAGCATCAAAAACGATTGCCGATTCGTACGGAAACTCAATATTAAGGAGTGAATGTGAGGCAATATGAAGGATTGAACTTTCATTCACCGCTTCAATGAAATTAGCTTTAGAAGCAGATTTTCCTTCGTAAATTTTACCGTTTAACCGTGTGTTAATTTCATCAATTTCGGCCTTAGCATTAAAAAGATAGGTCAAACTATCTGTTCCGTAATTTGCAGGATAAAACGCAGCAAATTCATTGTCGCGTTCTACTTTATTTTCGATTTTATCAGACAAAAACAAGGCGAAAAGCGAAGAAGTATACGAAATCGAAAAATCTTCAATTAGATACCGATTCGAATTCGATTTTAAGGCGTCGAAACTGATATAACCCAATTCGTCGAGGGGATAAACAACCAATTGATTGGTAGAGACTGAGGATTGTATTGGCGTGATTAAGCGCTCATAAAAAAGGCTGTTCAATTCCTCCTGTCTCGCCATATCAGAAGCCGTATAAAGCAGTCGCCCATTTAATTGATACAGCTCATTTATTTCATCATTTAAATATTCTGGAACGGCAACCCCTTGGATAAAACTTCCCTTAGGGTCGCAGCCTACTGCAAACAAAGAATCACTGCCTTCCTCATAGAGATAGGTAAGAATAGTTACTTTTTTCTCTTCGACATAGTGTTTAATCATCTCATTAAAACCAGCCTGTCCCACTTTATATTCCTCCAAAATTTTTTCTTGTTTAGAAACCGCTTCGAGCTCAGTTAAGGACAAGGAAAGTTCAAATGATCGATCGCGCAGCGAATCGCGCAGCTGCACTTCAGCCTCTGCATCCTGCAATTCAGACAACTTCAAGTTTAGGTATTCGATTTCGGCATTGATCTTTTTTTGTTCTTCCCAAACGTCTCGATTCAATTGATAAGATATGCGCTCAACATGCAAACGGGCGGATTGGTACAAATCAATAATACGCAATAAGTCCAGGAGTGCATCCGTTTCTAATCCATCTTCATGCTCCAGCAAAAGCGCACATTTTACAGTCGCTAACACTTTGTTCTTCGCAGTTGAAACGGACATCTCTAGCTTGTCACCCCTATTCTCAAGAATATTATTTTCCGCCAATTTAAAACTCAATTTTTGCCATTCAAAAGCAGCTATTAAATACTGAACATTTTTGGTTTTATTCCATTGACGCATCAGTGCATAAGAGCGAATAAAAAGAGTGTTTAGAAAATTTTCATATTCATAAACTTCTTGATTTAATCCAAAATCTTCTACAATTTCAAGTGTTTTATAATAGGGTCTTTCATCTAAGAAGTTAAGCAATTCGGTATAGCGTTCTAAATGAAAAAGTACAGACACATACGAATGAATGACTTGATGACCTTGAAAATCGGAGGGCTGCGGAAGTGAATCAAACAAGTCTAACGCTATTTTCATGTGAATAATTGCATCCTCGTACTTTTCTTGTGCATTGTATAATTCTCCTTCTAATCGCGATAACTCAGAATTTTGAAATAAGTTATAGCGGGACATTAAGGTCCGGATATCTCGCATATATTTTTCCGCTTCGACATATAAACTTGCATGATATGTCCTTGCAAAATTGGATTGATAAAAACCTAAGATGATTTGCACAAATTCCTCCTCTGAAATTTGCGACTGAAGGCGTTGATAATAGAATTCCGCCTTTGCCATGTATACCTTCGATTGCCCGAGATTACCAGTGGTCGATTCAAAAACGCCAAGGTTTTGATACAAAGAAGCCATATCATAATTATTTTGAGCATCCCAAACACCTTGCTTTTTAATGCGCAGCTCTGTAAATTCAACCGCCTGCATAAAATAAAATCGCGCCTTATTATCATCTCCCAACTCTTGATACTTCAACGCAATATTGTTGCACAAAATGGCTTTTTCATCCAAATCAGGTGGTGCCATTTCATTGGCTTTACTATGTAAAACACCCAATAGTGAATCTAATCCAGCTGCCATAACATGCGAGTTGGCACTAACTAGAAAGAGGATAAAAAAAAGGGTTTTCAAGGCTTTCATCACCTTGTAAATTTAACTTTTAGAATGATTCAACGTTTCGTTCCTCAAAAAAATTCGCATAAAAAAACCTGCTCCAAAAGAAAAAGGAGCAGGTTCAGTCAATACGATTGCGTTGATTATTGATTATTGATTATTGTCGATTACATAATTCAGGACCTTTGTCATTAAATGCACGCGATCCTTGCCTCGAACATTGTGCTCATGCATAGGATAAGGGAAAAAATCCATTTGCACACCTGCTTCAACAAATGCACGTACCAGTGTCAAATTATGTTGCATTACAACAACATCATCCATAGTACCATGAATCAACAAGAGATCCCCTTTCAAGTTTTCTACGTAATTTGCCAAACGATTCGCTTTATACCCTTCCACATTTTCCGTAGGTTGATCCATATAACGCTCGCCATACATCACCTCGTAATAACTCCAATCAGTAACCGGTCCACCTGCTACTCCGACATTAAATGTCCCTGCTTCTCTGAGCATTAAAGATGTAGTCATAAACCCTCCAAAACTCCAACCATGAACAGCCAATCGATTGCCATCCACATAGGGTAGTGATTTTAAAAATTTAACTCCTTCCATTTGATCCGCCATTTCGAGGGTACCTAATTGTCTATGAATTCCACTTTCAAAAGCGAACCCCCTATTGGCAGAACCTCTATTGTCAACCGTATACACCAAATAGCCTTGCTCGGCCATCCAATACATCCAAAGACTAGCACCTCCACACCAAGAATTTGTAATCATTTGAGCATGCGGTCCTCCGTAGACATAAACTAAAACGGGGTATTTTTTATTCGCATCAAAATTACTAGGCTTAATCAAACGATAATTTAAATCCGTTGTACCATCTGCGGCTTTAATCGTTCCGTATTCAGCTGTTCCAATAGTTAACCCTTCATAAGGATCAGATGCGGTAAGCACGTCACGCGCGACTTTGTCCTTCACTAAATTATAAATCACTTCTTTATTCGGAACAGAAAAAGAAGACATAGCGTCAAACATATATGCAAAATCAGAAGAGAAAGAAACACTATGCGTGCCTGCGCCTTGCGTTAATTGTTTTTGCACACCCGTATTAATATTTACAACAAAACAATGCGTTTCCATAGAATTTTGTCCTGTTCCTTGAAAATAGATATTGCCTTTATCGTCATGACCAATAATCTCTTGTGCCACCCATTTATTGGTTGTTAATTGTTTGATCAATGCACCATTATCATCATATAAATATAAATTCATGAAGCCGTCTCTCTCGCTCATCCAAACAAATTGCTTGTCATTTACAAAATAGACCGGATGCTCTGGCTCCACCCATTTATCATTTTTTTCAACGAATAACGTTTTTACAAGTTCACCTGAAGTTGCATTATACTTGTTCAACTTCATTTGGTTTTGTGCACGATTAACCTCTGCGATATAGAAAAACTCATCCTTTGGTCCCCAACCAAAGTTGGTCAAATAGTCATCTGTTCGCCCCGTTGGATTAATCGTTACACTTTTTTGAGTTTCGAGGTTAAAAATAGATACATGTGCATTTTCAGATCGTTCACCTGCCATTGGATATTTAATTGACTTTAGCGATCCAGTTGGCGTATTGATATTTAATAAAGGATAATCTGCGACGAGTGACTCATCTTTTTGATAGTACCCTAATAATTTACCGTTATTGGACCAAAAAGTACCTTTTGTAATTCCAAACTCACTTCTTGCAATTGCTTGTCCTGAAACCCAATCTGCTTCCCCAACATTAATTGGAAATGAGATCGAGCTCACATACAATTGGTTTTCCATAGAATACGCCAAGGCGCCGGAAGCAATCGAAAAATCTTTATTTTCGACCATATTCGGAAAAGTTCCTAATTCTTTCCCCGTTTTGTCCGCACAGTTAATCAAGAAAAAACGTTGTCCAACCGTTGTATAAAATGATGTAGCATCTTTCCACGACTCTACGTTAACGAAACGAACCGACTCACCACAAATTTTAGCAATTTCTGCGGTGGTTATAATTGGTGTTGTTTTGTCGTTTTTAATCGTACCTCTAAGAAGTGTTTGGTAATCTTCAGATAAGAATGCATAATCTTGTGTACTCGGAATCCACTGGAAAGCGGTCGTACTAGTCGGATAATAATTGCGGTATTGGTTCATCACCGCATCTTCTAACGTTAATGTCTTTTGGGCAGATACGTGAAAAGAGAAAGCGCCAACAAGGAATAATAAAAGTATTTTTTTCATCTTCATTATAAAATTTTTAGTCTTAGAACTGACCTGTACCTTACAAAATCTAAACCAGATTTTAGGCGCACGATCAATCGCATGTAAAAATAGAAATAAAATTGTGATTGTTTTGGACTTCTTCTTCAAATGGTCGTTTGGCACCATATTCGGCAAATGAATGTGATTTACGACCAGGTTTAACGCAAAAAACGCCCATTGCAGAAACTACAATGGACGTTGCGATAAAGAACTAAAAATCTAAAATTTTAAGGTCAGCCCAACATTTGCCCAACCTAATGAATTTCGTCCAGTTTCAGCAAAAGCACCAAAATTGGATGAAAAATAATATCTAAAACCTGCAAAATAACTGAAAGTCGTCGCCGAATCAAACGATTTACGCTCGTGTTTTTCGGGCACTACCCCATCATTCCACTTTTGCGTTGTATTCGTAATTAAGTAACCTGCCGTTGCGCCTACATAAAAGTCAATTTTATCCGAATTTAAGCTTCCCAATTTATCATCCAATAGATTTTTCAACAAATCTAAATAATGAAAAGAACCTCTTAAACCTATGGATTTATACTCGTATTTATGTTCATAACTGCCCGTTGTAAATCCAAAATCTCTATACTGTCTTACACCATATTGCGCCTCAGCACCCCAACTAAAATACGGCGAAACGGCATATTCAAAATTCAGCCCAACAGGCGGCAAAATATTGACAATATCCAAGTTATAACCGTAGTTATACCAGCCTAGGGTAACGAATGGATTGATAAGGATATCCCCTTTTTCGAGCGTTTGTTGTCCTTGTGCATTCGATTGGTAAGAAATTGAAAAGAAAAGTCCTACCAAAACCGCAATTTTTGAAAAGTTCATAGTGTTTTTTTTGCCACTTAGTGTTTCCGTGGACAAAGAGGTAACCGATCATTGAAAAAAAACTATTTTTTAAACTCAATCCTCCTATTGATCAGCAAAATTCTTTGCTTTATCAGATGATTTGATCGTCCCTTTCGGACAAAACTGGTTTATTTTTTTGTAAATTGCGGTTGAATTAAACTTAAGTTGATTTATGTCTGAGACGGTATCGAAGCAAAAGAAAAATACGATCAAAACAAGCAAATCTGTCATTGGAAGTGCATTTGAACTCATGTGCACGGCTAAAACAATGGCTGAGAAATACGAAGAGAACGCAAAAGTAACGGCAAAATATGTGCACGCTACTTCTAGAGGGCATGAAGCCATTCAATTGGCTGTCGGTATGCAATTAAAGCCCCAAGATTGGGTTGCACCCTATTATCGTGATGACAGTATTCTCCTTGGAATTGGCATGAAGCCATGGGAAATCATGCTTCAGGTATTTGCAAAAAAAGATGATCCTTTTTCGGGCGGTAGAACCTATTATGCACACCCTAGTTTGGACCGTGATGACATGCCTAAAATTCCGCATCAATCCTCTGCAACAGGAATGCAAGCCATTCCTACTACGGGGGTTGCCATGGGCATTCAGTATAAAGAAAATCAAGGTTTAGCGCCCGATTATAAAGGAGAAAATCCAATTGTTGTCTGTTCACTCGGTGACGCTTCATGCACAGAAGGAGAGGTTTCTGAAGCCTTTCAAATGGCCGCCTTAAAACAGTTCCCTATTTTGTATTTAGTACAGGACAACGAATGGGATATTTCTGCGCATGCTGAAGAGATACGTGCCCAGGACATTAGTTTTTACGCGCAAGGATTTAAGGGATTGGAGGTTGTAACGATAGATGGAACCGATTTTGAAACGTCTTATCAGACGATTCAAAAAGTATTTAAAACCATGCGAAAAGAGCGTCGTCCCTTTTTGGTGCATGCAAAAGTTCCTTTATTAAACCACCATACCTCAGGTGTTCGTAAAGAATGGTATAGAGATGATTTGGAAGAAGCGGCAACACGTGATCCTTATCCAAAATTAAAAGTTTTAGCAAAACAAGTAGGTTGGACAAATGAGGAAATAGCAACTATTGAGAGCGACGTTTTTAAGAAGGTAGCGACTGATTTTGAGACCGCCTTTAATTCGCCTGATCCAGACCCTTCTAGTTTAACTGATTTTTATTTTGCACCTACTCCAATAACAGAAGAACGTGGCGAACGTGAGCCGGAAGGCAAGAAGCCAACCGTAATGGTTGATTCGGCCTTATTTGGCATTCGTGAAATTTTAGAAAAACATCCAGAAGCCTTATTGTATGGCCAAGATGTTGGCGGACGCCTTGGTGGTGTTTTCCGCGAAGCTGCGACGCTAGCCCAACAATTTGGGGATAACCGTGTTTTTAATACACCCATTCAAGAAGCTTTTATTATAGGTTCTACTGTCGGCATGTCTGCAGTGGGCTTAAGACCTATTGTTGAAGTTCAATTTGCCGATTATATTTGGCCAGGGCTGAATCAATTATTCACAGAAGTCAGTCGTTCGTATTATTTATCAAACGGTAAATGGCCTGTTAGTGCAATCATTCGTGTTCCAATTGGGGCATACGGAAGTGGTGGGCCTTACCATTCATCTAGTGTTGAATCGATTGTTACAAATATTCGAGGAATTAAGGTGGCGTATCCTTCAAATGGGGCTGACTTAAAGGGCTTGATGAAATCTGCTTTTTACGATCCAAATCCAGTTGTAATGCTTGAGCATAAAGGCTTGTATTGGAGTAAGATTAAAGGAACAGAAGGCGCGATTACAGTTGAACCCAGCGAAGACTATGTGATTCCTTTTGGTAAAGGACGTCAAGTTTTAGCGGCGGAGCAATCAAAAATTAACTCGGGTGAATCGTTGGTGATTGTAACTTACGGAAGGGGGGTTTATTGGGCACTCGAAGCAGCTGCAAATTATCCTGGACAAATTGAAATCATTGATCTTCGCACATTAAGTCCTTGGGATGAAGAAATGGTTTTTGAAGCTGTGAATAAGCATAGCAAATGTTTATTGGTAACGGAAGAATCAATTGAAGCCACATTTACCCTGAGTATTGCAGCCAAAATTCAGAAGAACTGTTTCAAACAATTGGATGCACCGATTGAAGTGGTAGGATCTGTTGACACACCTGCTATACCTTTAAACTCTATCCTCGAATTTGAATTATTGACCAATGCAACGAAAGTTGCTGCGGGAATTGAGCGGGTTTTTAGGTTTTGATTGTTAGTCGATAGTTTTTAGTCCTGAATTGTTTAGCATCAGCGTCTTCTACTAGGGGACTTATTGAAAAATTACTGAGTTTAACGAAAATTGCGCAGCGGTGCAACCACTGCGCAGCTGTTGAAAAAGCTGAACAAAATTACTATCAACATTGAAATTTTCATTCTTTTACAAAATAACTAATATGTTGTTCGCAACCTTCTTCTGAATCTTGAAATGGAAAGCCTCGCAAAAAAACGATTGTATCTGAGTTAATTAAGCCATACATTTTGAAATTGTCATCATTAATCTTATTGTTTAAGTAATAATAAAATAAAAAACATTCGTTAATATAATCAGATGTATATTCCAAAAACCCATCAAATACTAGTCTTTCTTTACTCGCAAGATTCCCATTATCATAAAATTTGACAATTCCCCTTTCAAAAAATTCCATGGAATAATTTCTATGTTCAGTTTCAGGAGTTAGAACCTCCACCTGGGGCAACCCAATGCAAATATAATGTTCATGGTTGGAGTAAACCCAATTCCATTTTCCAATGAAAATTTCTTTGCCGTCTTCTAGTTTGTCTTTTTTGCAGGAAAAGGAGAAAAACAAAAAAATAAACCCAGTTAATACAATTAATATTCTCATTGTTTTACAATTTTAAGGGTTTGTTTAATCGCTCCAGCATCCTCTTTTATCACTAAATAATAGGTACCATTTGAATAAACGGATAAATCTATTATAAAGTTGGTGGTAATAACGTTTTTACTCATCATCACTTTGCCGTTAAGATCTGTCAACACCCAATTTAATGGAGCTTCATTTGCTCCAGAAATGCTAATATTAACCTGTCCTGCTGTGGGATTGGGCGAAACAGTCACCAAAAAGGATTCGTTCTTTATAACATCTGTCGAATCGTGCCATTCGGTGATTGGTATTGCATTTAAACCCTCATCCTTTTTATATTCATTCGGTAAAGCACTTTCAAATTCATTTGGTGCCACTGGTGTTAAAAAAGTAGCATCCGAACGGTATAATTTAAAAAATAGGATTGGACAAGTGGCGTTACCTGTTAATGTACCCGGAAATTCAAGTTTTAAATGACCAAAACTATCTGATATTTTTTCTGTTGTATCAATTACTTCACCCGTTAGGGCGTTTACCAAATCTATTTTGTATCCTTTTAACACCCCTATGTTTTTTGCAAAAACCGCCTACTCTTTAGTGAAATAACTGAGATAATTTTCACAACTATAATTTAATGGAGTAAAATCAAATCCCTTAAAGCCAGTGGTTATGAGTGTATCAGAACTGATACAACCTCCATAACTAAGCTCATCATTGTTATTTAAAGCAATACCATATTGAAACCAATTTTCTTCTGGACAAAGTTGACTATCTGAATTAAAGATTTTGAATTTCATTTTATAGGACAAAACCTTATCATCATTTTTAAAGAGATAAAATTCGCCATTTTCCATAAATTTTAACTTGTATGTGCTATTTTCTGTTACCGGCGTTAAGTTCTCTTCTAACATAGTTCCTTCACAATAATTATAGCTGTGATATGTGTATGTCCAATTCCACGTTCCTATGAAAATTGCTTTTTCGTCTTTCAACCTGTCTTTCTGACAAGAAAAAAGCAGAACAAAAATACCTGTTATATAAATATACCATTTCATTGTTTAATAAGTTTTAGGGTTTGAATTAACTCACCTTCATTAGGTTGGATTAAAAGATAATAAGTTCCACTTGAATAAACGGATAAATCAATGGAAAAGTTGGGTGACAGAATTGTTTGTTCGGCCAACTGTTGTCCATTTGAATTTACCAAGATCCATTTTAACTCCTGATAGTCACTATTGACTTGACAATTAACTAAACCTGTCGTTGGATTTGGAGAAATAGAAATTACAGTATTTGAATTGTTAACCGAATCAACCCAAGGGGTTGGTTCTATTGGATTTAAATCTTCTGCCAACTGAAATTCTTGAGGCAAAGCGGTTTGAAATTCGTTTGGCGGGATTGGTGCTAAAAAAGTGGCATCAATGCGGTAGAGTTTGAAGAATAAAATGGGAGATGTAGCGTTACCTGTTAATGTATCAGGAAATTCTAGCTTTAAATGACCAAAGCTATCCGATATTTTTTCGGTTGTATCAATTACTTCACCCGTAAGGGCGTTAATCCACTCTATTTGATAACCTTTGAAAACGCCCATATCTTTGAATTTGATGTTTTGGTGAAGGTCTGAATATTCAAAGTCATCAGGAAGTAAATAAGCTTCGTTGTTAATATCAGATAATTCCGCATTTAGTAATTGATTCCCCGTAATCCTACCAGTAAGATTTTGCAACGGCTAGTACAAGTCTATCAAAAAGTCTATCTCCAAAGTACCTGCGGTTAAGTTTGTAGCAAAATTCATCA
>Ga0222668_1000351_pt1 | contig 30704 bp, 32 predicted proteins | sample AntAcemetagen728_FD_179823 | JGI IMG/M metagenome (GOLD analysis project Ga0222668, IMG submission 179823) | Saline water microbial communities from Ace Lake, Antarctica - #728 | ecosystem: Environmental > Aquatic > Non-marine Saline and Alkaline > Saline | place: Antarctica: Ace Lake...
ATATGAGAATCTCGAAATATGTCAAAAATCAAATTGTTTAACTTTGGGAGTAATAAATGTAGTTGATTCGTTAATAGCCCAAAGTGTGGATTTTGGTGTATATTTAAATGCTGGACGAGAAGTAGGTGTTGCATCAACCAAATCTTTCACATCAATGATAATAGTTATCTCATTGATCAGTTTATTTTTTTCATCTTATTTCAATAAAATAACCTCTGTCAAACGAGAGAATATTATAGATAATTTACGAAATCTCTCAAATTCTATAAATAATATATTAAAAAATGATGATTTACTTGGAAAAGTACAAACAATAAATGAGAAAATTCAAAAAAATAATAGCATATTTATTTTGGGAAAAGGAAAGTATTTTGCTGTTGCCAGAGAAATTAGTCTCAAAATAAAAGAATTATGTTATATTCATGCCGAGGGATTTAGTGGGTCAGCATTAAAACATGGGCCTTTTGCATTATTAGACAAAAATAGTGTAGTTTTCCTAATTATTACTGCTGATACAGAGTCAACAATGTTAAATTGTTATCAAGAAATATCTGCTCGCGAAGCAAATATAATAATCTTTACAAACAATAAAGAAATTTATGCGCAATTAATGGCTATTAATCGACCGCGCGATGATATAATTTATATAGAAACCGGAAAATATTATACCGAAATAGGTTTCTCTGTAATATTACAATATTTAACATATGATCTCTCAATAAAAAAAGGTATTAATCCCGATAAACCGCGCAATTTGGCAAAAGTAGTAACTGTACAATAAAATACATTTTAACTTTATTATAATTTATAATAATTTATAATAATTTATAATTTATAATAATTTATTCCAATACAGTCGTATTAAATATCATACCAGTTACTAAATATGGATCCATATTAGACGATGGTCTCCTGTCTTCAAAATATCCGCATTTATTATTAGCTGTCTCAGTAGGAATTCGAATTGAGGCTTTTCTATTTGCTACTCCATAATTAAAATTATAATAATTTGAAGTTTCATGATTACCTGTCATTCTTAATTCATTTCCTGTACCATAATTATCAATGTGAACATTATGTTTTAAAGACAATTTATTTATCGCGTTGTTAATATATTCTAAACCAGATTTACCATCATCTGATAATGTACCATCCCTCATTTGTTTTGTACTGTAATTTGTATGACATCCTGAACCATTCCAATCACCTGCAATAGGTTTGGGATGCAAATTAATAAATACGTCATATTTTTCAGCAATTCTATGTAATATATATCTTGATAAAAATAATTGGTCTCCTGCTTCAATCCCTTCTACTGGGCCTATCTGATATTCCCATTGACCAGGTGCTACTTCTCCATTAATACCTGATATATTTAATTCTGCATATAAACAATGTTCATAATGAATTTCGGCAATTTGTCTACCAAAAGCATTATTTGTACCTACTCCACAATAATATTGACCTTGAGGTTTTGGTTGAGAATTTTCTTCATCAAAACCTAGAGGCATACTCGTTTTTTTATTAAACATAAAATATTCTTGTTCGATACCATACCACGGTTTCGCATCTAAATTTTTATTAAATAAATTTTTTGCCCAATAACGATTATTTTGAATCGCAGGAGTTCCATCAGGATTATATGTATCACACATTGCTAAAATATTATTTCCCCTTCTAAATGGGCATTTAACAATATATCTTGGTATAATATTTATTTCAGAATTATTACCAATAGATTGACCGGTTGAACTTCCATCATAATTCCATGGTGGAACAACTAATGTTGATTTTGAATTTTCAAGAATAAGTGTTTTAGCCTTTGATCTTAATTCTCCCAACGCGTCTATCCAAACATATTCGGCACAAATAAATTTATTATGTGTTTTAGATAAACTATTATATTCCATTTATACATTAATATATCATATGTTTATATCTTAATGTATGAAGATTATATGTATAATTTATATTTAAAATATTTAAGATATCGCATTAGACGATGCAATACGATAGATGATTTTATTAAAGTAATAAAAAATATAGATTATTTCCATAAAGATGTTAATTCTGATAAATTGTGCGATATTATAATACAATGTTTACAATTATACCCATTAAGCAATGATGAATTGCAAAAAATTTCTATATTACAACAACAATACGATAGTGAACTTGGTATATATAATTATGTAACATTTATATTCTGGGCATCGACAATACATTCTATTCAAGAAACTCAGAATTCAAATAATTATATAGATAATTCTGCAAACAATCTTAATACTATAGATAATTATAATACTTCAATAGTTGTATCTCCATGGGGAAATAGTATAGGGTTTCATATAATAGATATGATTAATCTACTATATAGACTAAAATCTATTATTACATTTAATAAATTATGATTTTCTTTTACGATTTTCTTTTTTTACTTTTCTTTTTTTTACGTTTGATTTTCCCGGCATCATTTGCGTCGGAAATATTGGCATTATCCATTATATCCTCTAATGACCAGTCCATTTCTGCTCTTGAATCAGGTGTTACTTGCAACATCCAATATGGAGAATCATAATCATCGGCAATTGGCAATACTTCATTTATTATATGGTTGCGTATATATTCTTTTTGGCGAGGTGTAATACTGTTTTCTTTTATCATCTGCACATATGTTTTTAAAAGAAGCTCTAAATTTGTATCTACCATTTTATATTTACGCCATACCTTCGATAACTTTGATGCTAATTCCTGATGCTGATTATGCTTATCGTAACTCAATATAATTTTTCTAATTTCAGGTGGGATTTTATGTTCTGATGTAGCCAGAGACAAAGCAATCTCTCGGTCTTGTTTATATGTTCCTGCTTTCTTATGTTTCTTATGTTTCTTATGTTTCTTGGTAGGTCTACTATATTTTCCCATATAAATATAAATATATAATATAATATAATATAATTATAAAAAATTATAATATATAAAAATAGAAAAAATAGAAAATAGAAATTATAGCTCTTTATTCAAATTCTTTTATTAGAGCTGTTAAAAAATCGTCTTTATTTTCATGTTCTAAACGCAAATTTACTACCTTTGCCGGAGATATCACATAATCGCGCAATTTTTCTTCAAATTCATCAGGAATAATATCATTATAATAATGATTATACATTTCTTTAATTGTGTCTATACTCGCATTTTGCATTTCTAATGTCATATCAATTCTGCCTGGTCGAATTAATGCTGGATCCAAAGAATTATAATCATTGCTCGTCATAATTAAAATTCTTCCAGGCGTTTCGCGGATACCATCTATGATATTTAATATGAATGAGAGAGTTATTTTATCATCCTTCTGTTTGTCTAAACTTACAAACATACTTTCATCATGTTCATCATCCAATTTTTTAGCAATTTTATTTAGCAACTTATTTTGAAGTTTATTATTTGATATATTGTTTTCGCTTACATTATTGTTGCTTGTTCCATTATTGTTATCTGTTCCAGGATTTTCATCGCCATCGACAGTATCGATAGTATTGACCGTATTAATATTTCTTTTCTGTACGATTTTCGTCATACAATCAATGTCCTCAAATACAATAATTTTATTATCGAATCCAATTGAGTCTACATTATTTCTACTATATCGATTTTCAAAGAAATATTGGAAAAACTCTGTTTGGGTTTTGACTTTATTTAATGGTATTACGATAATATGTCGATGTAATTTATTTGCAATACATTTTATAATACTTGTTTTACCTGTACCGGGTGGTCCATGCAGACCAATTCCTAGCGTATATGGGTGTCCTTCGTATTCATACCATTCCTTATTATATTCAAAAAAATTTAATTTATTGATTAGTTGTTTTTTCTTATCAAAAAATATATTCTTAAAATTTCGCGTACTACTAAATTCACATTCATCCCATTCATTTTTTACTTCATCATAATTGTGTCTATTATTCATATAATTTGATGGTGATCCCATCAATGTATAAATAAATTTCTTATTTTTCCTAGAGTTTTCCAGTGTTTTTTTATATTCATCGTTTAAATTATCCAAATAATCATGGATCGCTTGCAATGGTAGAGAATAACTATATAATTCAACCTGAATTTTTTCAGTAGAATAATTTCTCTTACTGTCTTCGCTATTTTCGATTGAGGTAGTTACTTTGCAATAAATTCCATTCGTTATTTTAAATGGTTGTGTTTGATTAACTATAAAAATATCACTTCCGATATGGCTGTTGTCGGTTTTTCTAATATTTCGAGCTGATTTTTTACTATCGCCATTTTCATCATAGATATTACTACTGTCGGCTATTTCTTTCAAACATTTAATATTTGGATTAGTTAAACTATTATTACTAATATAAAACCAAAATGCTTGAAACCGATCACTAAAAAGACTATCGGTTCTCGTTGTATAATCACTCGATTTCATACATTGTTTACCTTCAAGAATAATTTTTTTACATATAAAAAAATCGAGTTTATAGTAAAGGAAATCAAAAATTTGTTTTGCATATTCATATAAATAATTATTATTTGATATGAATCCTATAAACAACATTAATAATGTATTAATAATTAATGTATAATTTGCATTATAAGCGTTTGCATTATCATTATTATTATTTGCATGATTATTATTTGCATTATTCATATTAAATAATACAGACATTTTTACCATATCCATCATCGGATTTGAACCTTGATTATGCATTGACAATTCGCTAAATATATTTATTTATTTACGTTTAAATATATTTAAAATATGTTAATTGATGGAAATATGTTAAAATCCTAAATTCAGTTTAAAATGATTGCGTTTTTTTTGTAATTCTAATTTTTGTAATCTATTATTGACTAATTTATTATCGTCGGCGAAATTTTGCACAAAATATAGATCGGTATTATATTTTTCTGGAACATCAAAACTAGCAATATTTATCATTCGGTCTTCAATTTGATATTTGAAATTTTTTATATCTTTTAATCCATCAGTATATAATTTTTGTTTTAAATCGGGTTTTCGATTACTTACAATTCGATTACCGGTTTCATTTATTTGAATGAATTCTTTGCTATTAATTGGGGAAAATGAAGTTCGATTAATTAATAATTTATGAGCTAATACACGTTGTTGCATCAAATTGTCTTCTAAACCATATCCCCAAAAATTAGGAAATCCATCGCATTTTTCAAAATCACCGCCCGTTATAGAAAATATTCCTCCCAATGAAAAATTAAAACCATAAAAATGTTTTATTATTCCTGGATTCGTATTATATAAAATTTGACCCTTTTTATATGGCATTGTATCAATATCGTTAAATATGAATGTAATATTTTTATAATCGTCGGGATATTTTTCTTTCATTGCTAAAAAACCTATATTTTTTACAGCTCCTCGATTAAATGGTCGCGAATCCAATTGATGTGAAAAATATATTTCATAATCCTCATTGGGAATATCCTCCATTAAATATTTCATATATACTTCAAAATGGATTTTTTGAAGTTCTCTATCTCTATATGGAACTATAAATATTTTGGTAGGAATCGACATTCGATGTTTTATATTAAAATTATATATTAAAATATTTTATAATACATATATTATTATGAAAAAAACTAATACGTCATTTTTTGAAAATGAAAAAAATAAAGAGATTTTATATAATTTAGGAGCATTAGCTGGATATGTAGAAAAAATATTATTTTTATATCATGGAATAGAACATATTACAAATCATACAAAGGTTACATTTAGTATGATTGGCATTATAATTGCAATTATATTTGCTAAAACGTTAACTATGCCTTATAAATGGGACAAATTTTGGATTAGATTAAACACACTTATTTCATTGGGATTTTATATATTAGTGTTATGCATTTATCTGTATACCTTAACCTTTTAATAAAATATATTATTTATGATCACAATTTTAGACGAGTGTCTTTTTGTATAGAAACTCGTTTATGATCATATGTTTGACCGATTAACCATAATAAATCGATCAATAATTTTGTTGGATTCCACCTATAAAAAATACCATATTCGGATGCCGCATAATCAAAAGGGTATGCGTGATGCCAATTATGCCATCCTTCACCAACTGCCATAAATGAAGTAATTAATGATTCTGTTGGCCGAATATTTTTATATGGTCGATATCCAAAAGTATGTGCGACTGAATTTACACACCACGTACAATGTAATACAATTATCCATCTTAAAATACCAAATAATAGCATACCCCGATAAAATGAATTGAATCGCCAAATACCATATAACCCAGGAAAAATAAAACACCAAAATTGATTCCACAATGGATTAAATTGATAATTTAGTTTTACTATCCAATCATCCATTAAATCTTGGCAATTAATATTATTTCCTGCATTTTTCACGTTATTACTTTTTTTTAGTAATAACCATCCCATATGTGAATAAAAAAATCCATTCGAAATATTATGTGGATCAGAAACAGTATCGGAATGTTTATGATGAATTCGATGGTCTCTAGACCAATGATATATTGATCCTTGATTGCTTATAGACGCTAATATCATTAATAGAAATCTGGTCGGATCTTTCGCTTTATATGATCGATGAGACCATAGCCGATGCATTCCAGCAGTTATACCAAATGCAGTAATAGAATGCCATAAATATAATTCAACAAATAAATATCTATTTAAAATAAACATTAAATCATAAAATGCATATAATGCAAAAATATGCCCGAAAACAATATATATAAATATTGGCCAATTAATATTAGATGTATTGTATAGGTGTTTATCGTAACGAATACAAATCATAATAAAAATATTAGTAATATTATTATTATTATACTGCGAAAAGTTTAATATTGTTTAATATAGTTTATAGTTATATACATTTGAATATTTATCCATATTTATCCATATTTATCCATATTTATCCATATTTATCCAATATTACTTGTGGGATTAGTACATCTTTCATAGTAACCAATTTTTTATAACATTTATTTATTGTAACTTCACTAATATCACTAATTGTATTTATAGATTTTTTGCTAATATTTAAATTACATATTTGTGATACAAAATATATAATACCACTAGCAATAGAATGTGGTGTATTTTCAGGTATTAAATTTTGATTATTAATTTTATTAGCAACAAACTTACACAACATAGTTAACTCATTATTAATATTTAATTTGCTACAATATCGTTCAATAAAATTAATAGGAATAGTTTGATATAAATTTGTTTTTTCATTTGTATTATTAATATTATTATTATTATTTTCTAATTCGTTCATTATAGATAATGCATTTTTACATCCCTTGGTTGCACTAGAATTATCTAATGAAAACATTGTAGCAATCTCTTTAGCGGTACGAGGATAATTGTTAATTCGGCTGGCAATATATATAGATGCTGCAATAATACCATGTCGGTTTAATCCCCTAAATGTTTTTACTTCAGATATTTTCTTATGTGTTCTCATCGCTTCATCAATTATTATTTTGGGAACACCGTGAATTTGTGCAATATTTATGATTTTTTGAAATTCATCATATAAGGATTTCTCTCGATAGGGCATAGATTGCCATTCAGTATATCGTTTTATTTTTTGCATTTCATAATTACTATATCCAAAAGACAATACTTTACATCCAAAACTTGATTCGTGTAATAATGGATTAATAGGAATACCGCATCTGGTTGGGTCGGTCGATTGATTGTCGTCCCCTCCATAATATCTCCATTCGGCAGTAAAATCTAAATTGTTTTTATAAATTATACTACAACCAATGTTTGTACATGTAAGAAAATTTTCTTCATTAATTGCTAATATACTATTACATGTACTACAATAATCGCTATTCATACAGTTATCTTTTGAGTATAAACATTCTAATTTTTGATCAACAAAATTATTTTGATTATATTCATTATCAAATAATTCCCATATTTGATATTTGTTATGTCGTTTATGTTTATTTTTTTTAGTTGAGTTGGCGGTTTTCGGTAATTCTTGAATAATTTCATTCATAATAATATTATTTAATTAATTAATATAATATTATTTAAAATCAATTTTATAACTATTTAATTAAATAATATAATTCAATAATTAAATAATTCAATAATCCATTTAAACATATTTAAAATATATAGATTATTTATTTCAGCAATATGAAAATATTAATAATTGACAATAGTTTAAATTTAATAGAAAAAAATGTAAAAAATTACAATGAAATTTATAAAAAGTGTAATTATAGAAAAAATGTAGATTGTTATTGTTTAAAAATATGGAAAATTGATAATTCTAGAGTTATTGAACTTGTTGGTAAAAAAAGCACCAATGGAAAAAATACTTATCAATATACATATTTTGATTTATTTAATCATAATGCATTTATATTAAAAAATAATGGCATATTATGCAATTTAGATATTATATCTTTCAATACTTTGAAAAATTATTTGACAATAGACAATGAAGAAACAGCTAACGAAGAAAAAGCGAATGAAGAGAAAGAAAAAAATATATACGGAGTAAAGGGTCCAAAAGATAAAGTAAATAAAGAGGAGGAAAAAGAGGAAAAAGAAGAGGAAGAGGAAGAAGAGGAAGAGGAAGAAGAGGAAGAAGAGGAAGAAGAGGAAGACAAAGAAGAGGAAGACAAAGATGAGGATGATAAAGATGATAATGATGATAATGATGATAAAGATGATAATGATGATAATGATGATAATGATGATAATGATGATAATGATGATAATGATAATGATGATAATGATAACGCGGGGAAAAAAATAAAATCCAAAGAAGACGAAAAAGACGAAAAAGACGAAGAAGACGAAGAAGATGAAGAAGACGAAGAAGATTATAAAGGGGGTATTGAACAATCCTCAAATAATAAAGGGGGCATTGATCATCAATCCCATATTAATGGTTTGAAAAATTTATATAATAAAAAAATTAAAAATAATATATCAAACAATTTAATCTGTAATGAATTGCAAGAAGATCCATATTTGTATTCTAGCGACGATGATTCAATTGATTAATAGATTTGCTATAATAGATTAATAATATTTTCTAGATTTTCTTCTTTTTTTAGATTTTCTTCTTTTTTTAGATTTTCTTCTTTTTTTAGATTTTCTAGATTTTCTTCTTTTTCCACCTGATGATATAGGTGCCATAAAACTGGTCACTGATGTAGCTAGTATGTTACAAGGATAAAACATGTATTTTGATTTTGATAGTAATGGGTATTCTTTACTTTCGTCGTATTTTTTTCGATATTTTTTCTTCATTATACTATTTAAAGTACATACATCTATTTGGGAGGAGTTCCTACTCCCACTTTTTATTACAATATTGTGCAATATTACTAATATATTAAAATCGGCATCTTTTAATATATGCATGGAAGGAAATCGAAAACTTATCTCAAATCCAGGAATCATTTTATATTTTCCTCTCATCTCAGCTGAAATTATAGCGGACGTCTCAGGTAAAATGTTATTGAGGTCGAATTCATTGCGTCCTGTTTCGCTAACTATGACCAGACTATTATTTCCTATACCCGCTCGTCCGACTGGATGAACATCTATATTAAAAATATTATAATTATCTTCCAAAATTGTATGCGTGTTGAATTCATTATCTTTAAAAAAAATTTCCACTTCATTCGATGTAGTGAACACCCTTCCATATAGTTTAATTTTATACTCACTCATTATTATTATATACTATAAAAATATAAAAATTAAATATAAAATTGATAATATAAATATAAAATGATTAAAAATAACTGTTTATATTTATATAATTATTACCATGAGTCTATATACCCGAAAATTATCTGATCCTGATACATTTCGAAATAACGTTGGAAACAAATTAGGAGAATTATTAAATGATTCAAAATTAGGATTAAATTTAGAAAAAGGCATATATAATTATTGTTTGGAATCAGCTGAAACAAAAAATATTGTTAAAAAATGGGATAATCCAAACTTTCTGAACATTTATTTAGAAAAAATAAAAACAATCTTTATTAATTTAAAAAATCCTGAATTATATAAAAAAGTAATTAATAAAGATTTTAAAGTACATTTATTAGCATATATGAATCACCAAGAAATGATGCCTTTAAAATGGAAAGAATTAATTGATCAAAAAAAAATTAAAGATGAAAATAAATATACACCCAAAATCGAAGCATCAACCGATAATTTTACATGTTTTAAATGTAAGTCCGCACAAAAGAACGATCCAACAATCGATCCCAAAAAATGCAGTTATTATCAATTGCAAACAAGAAGTTCAGATGAACCAATGACAACCTTTGTTACTTGTCTTAATTGTTCGAGTCGATGGAAATGCTAATTATTTCTTGCCCCGTTTAAAACCTTTCTTGTTTAAGAAATGTAAATTGATAGGAGCTGATATTAAAAAACTGGTTAACAGCGAAGGTATTATAAATTGAAGTTGACCTGTTAAATATGTGAACATACTTAAAACGCTTAAAGTAATTGTAATAATATATTTAAAAAATATAACATAAGTAACTGATTCTTTAGAGCAATTTATATTTTTTACTGCTGGATTACGAATATTTAAATATATGTAATCTGATACAGCTTTCCAATAATAATTTTGTAACGCAGTTGTTGTAAATCCAATAGACCATACTGTCCATACTTTTGGCCACGTATCAATTTTTGAATGAATAAAATCGATTGTATTTTCTGGAGTAGTACCTGGACCAAAATGAAAAAAATTCTTATCAAATATATTATTTTTATATAAAATAATTACATAAATTACTAAGATAAATAAAATTATATTTGTAGCAATTACTGGATTAAAAAAATATTTATACATGTATACATTAATACAATATATTAAAATTAAAGCTTAATCAGTTATACGTAGATTTTTCAATATATCATTATTATAAATTAATTTGCCTTCCGGTTTATATGTATTTATATCTCGATAATTATTTTTTTTTGCATCTTTACTGGTTTGAGTTGTACCTGTTTTCTTCAAATTGAAAATGGCCGAATCATTGTTATTCGTTAATATACTATCTGAATTGTTAGAATTGTTAGAATTATTACCATCGACGGATTTATCTAGAGTATTACCATATCCATCTACAGTTACTCCCGTTTTCTTTTTTATTTCCGTTCTAACATATCCAGGCACCCAATGGTTCCATGATATAAATACTAAATTTGGATGCGTATATCTTACAATAAAACCATTTTCTTGTAATTTATTTATTATATAAGCCGTACAATCTTTATGATCGTATTTTGGAATACCTAATAATACTTCTGGAATAATATACCAACAATGATATGTGTCGGAATATTGTCTAGAAACTAATTTAATTTTACCATGAACTCGTGTTAATATTTTATTATAACTCGAAATTGTAAACATATCATGTTGTTGTTTCTTTTCATATAATTCATCTAAATTTAATTTTAAACTTTCCTCATTATCACTCTTGTTTGTCAAATGATACAAAACATCCATTATATTATTTATTATTTATTATTTTATTTATTATTTTATTTATTATTTTATTTATTATTTTAATTCAAAGTAAATCCCCAATTATGTATTTAAAAATAATTACATAATACTAAATTATATGACTATTAAACATTTAGTATTATGTGGCGGTGGTCCTGTTGGTTTCGTAATATATGGAGCGTTAAAACAGTTACACCAAAAAAAAATGTGGCGATTACAAGATATTGAATCAATATATGCGTGTTCAGTCGGTAGTTTATTTGGTATAATAATAGCGTTAGATTTCGAATGGTCTTGGATAGATGATTTTTTTATAAAAAGGCCATGGAATAAACTATTTGATATAAATAATATAAATTATTTAACTATATTTAATGAAAAGGGGCTATTAGATGAAACTTATTGGGAAAAGGTGATGTATCCAATATTTATGGCTAAACAAATTAATATTAATATTACATTGGCAGAGTTTTATGATTTAACAAAAATAGATATATATTATTTTGCTACTCGAGTAAATAATATAGATAAAGTCAGTATTAATTATCAATCACACCCTAATATGAAAGTTATAACTGCATTATATATTACTGCATGTGTACCGTTCTTATTTAAACCATGTTTTATAGAAAATGAATGTTATATAGACGGAGGAATACTTAACAATGTTCCAATAAATGATTGTTTATTTAATAATAATTGTGATAAAAACGAAATATTAAATTTTATATATTTGGCACGTATTTTAGATAACAATGAAAAATATGATATAAATACTTCTTATTGTTCATTAAATGATTCTTCAAATGATATATCTAATAATTGTAATATCGTTAATGATAGTTCAAATATTTTAATAAATAATGATATATGTAAAGATACAAATTTTTTTAGTTTAATAATGTTCTTTTTTCGTAAATTATTATCGCGTTTCATTGAAATATCTTCAATAAATAATATCGAAGTAGAAAATACTATAAATGTTTGTTTAACAGATTCAACATGTGATATAAATTTTTGGTTTCAAATATTGAATAATAAAGATAATATAAAAAATGTTATCGATTTTGGTATTTACAAAGCAAACTTATTTTTAGAAGCTAAAGAAGCGAAAGAAGCGAATAAAGAAGCGAAAGAAGCGAAATACTATGATGCTAGTTCTATAATTATTGAATAACTGTCCATACATCTTTTTCTACTTCTTTTACATCTTTTTCTAATGCTTTTTCAGAAAATGGATTTGAAGGTAGACTTCCTTTCAAAAACTCCATCAATCTATATCTGTCGGGTGTTGCATCATAATCATATACCTTTGTTTTATATAATAGTTTAATTGTTGGATACCCCTCAATATTATATTGATCTGCTACATCGGTATGTATATCACAATCAATCTCTTTAAAATTTATTGGAATACCAAACGATTTTTTGTCTACATCGTCTTTAAATTGATCCCATTCAGATTTTGTAGATTTACAATGTGGACACCATTCAGTATAAAACCACATAATTAGTATTTTATTATCATAATCAGGATTAATAAACTCACTGTTTGGTGTATAATTATTGAAAATTTTAGGATGTATATAATTATAATAAATATATATAGAAATACCCAAAAAAATTAAGAATATAACAATACATAAAATTATAAACTTTTGATTAGTTAATAAACCCGTCATATTAGATTGAACATCAGCAAATTCCTCTTTTGTAAACATAATTATATTAATATTATAATAATATTTATATAATTATTTAATATTCTTAACCTAAAATAATTAATTTTTTATGGTAATAATAAAATATTAATATATTATAATGAATATAACTGCTAAAAGGAATAGTAAGAAAAGGAATAGTAAGAAACGGAATAGTAAGAAAACTGCGTACAAAAAAACTTTCTCAAATAAAGAGTATAATAGTGGCGATGGAATGATGACTAGAATATGGGGTCCAAATATGTGGCATTATTTGCATACTGTAAGTTTTAATTATCCGGTTCACCCTACACAAGAAAATAAAAAAAAATATAAGGAATTGATATTAAATATGCAATATACATTACCGTGTAAATACTGCAGAATTAATTTGAAAAATAATTTTAAGGTACATCCTCTTAAATCTTGTCATTTAAAATCGAGAGATAGTTTCTCTAGATATGTTTATAAACTCCACGAAATAGTAAATAAAATGTTAAAGAAAAAATCTGGTCTCTCCTATTGTGATATAAGAGAAAGATATGAACACTTTAGATCTAGGTGTACACAGGATGAAGAAGAAAAACGTCTATTTAAATTTGATAAAAACAAGAAATCTCTCAAAAATAAAAAAGAGAAAGGATGTACCGAACCATTATATGGAAAAAAAGCGAAATGTATTATTAATATTGTTCCTCAAACTTATCGAGGGAAAACTTTAAAAATAGATAATAAATGTATTAAAATTAGAAAATAAAATAAAATAAAATAAAATAAAATAAAATAAAATAAAATAAAATATTTAGTTATATTATAAAATGTCGCATACTCGTTCCCACACTCGTTCCCATACACGTTCCAACACTCGTCGTACTAAACGTTATAAACGCGCCCGCACTCGTCGTCCTAAACGTACTCACCGTAGACGCCATCGTGGTGGTAACTGAGGCTCTAATTCGCCTCTGTTAAACCCATAAATACCATATCATACGCTTTGTCTCCTATAATACTCTAAATGAAGATAAAAAGAAAAATATGCTTTATCATGCATAATCTTTTATTCTGAGAACGAGTATTACCCAATAATTACATAAGACCTACACAACTATTTTATTACTTTCACTTAAAATCCAGCAAGTTTAGCGCCCAAATCTGTTAAATCGGGATGCGTAAATCCTACTGTTTCGGGAAGAGCCTTACCGTAAGTTTGAGGATTGATGGGAAACAGTTTAGGTTTATGGGGCCAATGAGAAGTCATTCTTAGGTCTTCAAATGCTTGCTGTTTTTTTCGTAGATTCGCTTCAGTGCATCGATCGCGTGGAGTCATGCAAATGTACACAACACATCGGAAATTCGGCTTTTCTCTCGTTTTCATTTGAGGAACGCCGCAATGAATTACTCGACTATCCCACAAAACAATAGATCCGGCTGGACAAACTATTTTCTGCTCTTTTAGACCTTTCTCTTTATAAAACTCTAATTGTTTATCTTTTACCGGATACCAATCTGATTTATCGGTGACTTTAAATTGTTGTCTAAATTCGTCATGAAATTTATGACTTCCTTCAATAAATGCTAATGTAGCATCGCCTTCGTTTACATCAAATCCAGTTACCCAAGATTGGACACACTCAAATTCTGGACGCGTATAACTTTGATCAGTATGGTACCAAAATCCGCCAAAATTGCCACGCTTCGTAATTTCACTCGGCAAATGAAAACTTGCGCCATCAAAACTGGTAAGTAGGTTTTCCGGTTTTGTATCCCAAATACTAGCAAACAAATCTACGACTTTAGGATTTTGACGCAAATTCCACACAAATTGATTATGGCCGATCTGCCAATGTTGAAATAACATCCCATGCGATGGATATAATTTAAACATTTCCACAAACGTCTTGGGATTTGTTCTATCAATAGGAGTCTCGAATTTCTGAGTAATATGCTCAAGAGTGTCAAACATCCCAGTTTGCATTTCTGCAATTTCACTTGCGTTCAGCACACCGGGAACAATAGCAACCCCGAATTGGGCAATCGTTTCTCGAATTTTGGTTTTGTCGCAAGTATAGTTCTGCATGGTTAGGAAATATCAATTGCTAATATTATAGGAATTGATATTTGTATTGAAAAATAAATTTCAATTTTTTTTATAGTGTCAGTTTTTGTAGTTTATCTTCCAAATGTACTAAAGTTATTTAATACTGGTCTAGGTAAAAATGTATTCTGTGGTCCCAATTCATAATTTGGTACTTTCTTACAATCAAACGATGGTTCTGGACATCTAGCACATGAGGGACATGGCGGACATTCTTTTCCAAGTGTTTTTTTATCTAAATATACAGGTGGACATGCAGGACATACCGGAGGAACAACTTGAGATTTTAATATATATAAATCGTTTTGGCCCGATGGAATTTGTGATGAAGGAATTCCCTTTATTGTATTTTGAGTATTAGCAATACCCTGTCTGCCGTCTGATGTTGTAAATATATTAGATGGGGTCGATGGATCATTGCTACTTCCATCCATTAACCCAAATAAATTAAGAGGATTACTATTATTTTGACCAAATGTATTATTGAATCCGCGTGAAACAGCATTTAACATACTTAGACTGTTATTATCATTATCATATGGATATTGAGATGTATTATTGCCAAATTGATTATTGCCAAATTGATTATTGCCAAATTGATTATTGTTTGCCTCTTGATTATATCCCTGATTATATCCTTGATTATATGCATTATTATTATTATTATTATTATTATTATTTAGAGTACCAGGTGCAATATAATTAGAAGGCGCATTTTGTGTTGATGTTGATGTTGATGTTGAAATACTCACATTATCAGTTATACTTGTAGGATTTAATAATGTTGATGTGCCAGGTGTTACTGTTGTACCAGGTGTTACTGTTGTACCAGGTGTTACTGTTGTACCAGGTGTTACTGTTGTACCAGGTGTTACTGTTGTACCAGGTGTTACTGTTGTGCCTGTATATTTAATCATATAAGTAGTAGATGGAATAGAATTTATATATGCTCGACCAGGTAGACCAAAATTAGGATTTGGTTCGCAACTATAAATTATATTATAATTTGGAGATGGTTGAAATTTGATTCCTTTAACAGTATTATTAACATCAATAATATAACCATCCTGTTTAGAAGTATTAAGCCAATCATGAAAACTAATATCCGTTGTAATATCAGTTGGTACGCCTGATACATCGGGTAAATATTGGTGTGAAATATCTAAATATAAAGGACTATTTGCACTTTTACATAACTCGGTATTTATTTTTCCATAACCCACTGTACCTGTATATCCTTCCATAAAACCATTATTATTATTATTACATGATATTAATAGAGCTACTAAAATTAGTAGAGACAAACAACAAATTACTTGTGTATTATTTAAATTATAATTTAAATTCATAGTGTATAATCTATACAAGGAAAAAACTTTAATGATATATATTTTATTTAATTATTAATAAAATTATTAATAAAATTATTAATAAAATTGATATAAATCAACATAAATCGGTATATATCAATTCTATAAATAATGTCTAAATGTTTGGAAACGTGTTATGACTTATACAATAATTTAATAGAAATTGGTATTGATGAAGTTGGGAGAGGTCCATTATTTGGTAGAGTATATTCTGCGGCCGTAATATTACCTAAATCACCAGAATTTTCTGACTTTAAATATGAATTATTAAAAGACAGTAAAAAATTCACTAGTAGAAAGAAAATAAAGGAAGTTGCTGAATATATAAAATTAAATGTGAATTATTATGCTGTTTCATATGTTGATGAAAAAATTATCGATCAAATTAATATAAAAAATGCGAGTTATAATGCAATGCATAATGCTATTCATGAATTATTAAATAAGTTACATGAAAACAAAGAAAAACAAGAAAACAAAGATTATACAAATATTATATTAATGGTGGATGGTAATAGTTTTAAACCAGTCACGTATTACAATGATTGTATTGACGAATTTAAACAAATTAAACATGTTACCATCGTTGGTGGCGATAATCAATATTGTAATATTGCAGCCGCATCAATATTGGCAAAAGTAGATCATGATCAATATATAGAAGATATGTGCGCACAATATCCTAAACTTCACGAATATTATGATTTAAATAATAATAAAGGATATGGTACTAAACGCCATATTGAAGGAATAAAAAAATATGGTATTAGTCCATGGCACAGAACAACTTATTCTCCATGTAAATCATTACCCCCTAACAATATGGATTTCTACAAATGACATGACACATTGACAGAGTATTTATGGATAGGAAGTAGAAATCCTCAGACGCCGTGCCCACACGTTGGCACTCTTAATCGATGTAGCCGTCTTCTTATAAACTGTCTTAGATATTTCTGGTAGCGCCCGCTTTGAACTACGCATCTTCTTCAACCGTTTATTCATGCGCAACTGTGTACGATTAACATCGCTTACTTGAACCTCGAACTGATTAAACCGATCAACCAGTTCATCGAGTTTACCGGCGATTTTTTTCATAGAGCCATCATCAACTACGCCGTGATCGCATTCCAATTTCACATCATCATCATCATCTTCAATCCTATTCTCTGCTTCAACATAATCCTCTCGATAATCCGGAGTTTCATCGACCTTATTCTCGGCTTCAAGGTAATCCTCGCGATAATCAGCTGTCTCTTCTTGCTCTCCATCGTGCTCTCCATCATACCCGCCGTAAAACCTCACCACAAAATACTTGGGGTCATCGTACACCATCCTTACCTTACCGTGCACAACAATTCGATCGTACATATTTTCAGCAGTAAGATTGGAACACCAGTAATCGATGTAAATAATCGCATACCCGTTCCCATCTTGTCCAAAATACGAATGAAACACAATGTCGTTCAACTTTGCAATATTGTACGTGGCAAAGTACTCGCGAATAATATCGCCATCCCGAATCTGAATGTTGTCAATAATCAGAACGCGGCACATATTCGAGAACGTGGTAGTCGACATAATTTCTTCGTTTGAACATCATATTTTCAAGGGAAAATTTATTTCAATTTTTTTTTATATATACAAAAATTGAAATTTGTTTTTTATCGGTTTAAATATGGACTATCCAGACATATCAGGTATAATGATGTTTAAACTGCTTACTTATTCGGGACTATTATTTTCCTATGTACCAAAATCAACGTTTCGTTCTACCAGAACCGAGCGAAATCTGCAAGGATTAATAGATATACATCATATTATACCTCGACAACTTAGAAATCATCCAACTATAGTATTATCGAAATATAATATTGAAAATGGATATAATTTTATGTTTTTACCTACTAATGTCGGTGTAGATAAATTAAATATTCATAAAAACAGACCAATACATATAAGAGGTCATCCGCGCTACAATAGTTATGTTGCATCTGTACTCGATCAAATGTTTCTTGAAAAACAAACATCAGAATATAATATGTGTAAATTAAATAAGAAACTTAGACAAAGCATGCGACATTTAGATATTCCGTGGTATTAAATACGTTCATATCGTCGAGTGTATGAATTTATTAATAAAAATTGAAAATTGTTTTTTATCGGTTTAAATATATCATTACATATATTATATACCATGAAAATACTTGTTTTTGATACAGAAACTACCGGACTTCCTGAGAGAAACAGTAGTATATATGATACAGATAAATGGCCACATATACTTCAACTGAGTTATATATTATTTGATATGGATTCTAATGTATTATTAACACATAAAAATGATTATGTGGCAATCTTGTCAACGGTAGAAATATCAGAACAAAGTACAAAAATACATAATATTAGTAGAGAGACGTGTAATCAATTGGGCAAACATATTCGACAAGTATTAAATGAATTTAATATCTGTTTACAAAAAGCTGACCTTATTGTTGGGCATAATATTTCATTCGATAAAAGAATGATTTTCGTAGAATGCAATAGAAATAAAATACCGCAATATTTTACACACTACGATTATGGAAACAAAATTCAAAAACCGGAATATTGTACCATGAAAAAATCAGTTGAATTATGTAAGCTACCTTATAAAACGAAACAACCGGACGTACAACCGATGGATATTGAGTCTATGGATATTGAGCCTGCTGTAATAGAAACGCCAACCGACGAAACAAAATTTACGAAAATTAGATATAAGTATCCGACACTTCACGAATTATATTTCACGCTTTTTAATCTTACACCACAAAATTTGCATAATGCTATGGTTGATATTTTGATAACTCTTCGATGTTATGTTAAAATTATGACAACAGTCGACGTATGTACTATAAATGCTGAAACAAGAGATTTATTCATACAATATGGGATTTAATTCTAAAATGATAGATTTATTGCACTATATCCATGATATATTAACGTAAAGAAAGCCAATGATCCCAATAATGGGTAAACTATTGGATGTATGTTTTTTCTATATATCGCAATATAAACTAATAAGGGAACTATTATTAAAATATGCGTAAAATATATCATATATTTTTTGAGATTATTTTCTGGAACGGTTTCTAAATGATCTATTTGTTTTTCTGGCTCATGTGCTGGAGGTTTTATTAAAGACATGATACTATTTGTTCCTTTTTTCATAGGCAAAATATCACAATTAAATTGATAATCGTACCATGCCATGGCTACATATGCTCCTACAAAAATCGTTGCTAAAATACCATATAATACAAATGTATTATTGTAATCTGGTTTCACGAGAAACAATGCAATACATACAAACGAAAAAATTATACATTTTACATTAATAGAAAATGGTTGACCAAATAATCCTCCTGTCATTATATTTACACAAATATTTTAATGAAATATTATGAAAAATTATATAAAACACGCTTTTAAAATTTATAATTGATAATTAGGTTTAGTCTCATTTTTCTTTTAGGTCGGTGTAATATGTTATTGAATTATGCGTTTCATCTAATTATTCAATTTTATAGATTCTTCAATAAACGTACATTTTATTATGTTTCCATGTTCACGTTTTTGTTTGAAACATTCTTCAACATTCACATATAATATCGTTTGGTACTTTTTTGGACTTTTTTATTTCCAAAAGTTTCCATTTGTGTTTTTGGTGTCAGCGTATCGTTTATAATGGCATGTTCGAGATGTAATATAGTCCCAAAAAAAACAGCAGTATTTTTCGGTACTTTTTTGCCCCAAATTTATTTCCATTATTTCCATGATTTCTATATAATGGAAATAAAAAAAGTACCAAAATTGTTTGTTTGAGTTTTTAGTTATGGTCTAAAAAAATATTAATACTATACTATATATAAGAATATATCCTTTTATAAAATAAACCGAATATAAATACGTTGACACCATAAAAGTTCGCGCAACCTAGTCTATTATTCTGTTATTTATTCATTTATTTGTTCATTTAATATATCTTTTATATAACTGCTCAAACATAATCGCCTAATTATTTTATCATCTATATCATTAATGCTTTTTCCGCAGTTTTTTACCATATGAATAAAATAGTCTTGTTTATCAGGATCATCCATATAATCTGGGTTTGCATCCATCCATTGTTTCATATTTTTATATTGTATAGCTGATACACTTTTGATTGCATCGCGTATCTTCGATTTATCATTGTCTTTTTCCCATGTATCGTTCTCTTTAATATATAATGTCTCTCGTTTTGTATCAGTACAGTGCATTGGTCTTTCAAAAACACTTAATTTATTCATATTTTCTATAAATACATTTGATAGTCCCTCACAAAGTCCCTTCGACTTAGTAATATCCAGATTTTCTAATGTAACGGTTATTTGTTTTATAAAATCTTTCATATTCAAAGCATCTTTGCATTGTTCATTTAAAAATATGTTAATATTGAATTTTTGTTTAATGTTTGTATTATTATTATTATTATTATTATTATTACCTACCTTTGGAATTAATTCACCAATTTGTTTTTGCTGATCCATTAATTGATTTTGTTGAGTTATTAATATATTCTTAAATTCTGAATTTTCATCTAATAATTTTAAAAACATTGATTGATAATCTATTGGTAGATTTTTCTCTTTATTTTCATATTCGATTGAATTTGTACAAATATTTTTCAAGAATCCACATGTTTTTTTATGTCTTGACAAATTTTGAATGTGTTTATATTGTCTACCACATGAACATATGATCTGCGCGACTTTTGCGACTTTTGATGTATCATTTGTATCATATGCGTTTCTGATATGTTTTGTCGTGTTAAGATGTTTTATAAAATCACATTGTTTAGACGTGTTATAATTACAAAAATAACAAGTATGCATTTTAGAGATTTTTTGCGACAAATATGTATCATTATTAATCATTTTATATATATAAATATTATTTTCTAAACTGTTTTTTCAAAAAATATGAAAAAATCAAAATTTTAGCATAACAACATTTTCAACCTAAAATTCTCTTTTTAGAGCGTTATGGTCTAAAGTCGTTTTTAACCCTCCATTTCAAACTATTTTCGCTAATCCAAAAATGGACATTTATAAATGTCCAATTCCCAGATTTTTAAACTCTGTTGAAAACTCTTTTTTTTCACTTTTTATTTATGATCTAAAAAAATAATATAATACTATACTTAATATGAGGAATATACCTTTTATAATGTGCTGGGAGCGAACGTATAAACGACACCATTGTTTCCGCATTTCATAAATAAGCTATGGATATATTTGTATCGGTGAAAACTTACGCATGCATTCAAAACAATAAGGAATATTAATTTTTATAGGAGGTTGCCCAATTAGATTAACAAGAAATACACCATTTAAAGCTGTTTGATGACAGTGAGTATATCTTCGATAGTTAATGTTTGTAAAATATTCGTCTATATACGAATCCCAAAAACAATTCTCATTGATACATGCATGAATTAACTTTTTGTTATTGATTAAATATTCTAATTTTGCATGTTTTAATCTGAAGAGAGGAAGTATTTCTTTAAATATATGGAATGAAAGCCTTGCATTTAAGATATCATAATACTCGGTAATTTCTTTGGCAACACATGAATAAATGTCAGTCGGTAGATCGGATAACATTTTAGTAAAGGACGAATTATATATATATATATTATTTTATTGATCAATTTTTATTTTATGATATTAAAATAACAAAACTACTACAAGATATGCAGTTTATATAGTATAAATAAAATTGATTATTATATTATTGTACAAAATATATATATATAATAATTAATTCAATAATATAATACAAAATGGTTTACATATATACACTTAAATTAACACATGGTAAATTTTATGTGGGGAAAACATCAAATCCACATATGAGATTAGACAATCATTTCAATTTAAGTGGTTCTGCATGGACTATAAAATATAAACCGGTTAAACTATTGGAACTTATTCCGAACTGTGATAATTACGACGAAGATAAAATTACTAGACAATATATGGATAAATATGGAATAGATAATGTTCGAGGAGGTTCATTTGTCTCCGTAAAATTAGAAAAACACATAATAGACACCTTGAAACAAATGAGAAATGGAACAATCGATAACTGTTTTATTTGTGGAAAGAAAGGGCATTTTGCTAAGGATTGTAAAGAAAAATCGAGTACACCATTTGAAACCCTTTATAAAAAAGCAGATGGTTTAATTCCGAATAATCTATTAGATCAAATTACTGATTTACTAGCTAATAATGTGATAGATGAAACGAAAGCATGCGCTATAATTAGTGAATGTCTTGATAAACTGTGTATTGAAGAGGAAGATGAAGAGGAAGAGGAAGAGGAAGAGGAAGACGAAGAGGAAGACGAAGATGAAGATGATAATCCTGAATATATTATGTCTTGTTTTAGATGCGGAAGAAAAGGACATTACTCAACGTCTTGCTATGCTTCAACCCATATCAAAGGGTATTATTTTAAATAGATATGCAGTTTATATAGTATAAATAAAATTGATTTTAATTCTATCATTTTTATTTATATTTAAGAAGCGCGAATACAAGAGACGGACAAATGAACTATCTCCACGATTTACCGGATGACTTGAAAGAGCATATTTATGAGTTTCGTGATAATGAAATTGTTAGAAATGTTAAAATTATTCAAAGGGCATGGCTCCGATACGATGCAAAAATGTGGACGTTCATAGAAATTACTGAAGAATGTTATTTTTGGAGTTCACTTTATCCAACTGATCCACCGATATTTCAGGCATCTGACCCTACTACCGCATCAATCATAGAATTTCTTGGAAAGAGAATAAAGAAAACCGACAAGATAGTGTGTTCATCGTGTATATGGAACCAATTGTTTAATGATATATATGATGGGATAAGAATGGATATGTATAGTGGGGGACAAGGTGCAAAATTTTATAACCGGACCGAAACAGCCTTTTATAATATACTTACAACGTTAGATTTGAAGTGGAAATATGATAATGAGCCGGAGTACTTCACATAATGAAAGGGGATTAATAAGGGGATTAATCCCCTTTAACCCTTTTAGGTAAATTAGGTCATGTAGATATAAATTTTTTACACCTTCTATCATTTAAAATGCTGATTATATTTGTTGTAATATCATGTCAATTGAACACATATTCTCATAAATAAAAATTTTATACGCATCATGAGTTTTATATACACATTTTTCCTTATGAAACAATAATCCAATTTCATTTAATTTACTAATAAAGGCATCTTCGTTTGCGAATGAATCATAATTATAAGCGTAACTTAAAATAAACGTTTGTTCTTCTCTGGCAGGTCCCTTTTGATTTTTAGGTTTATAAGAGTATATTGTATAATGGTCTATAAATGGATATCCTCCACCACCAATTAAATTTTGTTTTTTCATTAATCTTATACGTTTATATACATTTCTAATATTATGATATTGTCCCCAAACTTTTGTTTCTTTAATAATCATATCATTATTCATTTTAATATTATTAGTCAATATATTTTTATATAATATTCAAATTAAATATTGAATCGGCGTTTTAAATGTTCAAATGTGTTAAATTAAAGGGATCATAAGGGACTAGTCCCTTACAAAAAGGGGTCAAATGGGATTAATCCCCTTCCCCCTATCCACTACACATTAAACAATCGCTTATACCGCGATCGTCCTCTTGTACATTTTTTTCCGGCTCAATAGTAAATTGCTGTGGTTGATGCTTCGCTTTTCTTCGCAAATAATACATACCTGTTTTTAAACCAGCAGACCACCCATAAAAATGAATATTTGTCAGTATTTTTGGATCAGGATCTTCTACCCATAAATTTAAACTTTGCGATTGACAAATATATGCTCCACGATCACGAGACATATCAATTATATCGCGCATAGGCATTTCCCATACAATTTTATATTTCTCTCGTAACAATTCAGGTAGACCCTCGATATATTGTACACTTCCTCTATTCGCAATAATATTATTTTTTATAGCATCATCCCACATACCCAATTCAATTAGTTCATTAATTAAATATCGATTCACCATTACAAATTCTCCAGCAAGCGTTCTCCTAGTATAAATATTACTTGTTAGCGGTTCAAAACATTCATTATTTCCTAAGATTTGACTTGTGCTTGCAGTAGGCATAGGTGCACATAATAAACTATTCCTGATACCATATTTCATTACTTTTTCCCGCAAACTAGACCAATCATATCTAGTCGATTGTTTAACATCCCATAAATCAAATTGAAATTTACCTTCACTAATCGGCGATCCAGCAAAACTACTATAGCTTCCTAAATGTTCGGATCTATTAATCTCCTGTCGTATAGGTTTAATACGGTTTAATAATTCTGTAAATCGACAATCAAGTCTAATAGTTCCCATACTTGAAGCGCAGTCGGTATTATAAGTGGTATATTCTTGACATATATCAATTCCATTTCTAAATGACCAATTGCGCGATTCATTCTTTAAATCTTGAATATCTTGTTCACGTAGTTGTGCTAATTCACAGCTTTTTTCTACGGCCCCATGATATATTGTTTCAAAAATCATCTTGTTTATTTCTTTGGCTGTATCACTGGTAAATGGTAAATCCATTAATATAAATGTATCGGCCAATCCTTGAACACCTATTCCAATTGGTCTATGTAATAAATTGCTTCTCCTTGTTTTCTCATTGGGATAATAATTTATATCAATAATATTATTGAGATTATTTACAAGAACACTAGCAACATAATGTAATTTATCGTAATCAAATGTTTTATCTTCTTTCACGAATTTTGGAAGACTAATACTTGCCAAATTACATACAGCTGTTTCGTCGCGATCACTATATTCCAATATTTCACAACACAAATTGCTGGAGCGTATGGTGCCAAGATTTTGTTGATTTGATTTTTTATTACATGCATCTTTATATAACATATAAGGTGTACCTGTTTCCATTTGTGCATCTAATATTTTAATCCATAAATCACGCGCATTAATCTGTTTAACATATTTTTTTTCGTTTTCATACATTAAATACATCTCTTCATACTTTTCTCCATATGCGTCACATAAATCAGGACACTGATCAGGACAAAATAAAGACCATGTCGCATTTGTCTTAACTCTTTTCATAAAAAGATCACTTATCCACAACCCATAAAATAGATCTCTCGCTCTTGCTTCCTCGTCGCCATGATTCTTTCGTAAATCTAAAAATGATTCGATATCTGGATGATGTGGCTCCAAATAAATCGCAAAACTTCCATTGCGTCTCCCACCCTGATCAACGTATTTGGCCGTTTTATTAAATACGCCTAACATTGGAATTAGACCATTAGATATACCGTTAGTGCCTCGAATATGACTTCCGGTGCTTCTAATATTATGAACATGTAATCCTATTCCGCCAGACCATTTCGATATTTGGGCACATTCTTTAAGTGTATTAAAAATCCCATCAATACTATCGTCTTCCATTGCCAATAAAAAACATGAACTAAGCTGTGGGCGAGGTGTTCCGGCATTAAAAAGTGTGGGTGTTGCATGAGTGAAATACTTTTGAGACATTAATTCGTATGTTTCTTTAACACTTCCAATATTATCCTTATGAATACCGAGAGCAACTCGCAACCACATATGTTGTGGACGTTCTACAATAGTATCATTTATCTTAAAAAGATATGCGCGTTCTAATGTTTTAAAACCAAAATAATCAATATTATAATCACGCGAATAATCAATCATAGAATCTAATTGATCCTTATTTTTTTCAATTATTAATATAATATCGTCGGCAATTAAACTGCATCTTTTATTGTTTACATCAATAAAATCGTGCATTTTTTTTGTAGTTAAATAAAAACTATCACTAGTATTTTTCTGTAAGTTAGAAATTACAATAGCACTGGCCATTTTATTATATTCGGGGTTTGAACTAGACATTGCGGCACATTGTTCAGCGGTTAATTCATCTATTTGGCTAGTTTTAATATTATTATATAGTTGATCTATTACTTTCATTATTAATTGAGTAAATGGGATTTTAATGTCTTTTTCTTTACCAATAGATTTTACTCGTTTCAAAATTTTATCGAATGAGACAATTTCTTTTGCACCATTCCGTTTGATAACATACATTTCTTCAAGAATATTATCGGACATATTATTAGAAATAATATCAGACATATTATTAGTTATCATTAATTATATTAAATATATTATTATTAATATTATTAATATTATTTTAATTTTAAATATGTTTGATATATTCTATATGTTTATTACAAACAATAATAAACATATTTAAAATTAGAATACTATTAAGATATGGTAAAACAACTATTTCTTTCGCATGCGTGGGGAAAAGATGGTTTAGATAGAGATAATCATAAACGATGTAAAGAATTATATGAAAAACTAGTAAACAAAAATTATACTGTATGGATAGACGATAATGAGATGTATGGAAATATAGATTCGGCAATTATGAAAGGCATTAATAATGCAAAAGTAATAATTATATGTTTAACCAAAACATATTGTGATAAGATTAATAATGCTGTAGTAAATAATTTACCGAATGACAATTGTTATAAAGAATGGAATTATAGTTTATTTAAACAAAAATTAATTATTCCAATAATAATGGAACCGCAAATGAATGATATATATTTAAAACAAGATGGAATTATTCAAATGTATTTTAATTCAACATTATATATAGATGCGTCGGAGGATCTAGATGCCGCAGTAAATAAAATATGTTTCACATTAAAAAACCACAGTATTTATGGTCAAAAATTCTCAAATAAATTTAAAAATATAAAAAAATTAGATAGTATTTTAACATTGCTAAATTTCAAATCATTTTTTCATGATATATCCTTAAATTCGCATTCACCTACTAAACCTACTAAACCTAAATCGCCAAATAAGCATAAGTCACCAAAATCTATTATGCAAAGAGGTTTATCATTGAAGATATGGGAACAAGATAAACCAATTATTGGGCCACAGAAATCTTCAGATGAGATATTGTCTGAATTTATCGAAAGAAAAAGTAAAAATTCAGGAAGACTATCGCATTTGAGTAATCGTTCTGATAATAGGAGTATTCTAAATAGTTTATCCCCAATCGGTCGACGATCAAATAGTATATCATCAAATACTTCCGGTAGATTATCGCCATTTAATAAATTAGTTATATCTAATAGGTTATCGCCAATCGATCAAGCTATTCAAAAAGATATGACAAAAAGTATTACAAGAGATATTGAGAAACATTTTAAGAATGACATGAAAAAGGACATAACAAAAGAAATAAAAAAAGATCTAAAAAAGGATCTAAAACATGAAATAAAAAAAGATATCAAAAAGGATCTTAAAAAAGACATAACAAAAAATATACAAAAAAGTTTATTGACAGGTATGATACTAAATAATACAATTACTACAGATGATTCTTCGGAAATAAATACTTCGTCGTCTGATAAAGATTCTGCATCTGATAAAGATGAATCCGATGGAGATATTCCAAATAATACAAATAATACAAATAATACAAATAATACAAATAATACAAATAATACAAATAATACAAATAATACAAATAATACAAATAATACTATTAAAATAGAAAATGAACGCAATAATTCTCACGATAACAATTGTCGACCTAATAGTGCTCCGATACCAATCAAGTATAATGTGAAGGGGAATATTGTCGATACTGGGGTAGATATAGTTATACCATGTAGGAGCGCGCGAGGTAACTCGAAAAACGCAATTTCATCTACTATGAGATTGAATCAAAATAAACATTCATCAGAAATTATAAATCTATAATTCAATTAAACATTTGGATTTTATAATCTGATTATCAGAATTATCTGGACAAGTGATGTTTTTTTTTCGCGATTTTGGTGCTCTATGACTAAAATCTTGGTATTTTTCTATACTAATAATATCCCATAAAATTTTGATGTATGGTTGGGCTTTTTGAAACCATAATTTATTGCGAAGAACCAATACACAGCTAATCTCATCTAATTTCCAATAATTGGTTTTAATCCAAGTAATATCAGCATATTTACTCATTTGTTCTTGTTCCCATACTAAAATTTCGGGTAATGTCATTCCAAAATTATGATATTCATAAATTGGTATTCCATCTTTCTCAAAATGTACAATTATACCACGATATTTGTTATGATCTGAATCACTTATAAAATCCGGATCATTAATAAAATCGTCATAACTCTCATATTCTTTAAATCGTGTTTCCAAAAAATCGCATTCGTTTAAATCACACGTTTCCATTTGAATTTGCATTTGTATCCAATATTCCATTTTGGGAATACCGGTTATCTCTCTATTAACTATATTTTTTATTTCTAACATGCGCCCATATCTATCCGAATCTGGTAAACAATTAATGCCGTCTGGTGATGCTGCAATATAATCGATAGATTGATGAGGAATGCATCCAAAATCATCGATTCTTGTTTTATACGTATATTCATAATATAAAACGGAAAGAGGTTCATATTTATTACCCCAATGCATTGGCGATGTAATATTAACACGTGTAGGTGTATTGCTAATTGAAGACACTAATGGTTTGCATTTTTCGTAAATTAATTGGTTTTGTGTTGATTCGCTACCAAATATTTTCCAAATATTCGAAGCAGTTAACGTTTCTTGGCGGAATTTATACCATTCGGAGGTACGTTGTGCCGGTTGAGGTATATTTTTTAAATGTCGGATTTTTTTTTCAATATATCGTTTTTTATTGGATGTTTGTTTAACTCTAATAAAACTGCTTTTATATGATCGAGGAGGCAATATAAATTTATAAATTAGCTTGTTTGAAAGAGATAATACGTTTATAATATCGTTATTTAGATTAGATATATTTCGATCGGATATATTGTGTTCGTGTTGTATATTTTTCAGATCATAAAATTGTATTTCATATAATTCTTGTATATTTGTATATAAATCGTCTAATTTATCAGTATAATTGAATTCTAGTAAATTTTTACTCAAATATTCGATTATTAATGTACAGGTTGTCAATATTAAGTCTATTGATTCCGTTTTTGTTAATATTGAAAAATTGAAACTGCTAAAGTGTTCATGTATGTAGCGTTCGATAATATATAATGAGATCATTATTATATATTACGATTTAAAGTTTATATACATTATAAAAATATTTATCAATTTTATTATATATTTATAATTTTTCTAGATTCGTTAAATTATTATGATGAATCAGCGATCAATCTTTGAATTAAAAGATATGTTTGATGTGCGCTCAACACTGTTTTGTTATCCGTATTAATATAACTATTCGATAAATCATTAACAAATGATGGATCTATTGATAGATCAGTAACGAATACTTGATTGGATGATAGTTCAATTAATCTTGCTTCTTGTATATTATTTGTTTGTGTTTGAACAAGATTATTGAATTCCATTATATTGCTATTGAAAACTATATCCGATTTATTTAATTGTACATAAAAATTCAATTCATTCAGATCATTATTCGTATTCAATGATAAATCACTAACAATTGTGTCTAATTTATCAAACGATAGATCTGTATTATATGTATCATCTAATAAATCGACTTGCGTTTGCAAAGAAGATAATGATAAATCAACATTTATTAAATTGGTAGATAAGTCAGACACACCGGATGTTAATGTATCCAATTCCGAATGAACATTAGTTGATAAGTCAGATACTTCGGATGTTAATGTATCTAATTCCGAATGAACATTGGTAGATAAGTCAGATACTTCGGATGTTAATGTATCTAATTCCGAATGAACATTGGTAGATAAGTCAGATACTTCGG
>Ga0222668_1000355_pt1 | contig 30675 bp, 21 predicted proteins | sample AntAcemetagen728_FD_179823 | JGI IMG/M metagenome (GOLD analysis project Ga0222668, IMG submission 179823) | Saline water microbial communities from Ace Lake, Antarctica - #728 | ecosystem: Environmental > Aquatic > Non-marine Saline and Alkaline > Saline | place: Antarctica: Ace Lake...
ACTGTCAACCTCCTGCTCGCTGCGCTCGGCCCGAATTACATTCGGGCTTACCCACTGTGTTTTAATTTAGGAAGTGTGCGATTTGAATAGACTGCCGATCACAATGCAACGCGTTCGGGTAGCACCGAATGAAATTCGGTGCTGTTGTCAGACAACGGGAAACTGTCAGTGAAAGTTCTCGAAAGTTATCAGAGTACGTATCGTATGATTGTACTGCATTGCAGGTTGGTAAGATTATTAAGGAAAGTAAATCGAACTATCAACCTCCTGCTCGTTGCGCTCGGCCCGTGGGCGTGCATCGTGACAGAATATTCTCATTATGGCAAACCTAAAATGTGAGCAACTGTCTGGTATCGAATATTGTGCGCGCTACTGAGTCTGATAAAACGCAACGGTTCGACAAGCCCTGGTTTGTGCAGTTCGCGGTTCCCACATGATTTTACACACTCCAACGTGGATGAACACAGACTGAAACGCCTCCAGACTGGTTTCAGCCGCGTCGAATCGGTGCCGAACGCGTTTGATAAACGAGTTTTGTCGCGATGAACAGAGTGAACTTCAGCGAGCGGCGAATTTACGTATACTCTATCCCTGTTGAGTGAAACGGAAGTCTAAGAACGTAGTCCGACAGAGGAAGTTGATTGTGTTGCATTTTGACTCGTTTGCGATAACTACTGAAATCAGTAAGGAATAGAATGAACCAGAATTATGTTTCGCGCGCGACCCTGATAACGCATAGGTTATTTCGCTTCGGGACCCTGTCAAGCTGCTGATTCTGCAGTAAGTTCAAGTGATTTTCAGTTGTTTTCGATGTGAACTCAACCGGTAGTTTTAAAGTTGGCGCTCGTTTTCATATCAATTTATTGTTATACTCCCGCATCCCAAATTCGCTCACTGACTCTGATGGAAAGCCGAGAAACTTATGGCCAGTGTGGAACTGACAAAATCGTATGTTCGTTATCGCGTGATTTTTGCCTGCATGCTGATGGCGGTTCTGTTGTATCTGGATCGATTCTGTATTTCCTTCGCCGAGGTATTTATCAAGGATGAGCTGGGATTAAGCGATCAGCAAATTGGCATCCTTCTCGGTTCATTTTTTGTTTCCTATGCATTATGCCAGGTGCCTTCTGGTTGGTTTAGTGACCGCTTTGGTGCACGGAAAATGTTGACGATCTACATTTTGATGTGGTCTCTCTTCACGGCTTTGACGGGATTTGCGACCGGTTTTATCATGTTGTTGATCTTTCGGCTGGGATTTGGACTGAGTCAGGCAGGCGCCTATCCCACAAGTGCCAATATCGTCAGCAAGTGGATGCCTTTAACAGAACGAGGGTTTGCCAGCAGTATGGTCACCGTCGGCGGACGGATTGGTGGTGCTTTAGCGCCGGTGTTGACGGCGATTCTGATTATCTTATTCGTGCCAATGTCGGAATCTTCGGATCTCAAATCCGGGGATATTATGAATCCACACAATCTGGCAGAAAAATTTATCAATCGGTTAGACGAGAAACACGTTTTTGAAACAAAGATCTATGAACAGCTAACGCCGGGAGATAGAGAATATCTGCAAGCGGCGGCTGTCGATCCAAAGATTGAGCCTGGCACTGCGGTCGAAGGTGACTTCGTCACGAATTTGAATTCGATTCTGCTGGAAAAGACACTTTATGATCCGGCAGACTTCGAAGGCTTAAAACTCAATCAGCAGGCAGAACAGCTGTTGAACGTGAGCCCTGCAGAAATGAATGTTGAGCAGAAATCCCGGTTGAATCGATTGTTATTTGAGGCGCGCTATTCTTCCGATGTAAGAAAAGTACAGGGAAAAGGCTGGCGGAAAATGATGATTTCCTATGGAATGGTAGGAATCCTGATTGCGGCGATTTTCTGGTGGGTTATTCGTGATTATCCCCGCGCCCATCCGTCCTGTTCCAAAAAGGAACTGGAACTGATTGAATATGGCCGTCTTGACGAGGACAAAGATCACTCTAAACAGATCGGCGGAATTCCTTTCAAGGCGATCACAAGGAATAAGAGTCTCTGGCTGCTTTCTTTGTCACAATTCTGCACGAATGTGGGGTGGCTGTTTCTGGTGACCTGGTTGCCGCGATTCCTGGATGAGACGTATCAAGTTCCTTTGGAAGAGCGAGGAAAGATGGTGACAATCGCGCTGGCGGTCGGCTGGCTTGGGACCTTGTCAGGTGGAAAAGTAACTGACTGGTTGATGAAGCGAATCAGTTTGCGCTGGAGCCGTGTGCTGCCGATTGCGATCTCGCGATTTACTGCGATGGCCGCGTATCTGGTGTGTATGCTGGATATCTCTCCCTGGGTGGCGGTGGTTATGTTTTCTATTGTCGCGTTTTCAACTGATTTTGGTTCGCCTGCCATGTGGGCGTTCAACCAGGATATCGCCGGTAAGCATGTTGGTTCGGTTCTAGGCTGGGGAAACATGTGGGGGAATCTGGGGGCGGCTGTGGCTCCTTCATTAATGATTGCAGTGATTGGTAAGGAACATCACTGGAACATGGCATTTATTACGTGTGCAATTGCATTTTTGATTGCCGGGGTGGCTTCGCTCGGTGTCGATCCTTCTCAGACGTTGGTTGTGGAAACCGATGGTGGTGGAGAACCGGAGGCTGTGTGATCAACTGAATTGAGCAGTGTTTCAGGTTGGATGCAGGCACTTCTTTGGTAATTTTCTCTGCGACCTCCTGTTGTCTGGCGACAACCCCGAATTGCATTCGGGGCTACCCGTCTGATGTTTTTCGTGTGGTTTCGTGTTTTTCGTGGTAGCAAAAAAAACGTGTGTGATGACAGTTTCGTTCACCTCGTTTGGAGCAGTCCCGTCGAGCAGTTGGGTGGCACTGTTGGCTTGCCAACAGTGATCGTAAAAAGGCTGCTGTTATGCAAAACAAAAGGGACCGAGGGCTGGTTCAGAATCGATCTGTCTTACTGTTTGTTTCCTGTTGTCTGGTGACAACCCCGAATTGCATTCGGGGCTACCCTTTTTGATACGTGCCGTGGAGATGACATTTAATGACTTTTGGCGAGTGCATCGAGTTCGGAGAGTTTGAGTCTTACGCTGAGAATATAGGGCGATTTGCCTCTTTCCCAGTGGCCGTAGGTGGTGATGACAAACGTGCCATCGGGCAGGATTTCGACGCCGGGATAGGCGCAATCGGCGCCTTTGGTGTTGTCTTTTAAACGGACATGGTACTGCCCTTCATTGCCTTTGAGGAGATCGTCGTAGGTGCCAACCCAGGCAACCCAGTCGCCTTCGGTTGGGGCAGCGTGACTTTTAGGAGTCTTGCTGCGGAAGGAAATCAAGAGCCGTCCGTCGGGGGCGTATTTGCCGGTATGGCGATCTCCGTTTAATGAACCGGGGAGATCACGGGGCGGCGTCCAGGTTTTGCCTTCATCATTTGAAAAGATGATCTGTGAATTGTGCCGACGACTGTTTTCCCGGAGCAAAACAGCCAGTTGTTTTCCATCGGGAGATCGAATGATTCCAGGTTCGCAGATATGATAATCAGACGATTTGTGAATCGCTTCGGGATCAGACCAGGTTAAACCACCGTCCTGAGAAAGCGTTTTATAAAGTGTGAATGCAATCGGCGATTCCTGTTTACTGTCTTTCGAAATGAATCTGTCGTCATCGTGAAACAGTCCCATGTAATGACCGGCGCCGGTTTTGAGTGGTTCGACACAACCCATGACCACGATGCCTCCCCAGTCGCCGACCTGCTTGAGTTCGCTCCAGGTCTGACCGTCATCTTCGGTGACCGCCATCCGCGTGGGATAGAGGCCGGAGAACATGATGATCCGTTTTTTACCGTTCGCATCAATGACCCGGTGGAGGGTGGGAACTTCTCTGGAGGTCAACCAGGAAGCGGGAGTCGGCAGACGCTTGCTCCATGTTTTGCCGGCATCGTTGGATCGCTTATAAACAATTCCCCCTTTTCCATGACCTTTGGGGTAAACGCAGAGCATGGTCTTGTTGTCTTCCAGAAGGACGGTCGTGGGATGCCCGAGGTACTGCCCTGCTTCACGATCGACGACAACTTGCCGATGTGCCTGTTCGTTGAGGTCGATGTAGGGAATCGAAAAACCAGGCTGCTGCGTTTTCGTTTGTGTCGTGATTGGTTCGGCAGAGAACACGGAGTTCAGACCAACGCAGTTCAGAACGAGAATGATCAGAATTCGACTCGTAGGAGCGGGCGCTATCAGTAACATGACAAGTCCTTACTTCCGGGAACGCTGTTGCAAATCAGAGGATGAAATCAGAGTGATTCTGCTTTCGATCGATGTTTCTTCAGACTAACGCGGCAGGTAGGTCGCTTCAACATATGATTACAGAAAAAGGCTGAGAGTCTACTCTGGATGTCGCTTGTGAGCGAGAAGATAAGCTTAGATCTCGGCGTGAGCGTCAATCGGATCGTGGAACTGTGTCGAACTTGTCGACGATGGATTGGATGAATGGACTCAAATACTGCAGAAAACACGGGAAATCAGCGAAAAACTCGGTATCAGAGGGCCTTTTTTAAATATTATATTGTTATTCCCGTTTTATCCCGATAGAATATAAAGCACGCTTGATGTATCTATTTATGATACAACAAGATACATGACAGCGTTCCTCAGCCGGCGCGGCTTATTCCCACCTGACTTTAAACATCGTAGACATGACTATGAAAACTTTGCAAAAAGTGACAGCCGTCATCGTATTCACGAGCCTGTTTGGTTTGTTGATGTCCGATCTTTCCGCAGCGGACCCCCAACCGAATCAGGAAGGGCTCGATTTCTTTGAAAAGAAGATTCGTCCCGTTCTGATCCAGCACTGTTATGAATGCCATTCCGGTGATTCCAAAAATCTTAAAGGCAGTTTACTGCTGGATTCGAAACACGGAATCTTAAAAGGAGGCGACTCGGGGACGGCTTTGGTTCCAGGGAAACCAGCAGAAAGTCTGTTGCTGGAAACGATGCGTTATGGCGAAGACACATACCAGATGCCTCCCAAAGGCAAACTGTCCGGTGAAATCATTGCCGACTTTGAAAAATGGATCACGCTGGGGGCTCCTGATCCTCGTAATGAAACAAGTGCGAAACCAGTCAAAGCAGAGATTGATTTTGTGAAGGCACGAGAGTTCTGGTCTTTTCAGCGGCCGCAAAGTTATCCTGCTCCCGCGGTGAAACGAAAGGACTGGCCACTTAACAGAATCGATCCCTTTATTCTGGCGGCACAGGAAGCGAAAGGTTTTACTCCTGCGTCTGCAGCCGATAAGCAAACGCTCATCCGTCGCGCATATTTCGATTTGATTGGCTTGCCTCCGACACCGCAGGAAGTGACGCAGTTTGTGAAAGATACTTCTCCGCAAGCGTATGCACGTATGATTGATGGATTGCTGCAGTCGCCACATTTTGGGGAACGCTGGGGGCGTCATTGGTTGGATGTTGCACGGTATGCAGAAGATAACACCAACATGGGGCCGCATAATGGGCCCTTTCCGCATGCCTACCGTTATCGGGACTGGGTGATTCAGGCATTGAATGATGATATGCCTTACGATGAATTTATCATTCGTCAGTTAGCGACCGATTTTCTGCCGGAGACTGGTCCCGAAGATTACCCTGCTCTCGGCTATATGGGGCTGGGGCCTTCCTATCATAAAGAAGTGGCGCTTTCACAAGTGACCTTGGAAAATCGTTACGCTGATGACTGGGAAGATCGGGTAGACAGTTTGTGTCGTGGTTTACTGGGGCTGACGATGGCGTGTGCTCGCTGCCACGATCATAAATACGATCCGTTGACGGTCGAAGACTATTATGGCATAGCTGGTGTGTTTGCGTCGGTAAGACAGACGACGCGTCCGATTATTTCAGATGCAGAAGTTGCCAAAACTCAGCCCGCGCGGGACAAAGCAGATAAGCTAACGAAATCAAATACGGGGCTGACTGCTAAAATCAACAGTTTAAACAAGCGAAACGCCGTATTGAAAAAACAAATCAAACTGGCGGGCAAAACTGAGTTCGCACTGATTGCACCCCGGCCGGATTTGAAGAAGCAGACAACTATCAAATTCCCAATTGCGCCCGTCGAATTGAAACAGAACACAGCGTTGATTGCCGCACACAACAAGACGATCAAAGGCAATAAAGCAAGGATTGCAGAGATTAAAAAAACGACGCCCGGTTTTGATCTGCCAGTGGCGGAAGCCCTCACGGAAGAACAGATTCGGGTGGAAGAGATCACGGAAGATCGAATGAAGATTGTGTATTATCCGAACAAGCCTCGTGATTTGAATGTATTCATTCGCGGAAACGCGGGGAATTTGGGAAAAATTGTTCCACGTCGGTTTGTGCAAGTGCTTGATGATGAGAGAGCAGAACCGTTCAAAAACGGAAGCGGTCGTTTGGAACTGGCACGCAGGATTGCGAGCCGTGAAAATCCATTGACGGCACGTGTGATGGTGAATCGAGTCTGGCAGCATCATTTCGGCGAAGGTCTGGTCGACACGCCGAGCAACTTTGGTAAAACCGGTTCTCTTCCCAGTCACCCGGAACTGCTGGACGACCTGACGGTCTGGTTTATGGATCAGGGTTGGTCAATCAAGAAGCTGCATCGGTTGATTATGCTTTCGGCCACTTATCAACAGACATCAAACGTGGTGTTATCAGAAGCCCAGAAAAAACTGGATCCCAACAATCGACTATTAACGTATTTCAATCGCAGACGTCTGGAAGCAGAAGTTTATCGCGACGCCTTATTGGCTGCGGGAAATAATCTCGATGCGACACAGGCTGGTCCTTCGGGTGATATTGATGATCCGACATTTCAGCGACGCGGAATTTATGCGACGGTTTCTCGTCATAAATTGAGTACGTTCCTGCAGTCATATGATTTTCCTGACCCCGCCATTCATGCAGCCCGTCGATCCAAAACGACGACGCCTTTACAGCAGTTGTTTGTGTTGAACTCGCCATTTGTGAGACAACAGGCACAGCAGTTGGCGAAACGGTTGGAGGGAGAATCTTCTGAAAAGCGAGTTGATGGCGTCTATCGAATGTTGTTCTCGCGTGAACCGACGCCGATGGAAATGCAGATCGGCTTGCGGTTTCTCGAAGGTGGTGGTTCTACGATGGGGGAACCAACTCCGTCAGTTGAGCAGATTCCTACCTTTGCGGGTAAACGTATGAAAGCCAACGTGAAAGAGTTAGGCGATCGGTATTCGGTAGAGCTTTGGGTGAAAAATCAGATGCCGAACAGCAAACGGATCATTACGGGTTATTTCTTCTCACGCGGAAAAGATTCCGCGGCGAAGGCTGCCGGCGATCATTTGGGAATCGCAGGAAAATATCGACCGAATAAAGCGGGACGGCTCTTTTTCTACAACGGCGACCAACAACGCGAGTCGTTATTTGGGAACACGGTGATTCAACCGGGAACCTGGAATCATGTCGTTTTCATTCGTGACCAGCAGCAGATTCAAGTTTACCTGAATGGCAATTCAAAACCCGAAATCACTGGTGAAGCGAAACCGGGTTACGACTCGGGTGTTTCTGAAGTGATCATTGCGGGGCGAAATGACAATTTCTCGAATTTCCAGGGGCAGTTGGGGGCTGTTGCTTTATTTGACCGGGCGTTAACTCTGCAGGAGGTTCAGAAGCATTTTCGGTCTGCAAAACTGGAGAAAGACAAACTGTCACATGCGGAGTATGTCGCTTCGATCTTAGAGTCCGATCCCCTGTCCTGCTGGCCTTTACGGACCGATAACCCGAATCTCTCGCGGGCCGTTGATGTGACGGATAATAAAAATAATGGTATCTATGAAGGGCGGCAAGATACCGACCCCAAGACGCTGACTCCCTGGCAGCGCTATTGTCAGGCTTTGTTGTGCAGTAATGAAATGATGTTTGTTGACTGACAACTTCTTCCCATTGATGAACTATCTTTTCATTGATAATTGATAAAGAGACCCAGGAAATGATCAATTCAAACAGACAGGACATATTGACCCGACGGGAAATTCTGCAGAAAGTCGGGGGCGGTTTTGGGATGATGAGCCTGGCAGGAATGCTGGCTGCTTCCGATGCGGCTGCGAAAAAGGCGCCACAGCAGGTCCCTCATTTTGCTCCCAAAGCAAAGCGTGTGATTTTTCTGTTTATGAGTGGAGGCCCTTCTCAGGTTGATACGTTTGACCCGAAGCCTTTATTAAAAAAATACGAAGGCCAACGTCCCAAGTCGGCGAATATCAGAACTGCTTCCAAAACAATGGGTCTGCTGCCTTCTCCGGTCAAGTTCATTAACGCCGGGAAATCAGGGATTCCCGTTTCAGAACACTTCCCGAATATCGCTAAGCATGTCGATGATATGGCGATTATTCGTTCGATGCATACCGACTTTCCCAACCATGCTCCCGCGCTGTGCATGATGAATTTGGGAACGTTGACGCCGACGCGTCCCAGCCTTGGTTCCTGGCTGACTTACGGACTGGGAACTGAGAATCAGAATCTGCCCGGATTTCTGGCGTTGTGTCCGGGGAAACCGGTTGTGGGTCCTAAATTATGGGGAAGCGCTTTCTTACCGGGAAAACATCAGGCAACACACATCAACAATAAAGACCTGACGCCCGAACAGATGATTCCCTATCTGAAGAACGAGGCTTTATCTTCAAACGAGCAAAAAAAGCAGCTGGATCTGGTGCAGGCGATAAATCAGCAGCATCTGGTTTCTCGCGCCAGCGATAATGAACTGGAGACCCGGATTAAATCGATGGAACTGGCTTACCGTATGCAGTTCGCGGCTACGGATGCGTTTGATATTTCAAGGGAACCCGAGAAATTGCAGGAAGCGTATGGCAAGAGTGAGTTTTCGAAAGCCTGTCTGCTGTCGCGTCGCTTAAGCGAACGTGGTGTGCGTTTCGTCCAGGTTTATTATGGAAATCGGCAGCCTTGGGATACGCACAGTAATCACGACAAGAGTAACGAACGATTGTGTAAAGATATCGATCAACCGATTGCCCAATTGATGACAGATTTGAAGCAGCGTGGTTTACTGGATGAAACGTTGATTGTCTGGGGAGGCGAATTCGGTAGAACTCCAACCGCGCAAGGCGGCATCAACGGCCGCGATCATAATCCATTTGGGTTTTGCATGTGGTTGGCAGGAGGCGGAATCAAAGGAGGTACGATTCATGGTGCCTCGGACGAATTCGGATTCCGTGCCTTGCAGGATAAAGTTCACGTCCACGACTTACATGCCACTATCTTGCATTTAATGGGAATCAATCACGAACGGCTGACTTACCACTATTCAGGGCGGGATTTCCGTCTGACAGATGTGGCGGGTGAAGTTGTACATAATATCATTGCCTAAACGCCACGCGGTCGATATCACCGATTTCGCACAGACCACTCTTCTTTTTCGGGAAGTTTACAAGTGGCCTCTTTTATCTCCTCTACTAATAATATATAATATACACCTCGTGTTAGTGTGTTTGTTATTAGCCTTTATAAGGCGGTTTGAGGAAATATTATGTCGACCACCAATCTACCCGGATCATTTTCAATGGTTCCCAGAGGGAATATCCGTGAGGTTGTTGTGCAGCGAATTCTAGCTGCAGTAATACGGGGTGATTTTGCGATTGGCCATCGGATGGTGATTCAGAATCTGGCTGAGCAATTCGGGGTCAGTGCGACTCCTGTTCGGGAAGCGCTTGTGGAATTGGCTTCGATCGGGATAGTCGAAAATCTTCCCAACCGTGGTGCGGTGATGCGTGAATTTGGTGTTGCGCAGATCCGTGAAATCTATCAACTGCGTAGAATTCTTGAAGTCGAAGCAGTTCGCACGGCGTGCGGTAAAATTGAGCCGCGACTTTTATCTGAATTGGCCAATCAGTTTGCTCTGATTGCGAAAGAGCCGCGCGATACAAACTGGTCTCAAAAAGCAATGTCCCTCGATATCAGATTACACAATTTGATTGCGGAAAACTGTGGCAGTCTGCGTCTGCAAGATGAGTTGCGGCGGTATAACACTCTGGTTCAGGCAATTCGCGAAGTGGTGGACAATGAGAGTCAGGCGCAGGAAATTGCCCTCTCGGATCACGCGGAAATCATCAATGCGTTGCAAGCCAACGACTGTGACAAAGCGGCACTGGAAATGGAACAGCATATCCGGAATACGGCAAGTCTGGTCGAGAAGCTGATGCTGGAGCGTTTGCAGAATAAGTGAATTTGATTCTGCGACGATTATTTCAAATCGAATTTCAAATGATTTTCTTGATCAGCGACTACGTTTGCTTTCAGCTTGGAAACCGTCACATCGGAATACTGTCGGGGAATGAGTTGCTTTAATTCTGGTGGGGTTTGCGCCTGTGTGAGGACACCACCGTCCGACACGATTTGATCCGCTTCAGTTACTTTGGCTTGATATGCTTCTTCCGTCATTTTTCCGGGCGGGACCATTTTCAGAACAGTGACCGTGTATGTTCCTGGAATCACGCCTGTTTTTTCCGTTCGGGCACCAAAATAGGATTTGAGTTCAAATTCTCCCCGATCATTTGTGATGGCATTGATCGTTGCATTCGCCGATGGGTTTGAAGCGGTATTTGAAAAAACAATGGAAGCCCCTGTGAGTGGTTCTCCCTTAAATTTAACGGTTCCTTTGACTGAAGCCGTGTCTGGAATCTCAGGAGTTGCGGACGAGCAGCCGAGCGCTGAGCTTATTATTAAGAGGCTCAGAATTAATCGCGTTCGAGGAAGAGAACTCAAGTAAACCATAGTAAAGCACCTCTGATTTCAGCATGAAGTATGTGTAGACTTCGTGTGACAGACCTTCGATTCATGGATGACTTTTAGAACTCACCAATCAGCTCGCTGCCCTGTTTGGTCCCGAGTGCGCCCCAGATACCATAGTTGCTGGGACCACTGGTTGCAGGTGCCGCTCCCAGGTTTCCTGTATCGATATTTTCACTGATGAATCGAACTGCGCCGTCAGCCATCAGGATATGTGCGCCTCCTTCATGGTAACTGCTGGAGCTGGCAAGTGCCCAGCTATCACCGTGAGTATTGGACATACAAGAAGGACTGTTGGGAGGCAAGACTGCACAGAACCCGGCGAAATGGGGTTGTCCGTGTTGCCACATACCACCCATATGTCTGTCTTTCTGGACGCTTTGACTCACGTTGTAGAGTCCACCACTGGCTGTAGTAAAGCAAGTGTTAGGAGCTGTCAGGACTGAACTCACACCATTAGCAGCTAACCCCCGAACATCTCTGTCATTTCCAGAATAGATGCCCCGCTCTGCGAGCATGATCGTATTACTGCTTCCGTCAAGAATATCCCGCATTCGTGTATTGGATTGGAACCCAAAAATACCGCGTGTTTTGCGGACTCCCCAGTTGTTAATGGTGTCTCCCATACAGAAGACGTAACTTTGCGGAACCGTCCAACCAAAATTGCGATATTTGGCGGGGGTAGGATTCGAAGGACAAAGAATCAAAGAGAGCTTGACTTTCCAGGGAGCATAGCCACTATCGTCTCGAGACGAACCAAAGGCCGGATAACTTCCCAGGGGGGATGAGATTTGATTATAAAGCGGAGCCTGATCGAAGTAGGGAAGCAGTCCAATAAACCCACTGACACGACTTTCATTTCCGGTGCCAAAAGAACCGGTTCCACACCCATCCGTAACGGGAGATCCACCAAAACAGCGACCATTGGCCGTTCCCCCCATCATGTGCACAAAAACCTGAAAGGTATCGTGGTAGTTATGCAGCGACAAACCTATCTGCTTGAGGTTGTTTTTGCAGGTCGAGCGTCGCGCCGCTTCTCTAGCCTGTTGCACAGCCGGTAATAGAAGTGCGATCAAAATCGCGATAATCGCAATCACAACCAGCAATTCAATCAGTGTAAAACCGTTACGTTTTTGAATCTTGGCTAACCACATATTTCTCTCCTCGACGAGTTCGGTATTAGAATAAACCTATAAAGACACACGATTTCACGATTAGATTGTATATATAATATATTATATAAGATATATATATGGTGTTCGAGTCAAGAGCGATTGGTTAAAACCATGAAGAATTTGTGAATTCAACCCAGTGTCATCGACTTGGAATTTGCGGAGTTTTGATTCCTTTCACCGCGCAATCGGAAATATTGGTGCCCTTCTTCTGCTTCCTGATGAGGTCAATGTCTCAGGGAGTGATTGGAGTTCATTCTGGCTGATCTGGCCCCTGGAATTCGGAATCTATTTTTTTGTGACTCAAAAAATATCAGAACGAAAGCGAACTTTTATTCAGGGATTTCGTCTTAGAGGTAAGTTGAACGAAACGAATCGAAACCAATTTATGGAATGACCGGTCTTAGAATGCACATACGAAATCGAGAGTTTACTTTTGGCACAAGTACGAATGGTGATTCCTTATCCAGAGGGACAGAGGAAAGTCATCCGCTCCGTTTGTAGCATCTGGTCGTGAATATTGTGGTTTTCAAACGGGCCTGGTGGTTTTATAACATCAGGCTTTTTTAATGGGGATCGGTAGCTGAGACGGTTTAGCGGCGATCTGAAGAATCGCAGACGAGGATTCGAGCGCCTCCCGATCCACTCATGGTCAAAATTAGCTTATGCCCCGTTGGTCTAATGGACAGGACACCGGCCTTTCACGTCGGAGACGCTGGGTTCAATTCCCGCACGGGGTATTTACGTCTTTGAGTTAAAGCATGATGATCTGGAAGTCAACCGGCTGGATGAGGAGCCTGTCTTGAAAACAGGTGGCGGTGTCAATCGCTTGTGGGTTCAAGTCCCACGGCTTCCGCTTTTTGGAGCACGGGGAGTGAGTAATAGGAACCTGGACTCTCTGAGTTGAGTGTCGTCTGAAAGGCACAAGATTTATATTGGAAGGTAGCCGGATACGGTTTGCCGGACCGCACTGCTAATGCGTGTGCCTGTCAGGGTGTGTGGGTTCGAATCCCATGCCTTCCGCTTTTGGTAAGAATTCGATATGGTGTTCGTAGTGTAAAGGTTTAGCACGAAACACTGTGACTGTTCACGAAACACTGTGACTGTTAAAGAGGCGGGTTCAATTCCCCTCGAACACCCTTTATGTTTAGAAGCACAGGATTGGAATCATGGTGTCATCAACGCTGGAGCGACCAACGCTGATCCTTAACCGAAACTGGCAGCCCGTGGGTGTGACCTCGGTTGCACGTGCTGTAGTCAAAATCTGGAATGAGACTGCACTGATCGTTGATCCGGCTGATTATCAAACTTATTGCTGGTCTGATTGGGCAAACTTCTGTCCGGACGAAGATGAATTGTCCATTCAGAGCAGTCAGTCGCGGTTTCGAGTGCCTGAAGTGATCACGCTGTTAAAGTATGATCGGGTACCTCGCAATGTTGTGACTTTCAGTCGGCGAAACGTGTTTAAACGTGATCGTTATACTTGTCAATATTGTGGATGCCAACCCGGTAGTGAAGAGCTGACGATCGATCATGTGGTGCCGCGTTCCCACGGTGGTGAAACGACGTGGGAAAATTGCGTGTTGGCTTGTGTTAACTGTAATTCACGCAAAGCTGCCCGCACTCCGGCCCAAGCGAGAATGAAACTGTTAAAAGAGGCGGTGCGTCCGAAGTGGAAGCCTTTTTATGCAATGCAAAGCATAAGAATTGACAGCTGGTCTCGGTTCATTAGTGAGACTTACTGGAATATTGAACTGGAAACATAGACGAGACAAGTGCTCCCGTGATTTGAGTCGGGAGCACTTTTATTCTATTGCAGTTTGTCCAGAACAGGAATTGCTTCTTCCTGGCTGAGCGGCTTTTCCATCTGCTTCGACTGCACTTGAACTAAAACGCGCGCGTCTCCTTTATTTCGAGCAGCGAGTGAGAGTTCAAAGTTTAATGTTTGTTTTGCCGCTAATTCTGGTGCCTGTTCGAAAATCACATAAGCGCCGGCCTGCTTATAACGCGCTGGTCCTGTCGCAGACAAAAATACCAACTCTTGTGGAATCTTGACACGAAATTCTACATTGGTAGCAGATGCACTTCCCTGATTTATCAGTTGGACCTGCATTGTCATTTTTTCACCAATCTCAAGCGGTCCCTTTAGTTCACTGGTTTCCACTTTCAGTAAAGGCTGACCAATCACTGTTGTTTCCGACTGCAGGTTTGCTGAGGACTTTGTGTTGTTATCGGTGATGACCTGGATGGTGCTAATCATTTTGCCAACTTCGGTCGGCTCCAGTTCGATTGTCAGAACGCGTCTGTCACTGGCTGCTAATTCAGGGATATCCCATTGCACGACATTGCGAACAGTATCAAACTGGCCATTGGAAGACGCTGTCACAAACTTCATGCCGGGGGGAATGGATTCGAAGACTGAGATATTCTGAATTGGTTTTTCGGAATTGTTGGTGATGACATTTTCATAGACTCCGGAGTGCCCCAGGTACCTGTTTTTGGGCCCTTTTCGGGTTATTAAAAATTGCTCGCTGTCACCAATGACTTTGAGTGGCAGTTCTGTTTCGACTTTTAGGTTTCCGTCACCCATGACGCTGGAAATATTTTTACCCGCACCTGGCTTGATTGCTTTCAATTTCAGTTGGACCAGTTTTGTCTCACCGGCCGGAATCATTCCCACGCTATATTCAATGTCATCTCCACCAGGATGAGAAAACTGGGGAGGGATGATACTACGAAGATAAACATTTTTTGCATCGCCTGTCCCCGAATTGGTGATTGTATAATTAACGACTGTGATTTCACCTGGTTTGGCCGCTGCCGGATGGTCCGTTTTAATAGTTAGTTTGGGAGAAGTAATTTTTGTTTCGGAAGCCACTTCGGTCACAAAATTGACGGTCGCTACACTTCCGATTTGACCAGCTTCTTCAGGAATAACCCGAATTGAAATTTTCTTTTCGGTTCCCGGCCCCATCGCTCCTAATCGCCAGATAATACGGTCGTTAATTTGTTCTGCACGCGGAATGGTACCTGTCAGTTTGGCACCTTGGGGGATGCGGTCTTCGATGACAACTTCCTGGGCAGAAGTCGTCCCAATGTTTTTGACCAGCACATGATAGATAAAGGGTTGCCCCAGAATTGCTTCGGGAGGCGCCATCTTTTGAATTGTCATTTTGGGGGACTGAATTTTCTGTTGGACATTCAGCTTTGTTGGTTCTTGCGAAACTGGTTGATTTCCTTCCACAAGACTTAAAGACTTAGGTTCAGGTGTGGGAGATATTTCGATTGGTTGTGGTGTTGTCCTGCTGGTTTCACCAGGCGTGCCTCCAATTGCAAAAAGTGAAGGTTCTTTAGGGCTTGAATCTACTTTGCGTTTTTTGATTACAACGATATCTGAGGATTCATCTGAGGCAACTGGCTGTGGTGAGGCAACTGGCTGTGGCCTTGGTTTGATTTCAAATGCGGCCGGCGAAGATTCGACAATTGGTTTCTCCGTTTCGGCGGGAAACGCAGATGGTTGAATGACTTTGTTTTCAGGAATGGTTTGCACGGGGTTAAGCGTCGTGGGCTTTGCTTCTTCTAAAGTCAGTTTTTCCGTTTTTGAAACCGATTCATTGCCGAACGGATTAAATTTTGATTCTTCATCCAGTGAATCTGATTGCGGGGAGGGAACCGAGGGTGTTTTCGACGGGGAACCCTCATTCGGAGTGTTCATAAACGGGTTTGAGTTGACAGTGGGAGTACTGGGAATACTTTCGGTTTTCAACTCAAACGGTGTCTCGGCTGTTTCGAGTTTTTGAGCAGGAGAACTGTTATCAGAAAAAGAGTTCTGCTGAATCTGAGGTTGTCCGTCACGGAGAGTCTGTTGATCTGGAGTAGGAGTCAGCGCGGGTTGAGTCGGTACTGGTTCGGATTGATCAGATGGATTATCTGATGACGTTTCCGTTGCGATGCGTTCGCGTGGCGGACTGGTTGTTTTCGTGGCTTCCGGAAACAGAGTTGGCTCTGCTGTCGTTGAACTGCCGAATTGTGGCCCTGAATTGAAATCGGGTTGCGCTAATTCGGGGGCTTCCATTTTCTCCTTTTCAGAGAGAGGAGCCTGCGCGGAGTCTGCAAAGGGATTCTCAGTCGGGTCTGGTGTTTTCATTTCGGGGGAAGACCGAAAATCCAATCCTTGTGGGGGAGAATCGAAAGTGGTTTTTTCGGCTGGCTCAAATGCGACAGATGGTTTCAGGTCATCTGCTACGGTCTCCTCTGTGGCAGCCGTGAGTTTGATTTTGGGAGTGGTTGTTTTGGTATTCGGAGAAAAGGGAGTTTCAGATTCTGCTTTTTCCGTTGTTTTTAAAGGGGTTGCATTTCGAGCTGCCAATTCAGACAGCTCTTCAGGTACCTGGTTGAAAGGGATTTTGTGAGACCCCGGTTCGAGTTCCCCGGCGTTTGATTCGCTGGATTGATCACCCATTGGGCTGGGAGATATCGGAGAGGTATTGTCAGCACCGATTAATTCTGGCTGATCGAGCGGATTCTCAGTGCTACTCGACTGAATTCCTTTTTGGGCCTGAAGAAACATCAATAAACCGAGACCTACTACTCCGGTGACGGCGATGAGTTTGATCGCTACATTCGACATGGGACTCCCTTCCCGCTGAACAAGCTCTTAAGTGGCACAGATTGTTATTGCCGGTATTATCTGGTTGATTTCTTTTGATCCAACAGACTGAAACAACAGCTTTCTGATACGGTTTGTGGTGCAAAACGATTCGCAAAGATCGAATCGTGCACTGTGTGGGAGTTTCATAGCAAATATTACAATTTTTGGAAAGAGAATATTTCGAAAAATTTACGTATCTGCTTATAAAAGTGGATGATAGGTGCCACACACTGGTTGGAGTAACCGGCGATTTTTACTCAGATTGAGGAGGCTCAGTATCAAAGTCAAACCACTTCATCGCACTGCTCATCGGTTCAATCCTTAGAACAACATAGCCATCCTGAAAAATACGAACGGTGCCTGTGGATTCTGAGACAGCAATTGCGATCGAGCCGGTTTCTTTGGAAATCGCGGCAGCAGCCCAGTGGCGGGCGCCTAGTCCTTTCGACAGAGTCAATCCTTCAGCCGAGGCGTTTAGTATACGTCCGGCTGATTGTACGATGCCATCAGAGCTGATGATGAACGCACCATCGATTTGGGCAAGTTCTTTCATGCTCTCTTTGACGCGAGGGTTGCTCACCACGCGTTCTTTTTGAGAGTAGCCTTTAAAAGGGTCGTGAACCTGCTCGTGGGACAGAGACAGTACCTTCCGGTGGTTGCCGACGACAAATAAAGCACCAACGGGTTTTCCCTCACGGCCTTCGCGACCAATTTCAACAGCTAAATCGACGACGGTCCTTAAAGTCTGCAAAGGGACTTTGGTTTCCAGTCGCTGTAAGTCACGTGACGTCAACTTTGCCAGATGATCAGCGAGACTCACAACACTTAATGAATCAGCGTGTTCTCGCTCAAAACCGGCATAAAGCGCGATAATGCGATCGCCGGACGCAAGAATTTCATCAGCGATTGCTTCGAGAATAGCCTGGCTGATTTGAACCTGTCGGGTTTGTGGTTCATGAATTAAGGGGACCAGGGCAATCCCATCTTCCTGTGCTGCACGCTGGACATCGGGCTTATCAGAAGAGACAACAAGCCGCAATTTCCCAAGCGATTTGCTGATTTCCAAAAAGTCATAGGGGATATCGGCTAACAGGAATACGACTTCAATCTCACAATCACTGGCCAATCGTTTGGCCGCTTTTAACAAGCTCGTTAATTGTGTAGAAAGTTCAACCCGTTTCATATCCGGTCTCAATCGAAGCAGTGATAGTTAATGACTCAGTACAATTGATTTTGATCGTGCGATTGCAGGTGGCTGGCCATTTCATTTCACCGACAACATTTTCCAGGAAGAAAATACGCTGAAATGGTGATTGTTCAGGATGTGTCCACCTGTTTTGGACAAAGCCTGACGGCTAAGAGAAATGGCTATTTGCAAGGACCTGCATACCTTTACGTCGATCCCTAAGTGTAAAATAATTGTAGTCAGCGTCAACAGATAAGCGCTTGCCAGAAATTAAAAAAGTGATTCTGATTTGGAAATTGGCACGAGGAGGCACAGGTGCAACTAACGTTATGTCGGGGTGATGTGAATGAGTTGAGGGAATAAAATCGCTTATTGTGAATCAGAGTCTTTATTTTTTTGTGCCAATTCGGTCGGGTTAACCAATGTTTCGACGCGAGAAGAAATGGCTCGCATTGCTCCCTGTCCATCGAAAATGCCGATCTGTGCTTTGTCGAGCGAGACGTCCTGTGAGACGATAATCCCCCGTTCAATATCCAGCTTGATAGTTCCAGAGGGCGTCTTTTGAATCAATTGGACCCCCAGCTTGGGGTCATTGAGACGTGTCAGGACTTTTGTTTTGAACTTGATCGCAGCGATCTGGTCCTGCACAGACTCTAAGGTGAAGGTTCGTCGGATGGGAACTTTTTTCCTCAATGTTTTACCAACGGCCACTTCGATATTGTATTCTTCCTGCCAGGAATCACCAATCTTGACTGCATTTTCGGGCAGCGGTATCAGAAATCCCTGATTTTGAGAATTAGGCTTGTCATCCTTTGAGACCACTTTGCCCAGGGAAGTGTAGATGATGCGGGAAGGCTTGCCGATCATTTCCCGTATTTTTTCGTATTGTTTCAGGTCTTTTTGCTTTGGATCTTCGCTATCAAAAGTGGCAGGTGCTTCGTCATCGAACTTCGCACTCATTTGTACACGGTCGATCACCGTTTCCAGTGTGCCATTTCCCTCATCGTCGACCCAGACCACACGATAGTGCTTCAAGGTTTTGGCGGTGTTATTGGTGGTTGATTTGTCCTGGTTCTTTTCGACAATAATCTTGTTCTGCGATTCCACATTGTAATGGACGAACTCGGAGGGCGTATATTTATAGCGTAAGGTGTATTGTGTTGCTTCCTCTTCCCCATAAGTCACAGGTAGTGATACTGTTAACAAACTCAGCACGAATGAAAGCACACAGAACGCAAAAGACCGCATCAGGGACTCCTTCCCTCAATAAAATGGTTGCCAATTCTCCATAACCTCAACGGAGATTAACAGATCGATGATTTTATGGGGAGGCCATTTTTGCCGAAGATCAAGGAAATTTGACTTCAAAGGCTACTCAGCGCCATATTTGGGTTGTCCGCCCCAGCCAAGTTTCCGATTGAGCCTTGAATAGTAGTTGAAACCGGGGATGCGCGCGAGTTTAAATGTGACTGAGGCTTTGGTGATTTCCAGGCGATCGCCGGAAGCATACGGAACTTTAATTTGTCCGTCGATCACCAGCATCGCTCCATCAGGTACATTGGCAGCAGTCAGAGAATAAAGCCCATTCGCATTATCAACCAGGGGCCGATTCGAAGGAGTGTGTGGGCAAATCGGGGTGATAACAAAGGCCTGCAGGTCCTGTCTCAAGATCGGGCCTCCGGCTGAGAGGCTGTGTGCGGTTGAGCCAACAGGAGTGCTGATGATGAGGCCATCTCCACTATAGGTCGTCACCAATTCGTTATCGATGGCTAATTCCACATCAATCATCGACATGGCACCCGCCGAACTGATGACAACTTCATTGAGCCCGAGGTAGGACTTTGATGTTCCGTCGGACAAAAAATGCTTGCATTCAAACATCAGGTGCTCGACGATTCGATATTTTCTTTCCAGAATCATCGAGAAATTTTTGCAGAAGCCTTCGGGAGTCAGGTCTGCCAGGAAACCCAGTCGTCCCAGGTTTACGCCAATCATAGGTAATTGCGTGAGCCCCATCTGACGACAGGCTCTCAGAATCGCCCCATCACCTCCCAGGACGATAACCAGGTCGGCTTTTGAATCGTCCGGATAAAAGTCTTCAATCACTGAGACGGAAGAGACATATACCGTAGATTGTGCTTCAAGGTGTTTGTGGATTTGCTCCCACGCCGATTGGATATGCGGACTTCGATCCCGGAGCAGGAACATTAAATTTAAAGGTGAATCAGACATTTTCCACTTTCAGCACGGAATCATAGATTGGCGTCTACGTTAATACGTTTGGCATTATACGCATCCTTCTGTCGGTATCCAATGTCCCGACCGTGGTTCTCAACCAAAGGTCAGAGAGATTTGTGCCCTGAAACTCCGGCAAAACACAGGTGAGATTTACGTGAGGCAGGTCGCATGCCTACTGTACTGAAATGCCAAACTCCGCCGTAAACTGTGATTTTCGTTCCAGATCAACTACGATTGATTGCTCACTCTGGTTTTGTTCTGATTTTCTTCAACGAAGCATTTTTATGAATTATTTTGCGCATGGAATGAGGTTTGTTGATCGCCCCTATTTCCTGGCGGGAACTGCCCTTCCCGATCTATTATCAGTGGTCGATCGTCGTGTCCGTTTGCGAATGAAGAATGTGGTTCCGTTTACGCAGGATGAATCATCACTCCAGGCTGAAGTGGCCTCCGGAATCAAACAGCATTTGGACGATGATCATTGGTTTCATTCCACTCAGGGATTTCTGGAAATCAGCACTGATTTATCGATTCTGTTTCGCGAAGTTTTTGCCGGCGATGAATATGCCCGGGTTGGATTTCTAGGCCATATTGTGACAGAATTGCTACTCGATGGTGTGTTGATTGAGCAAAACCCCAGGCTGATTGATCAATATTATGAGGCATTTAACCAGATTGACCCGCTGAAAATTGAAATTGCCACGAATAGAATGGCCACGAATAAAACGGATCAGTTAAAACACTGGCTTGGCCATTTTCATAAAGAAGGTTTTTTAAGGGACTATCTAGTTCCACAAAGAATGTTGGTACGCTTGAATCAAGTCATGAAACGAGTCAAACTACAACCATTACCAGAGGAAACGATACCGATATTAATCACGGGCCGGCAGATCGTGGAAAAGCGTCTCACCGATTTATTGCCGCCTGATCATTTTAATCTTACTTGATTGAAAGAAAACAACGATGAAGTACGGCTTGAATATGCTGCTTTGGACATCTGATGTGAATGAATCCCACTTTGGTCTACTGGAGCAGATTAAAGGTTGGGGCTATGACGGTATTGAGTTACCTGTGTTTGAAGCAGACGAAAAGAAATTTTCGCAGGTAGGAAAAAAGTTGTCCGAATTGGGTTTGGGTTGTACGGCAGTGACAGTCTGCACGCCGGAAGAAAATCCGATTTCCAGCGATGCAAAAATTCGTGAAGCCGGTTTGACTCGATTGAAACGGATGACCGATATGTGCGCTGCCTCAGGCGCCACGCACATGTGTGGGCCGATTCACTCTGCCCTGGGGGAATTCTCTGGTGCCGGACGGACGGCAGAGGAATGGAACTACGGCAAAGAGATTCTTGCCAAAGCAGCCGACTATGCACAAAAAAATAATGTGACGCTTGTCTGCGAATACCTGAATCGGTTTGAATGTTATTTTCTGAATTGTGCCGAAGATTGTGCACAGTTTACACGCGAAATCGATCACCCCAATCTGAAAATGATGTATGACTCGTTTCATGCCAACATCGAAGAGAAGTGCATCACATCCGCAGTCAAAGCGTGTGCAGATCAGATGGTGCATGTGCATATTTCTGAAAATGATCGCTCGACACCCGGCGAAGGGGGAATCCACTGGGATACAACTTTCGCCGCACTCAAAGAAGTGAATTACGATGGCTGGTTGACGATTGAGGCTTTTGGTTTGGCATTACCCGACCTCGCAGCGGCCACTCGCATCTGGCGCAAAATGTTCCCGTCTGAAGAACATCTGGCAACCAAAGGTTTGGAATTTATGAAGACCCGCTGGGAAGGATAAAATTCCATCGCTTTGCATTAAAATCGAGTAAACATCGTGCTGAATGTTTACTCGATTTTTTTATTGGTCAGGCGACAGCTTCTGCAACGATCTCCATCGCTGAGGCACATAGTGCTTCCGCTTCTGCTTGTTGCGGTGCCTCTGCAATCACACGAATGATCGGCTCGGTATTGCTGGCTCTGACCTGCACCCAGCGGTCATCCCAGTCTAGTCGGAGCCCATCGCCTTTCGAAGCCTGTGCCGAATCGAAATGCGTTTCGAGTGCATTACAGGCTTTCTCAACCTGGTCGCGGGGACAAGTAATTTTGTTTTTGACAATACTGTATTGCGGTAATGTATCAGCCCAGGCGCTCAAGGTCTGACCGGATGCTGCCAGCCCAGCCAGAACATAAGCCATGCTGACATAACTGTCACGGACATAGCCGACCTTGGGGTCGATGACGCCTCCGTTTCCTTCACCGCCAATAATCGCGGATTCCTGTTTCATCTTGGCACAGACGTGTGCTTCTCCCACATAGGAACGGAAAAACGGGCAATTGTATTTCGCTGCAATATCTGCGGTCACTCGGCTGGTCGAACCATTGACGACAATCGGGCCGGGGGTTCGCGCCAGAACATAATCGGCAGCCAGTGCTAACGTTAATTCTTCACCGATATAGCGACCTGTATCATCAACAATCGCTAAACGATCGGCGTCGGGATCTTGGGCAAAACCCGCATCCGCTTTGTGTTGGATGACCGCTTCACACAGCGATGTCAGATTTTCTTTGATAGGTTCGGGCGTGTGAGCAAATTGACCATTCGCCGTGCCACCAAGCACGATGACTTCACAACCCAGCGACTCCAGAAATTGAGGGGTAGCGACGGCTCCTGAACCATGATTGCAATCCAGGACGACTTTAAATTTCCGTTGTCGGATGCTGTCAGCGTCGACCAGCTTTAAAACGCGTGCGATGTGGGGGCCAGCCGCTTTATCATACAGCTCTAATTGACCGAGTTGATCCGAGGGGACATAGTTGAACTTTTCGTTGTTGAGTATGTCAAGCAGTTGTTCTCCCTGCGCTTGATTGTAGACTGAACCTTCTGCCGAAAAGGGTTTCAAGCCGTTCCAGGGAATCGGATTGTGACTGGCGGTGATTTGAATTCCTCCCGCCGCCTTGAGGTGAGTCACAAGTACTCCGCAGGTCGGAGTGGTTGCGATACCGGCATCAACGACGCGACAACCAGTTGACAGCAAACCGGCAATCACTGCATGACGCACCATTTCTCCACTGGCGCGACCGTCACGCGATAAAACGACAGTCCCCTTGTCTGCCAGTGTGCCAACTGCGGCTGCGAATCTTGTTAAATAGTCGGGAGTCAATCCGTTACCGACGACGCCTCGCAATCCGGAAATGCTGAGAATCCGTTCCGTCATGGTCTTTACCTGCCCCTATAAGAAAAAGTATATGTAGTATTTGTTTTAATCTACGTGTTGCTATTTGAAAACCATAGTGGAGACGGCCGTAGTTGACAATCTCATCTCTGCGAGGCGTCTCTGTGAAGATTTAACGGGCCACGTTCGGAATCTGCCAGTCTTCCGCTTGCTGTTGGCATTCAGTCACGCGTTGATTCGTCAATTCCAACAGTTCTTTTTCCGCACCTTTCGCATAGTATTCTTTGATCAGTTTTGCGGAAATTGGTTTACCGTAAACAACCCGCACAGAACGAGGACGCAGAAAGTAAGCCCCCCGAGGCAACGCACGAAATGCGCCGGCGATTCCAATCGGGTAGATGGCGCAGTCTGCTCGCTTCAATAAGGCTAAAAAACCGGGTTTGAATTTTTGTACTGCACCATCTGTGGTACGTGTCCCTTCGGGGAAGATCCCGACAAAATTTCCATCCTCAATATTCTGAATTGCTGCGCGTAAACTTTGCGAACTCGTAGACCGACGGCTGATCGGGATTACAAATTCATAGCGCATAAATGGTCCTAGAATCGGAATTCGAAATAAGGAGTCGCGGGCCATGAAGCTGACGGGGCGTTTCATGGGCAGGCAAATCAGCAAAGGGTCGAGAAAACTCTGGTGATTTGTAACCAGTAAACCTCCCCCCTGTTCCGGCAAATGTTCCTTTCCCCGAGACTGATAGCGCAGCCAGACCGCAAAGAAAGCTTGCAGGATCCATTGAAATAGAATCCAGGTAAGGTTTCTGCGGTTGCTGCGGGATGGTGAATCCTGATTTAATTCAGCCAATTCCTCCGCCTCTCAATTAATCTCTTTGAGTTCAAGTTTGGCGGGATCAAGCACGACATGTTTGACCAATTCGCGTTTCCACGTGTAAGTGATATGCACTTTGCCATCGTCCGTTTGAATCACAGCGGGATAAGAATATTCGCCTTTCTGATTTTCCAGAACCAAACCGGTTTTCCAGTGTTTTCCATCTGAGGAAAGTGCAACGTGCAGTGGGCTTCTGCCTTTTGTGGTTGGGTTATAAACCAGCAGAGCACGGCCATCTTTCAGAGTGACCGCATCGGTGCCGCTATTCGGGTTGGGCAGCGTTGTCGCAGTGACTTCGCTCCAGGAACGTCCATCGTCATCCGACCAGGCTTCGACAATTTTACCCAGCCCTTTACTTCGGCAGAGAATCTGCAGTCGATCACCATAGCGGAGTACGGAAGGTTGGATCGCGGCCATTTTCTTGCCGTCATTCAGGGGACCTGTACGATGCCAGGTTTTACCCAGATCCGGAGTCCACTCCATCTGTAACTGCCAGCCATCGTGTTCTGTACTGGCGGGACAGAGCAGCGTTCCATCGGAGAGCAGGAATGGCTTGTTCTTGACAGGACCTACGAAGCCATCTGGCAGGCGTTTTGGTTTGCCCCAGGTCTTGCCGTGATCGTGTGAAACTTTCAGCATGCCCCACCACTCGCTGGGGTTCGGGCCGACTTTATAAAACAGCATTAAGGTTCCCGGTTTTGTCTGGAACAGAACCGGATTCCAGCAAGGCCAGCGTTTCGAGGCGTCTTTAATTCCATCGGCAACACTGACCGGGGCAGACCAGCCGTTTCCCTGGTTGCGGGTCAACCAGATTTCCACGTCCGGATTCTTTTCAGCCGTCCCGCCAAAAAAGGCACAGACCAGACCTTCGGGAGTTTCTGCAATTGTAGACGCATGGCACGAAGGAAACGAAGCGTCATTATAAACGAACTCCTGCATCACCAGACCAGGCTGATCTGGTGTCGTTGCTTCCGGCGTTTCTCCCAGGGAAATGCTCGTCGCACAAAAACCAAGATATACAGACAATATTAGCAGCGGGAGCGTTTTGAAGGTCAGCAAGCGGGGCATAGTTGTACTTTCTTCACCAAAGGTCTCAAAATGAAGTTTCAACCAACAAGTTCCGGTTCAGGATATCATTCATTGTAGGGAAGTGGAATTCGGAACGAAAATCTAATCTGGTTAATCAGGGGGAAATGTGGTCTTTTTCAGCGTAAGTCAGGTAATCACTCCATTTTTCGGGAATGCACGGTTCAGTCAAGAGATACTCACAGGCGAATTGTTTTTTATGATCAACATCGATAGGATGGCTGATTAATCTGAGGGGCTGTTTTCCTCTGCAAAATTTGCCTCATTTGTAACTCATTTCGGATCATTCTGCTGTAAGCTTTCGCTTTATTTTCCGATTGATGAGTTCTCTGTAATATCAATTGTGCTTGTCAAAGCCAAATTATTCCCATTACAAGAAGGTATTTACAATGGATGCCGAAGCATTGAAATTAGCAACTCTCTGTCTGCATGGCGGTCAGGAACCGGATAGCGCGACTAATTCACGGGCGGTCCCCATCTACCAGACGACTTCCTACGTATTTAACGATACTGATCACGCGGCCAGACTGTTCGGCTTGCAGGAATTCGGCAATATCTACTCTCGGCTGATGAACCCGACCTGCGATGTGCTCGAAAAACGGTTGGCTCTGCTGGAAGGTGGTTCTGGTGCTGTGGCTGTCGCCTCGGGACAAGCGGCTGAATCACTGGCTATTCTCAATATTGTCGAGTGTGGACAGAATATTGTTTCTTCATCCAGTCTGTATGGGGGAACTTATAATCTATTCCATTACACCTTTCCCAAGTTTGGCATTCAGACCACATTTGTGGACCAGAGTGACCCGGAAAATTTCAAAAACGCCATCGATGAGAATACGCGTTGCGTCTACATTGAAGCCATCGGAAATCCCCGTTGCGATATTCCTGACTTTGAAGCCATCGCCAAAATTGCACACGATGCAGGAATCCCGCTAATCGTAGACACGACCCTGGCCTCCCCTGCTTTGATTCGACCTTTTGAGTATGGTGCGGATATCGTAGTCGCATCCTGTACCAAATTCATTGGCGGCCATGGTACTTCCATCGGCGGAATCGTTGTCGAAAAAGGGGACTTCCCCTGGGACAATGGAAAGTTCCCCGGTTTGACCGAACCTGATCCCAGCTACCATGGTCTTAAATTCTACGAGACGTTTGGTGGCATGAATCTCGCGTATATCCTGAAGCTTCGCGTCCAGTTACTTCGCGATCTGGGACCGGCAATGAGTCCTTTCAATGCCTTCCAGTTCCTGCAAGGATTGGAAACGCTACATCTGAGAATGGAACGTCACTGTCAGAACGCCATGGCAGTCGCTGAGTTTCTGGAAAGCCATCCGAAGGTTTCCTGGGTCAATTATTGTGGTTTGGAATCGCATCCTTCCTACAAGATGGCACAGAAATATCTGCCCAATGGCAGTGGTGCTGTCTTCGGATTTGGTATTCAGGGAGATACACCAGAGCAGCAACAGGCCAACGGTGTCAAACTCATTAATAGTGTGAAATTGTTCTCTCATCTGGCAAATGTGGGAGACAGTAAATCGTTGATCATCCATCCTGCCAGTACCACGCATCAACAATTGACTCCCGAAGAGCAATTGGGTTCCGGCGTGACTCCCGATTTCGTTCGGTTGTCAGTGGGTACCGAAGATCAGGAAGATTTAATTAACGACTTGAAACAGGCCCTGGATCAGATCTAGTTCCTGAGTTCTTAATACGAGTTCAGACATTGAAAGCAGGAGCCGGCTGTGGAAAAAATAGCCGGTTCCTGATTTTCAAACAAGTTTACCGATGTTTTACGAAGCGTCTGACGATAAATCTTTGTATCAACTCAGAGAAGACACGTGAATTCGCTTGTCGGATCATTTTGAGAGAACTAGAATAACCGCCATCAATCAAATTCGCCCTTGTAGCTCAATTGGCAGAGCAACTGACTCTTAATCAGTAGGTTAAAGGTTCGATTCCTTTCGGGGGCACTTCAAAAGCCATAACTCATAACGAGTTATGGCTTTTTGTTTGAGGCGATCTCAAAGCGGACAGATGCCTGTCACTCGCTTGATCCAGCCCATTTCTTAACCAACTTATCATTCTCAGGTCTGAACCTCCGCAACAGTCTGCTGAATAAATCAGACTTGACTGCGTCATGCCATTCGCAATGATTCTCTCTCACATGAGTCGCGCGCGAGAACACTACTGATTCAGTTGATGTATCTGAACTTCTGAAAAAATCAGCACCATAAAAGCCTCTCGTTTCAGCACGATTTCCCAAATGACTGCTCACCCGCACCTCAGTTATCAAACGACTTCGCACGACATCACACTGGCTTCCCGTTGATTCACCAGGAATTCCCAGGCGATCACGTGTCGTTCGCAAGAAAAAATCGCGACTTCCCATTGACGGCCTCACGCCCTTGTAGATGATTTGCATACTCAACGCCGAATATTCATTGCCAACGTCGAGGAAGCCCGGATGCACATCCGGGCCGAGCGCAGTGAGCAGGAAACTGACGGATCGACAGACAAAACCAAAAAATGATTTCAACTTGAAAGCCTCACCCAAAAGTAGGGGCGGGACCCATGTGTCCGCCCGCATAACCGCGCCTCAACCAAAAACACGATCTGGAGTGTTCTGAATAATCACCCACCCTGAGTGGCACGAGCTGTCGTTTCGGACCAAAGTAAGCAAGCCAACCCAGCAGCAAACAAATCCTACCCGATATCACCGAAAGCAGCTCAGATGAACATTTCACAGGAGTCCCGAAGACAAAACGTCCCTGACATCAGGAATCTTGATCCAGACGTGGTCTGCCGCGGGGGCGGGTGGTGCTTTCCAGTGAGAGCCGGACGGCGGTGTTGCTGATCCATTTGTCACCGCCGAAGGGAGTGCCTCGGACGATACTGTTTCTGACGGCCGCCAGCTCGGCGTCGGACTGTGGTTTATTCACCAGTGCTCGCCAGTTTCGTGGCAGCGATGGTCTTTTGGGTGTCGCCAGCCATTCCGGGGCAGCCTGTTTCTGCTGCCGCGCCCAGGCAGAGCCGTACTCCCACTCCTCTGCTTTTTTGACCCGTTTCGCCCGCAACGGGTTGCGTTCGACGTAGCGCATCACCGTGAGTAGATGTTCGTTTGCCTGGATTGGGAACGACTTGAAACGTCCCTGGTAAAGGTGACCGCTGCCGCCGGTCGCATTGTGAGAGTGCCAACGCATGGTGTGGGTCACCGTCAGTCGCTGGAAGAATTCCGTCAACTGCGTATCCGTGGTGGGACGCACGACAAAATGCCAGTGGTTGGGCATCACGGACATCGCAAAGATTGGCAGCGGGTTCTTCTGCCATGTCTCCTCAACGGCCTGCATAAACAGGGCATAATCATCCGGCTCTTTAAACAGAGTCAGCTGCGCAACAGACCGGTTGAGTACATGAAACACTTCACCGGCAGGACAAATTCGTTTAGATCTAGGCATGACCGAAGTATAGCAGAAACCGAAATGAAATAAAAGAGACCTGACACCTTATTATCTAGGAACTGATTTTTTCTTTGAGTTCATTGAATGAATTATGAATCGCCGCTTTGCAGTCCGCGTCAAGGGTTTTGTTTGTGGCTTCAATAATTTCTAATAAATTGGAAATTTTCGTGGTTCCAAACACGCAACTTGAGACTTCTTTGTTTTCTAAAATATAGGCAAAGGCAGCTTGAGCCGCGGTCATATTAGTTGATGATGACAGTGCCTTCCGCATCTCCTTTGAGTTCCTGGATAATTGACGCCCCGTTGGTTTGATGAGAGCCCTCGCTAAATACCACAAATCAGCAAAACTTTTCAGAGAGCCGATCTTCCCCTCAACCAGATGGCCCTGGGCAAGGACGGTACCAGCCACCACGCCGATGCCTGCCTTGGATAACTCGCTAATGACAGGATCACGATCAAGCTGCAGAACATTATAGTCCAGTAAGACCATGTCAAATAGTTCCGGGTGTTTTGCGATGTGCAACAGGTCGTTTGCGGAATGGCTATTGACCCCGAGATAGCGAAACATCCCTTTTTCTCGCATGGACAATAATCGCTCAATCAGCGGCGGTGCTATTTGTGATTTAGAAATGCCGTGCAATTGGAAGAGGTCCAGGTATTCACAATTCAAATTACGAATTGATTGAGCGCATGTTGTTTCGATATAGTCTGGTGAGAAATCCTTGGAAACTTTATTTTTGACAAAGATAGGAGCGGAAGGGATCACGGTTCCCGCTTTCGTGGAAATGACCAACTTCGACCTGTCATGCCGGGAGAGAATATTTTTAAGAATACGACCCAGCCGCGGTTCAGCATTAAAGCTGCAATAGTTGTGACCAGTGTCAAAGAGGTTAATCCCATGGTCAAAAGCGCTACAGATGATCGCTTCTGCTTTTTTTTCAGGAAACCTGTGATTGCCCCAGAATCCGGAACAGCCAACGGCGATTTCTGAAACCTCTAAATCTGTTTTCCCCAGTCTTCTATATTTCATATCCGATATTGTATTTCGAATTCATTGAACATGGGCTTGGTCTTTGCAGATTCAGAATGTGTTTGATGACGTTGATAAAGTATCAAGGGAACCATGATAGCCGCTTTGCTGCTGATGTGACTTTCAGAATCAACTGGCAGCAGATTTGCAGACCATAATAACGAGAATGTTTATAATGCACACCCCTGGCCTGTGTCCAGGTTTACTGTAGCGTCTCCAGGGGGTTTTGGACCGAGTAAATTAGATAGAGACACGCTATGGTAAAATGTGATGCGCTCTAGCTCGGCTTTGCCGAGGGGGTTTTCAGATGATCGGGCTATTCATTTTCCACGTCTCTGGGGCTGACTTCGATCCCTTTTGGAAACGTCAGTTTCGTAAAGGTGTCTTCCGCGAGTGGGGGATCTAACTCGATCGATTCGAACTGGTATTCTTTTCGCCATCCAACCTGTTGTTTGCGTTTTAGAGTGTACACGATCCAGTTCAGGCGGTCTTTGTGAAACTTCAAAGGAAACCAGACGCCGGGACGCACTTCCTGCCACTCGTCGACCCATGCTTCAGCTTGCGGAACTTCTTCTGACCTGCCTGGCTGGTAAAACACGGCTTGCGCGGGGAGCAGGTTTCGGTCGCGGGCCAGCCAGAGAATGATTTTTTCGCTTTGTTTCCCATCGGCGCGAAACTGCTCAATCCTGACTTTGATACAGTTCAGCCCCTTGATTTCTTCCTCTCCCAGCAACTGGACTTGATATGTCCTCCCATCATTGTAATGGGGCCAGCCGGGAGAAGCCGCTAATGCGTCCTGGCCTTTGAACCAAGTCGAAAGCGGAACACGCAGCCCTTGTTCGAAAAGCAGCATGTGCGGTCGGAGCAGATTCAGCATGCGTTCCTGTTCGCCTGTGATATCCCCGTGTCCTCCCTGCTGCCGCTTTTCACTCGTGAGGCCGGGAGCGCGATCATAACGATTGAATTTGCGCAACGTCTCGCCATCGAAGACTTCGCTGGACTCGGTGG
>Ga0222668_1000361_pt1 | contig 30435 bp, 27 predicted proteins | sample AntAcemetagen728_FD_179823 | JGI IMG/M metagenome (GOLD analysis project Ga0222668, IMG submission 179823) | Saline water microbial communities from Ace Lake, Antarctica - #728 | ecosystem: Environmental > Aquatic > Non-marine Saline and Alkaline > Saline | place: Antarctica: Ace Lake...
GCTCGGATCAATGCCAACTTGATACTCCATCGGAACCCAGGTCCCTGCGGTGCCGATCAGCATCTCGACTTTAGAACGTTCCGATCCATTAAACACGTTGACAACCACATCCGTCTCGGGCACCTGGTCAGCGGTAACTTCTTCCGGAGCGATGATATTCATCTGATACTTGGAAGAGCGACCCGCGGCCCGAAAGTCCAGATTATATTCTTTCCCGTCAAAAGTAATGATGGAATAACCATTCGGCGCGCCGTCGGCCATCACAGTATGAGGAATGCCCCGTTCATCAGGAGCACCTGACCACCAGCTACCGCTGACAGTGACATTGATAATGTGGTGATGCGGTTTCGGCCCGCGCCAGCCATCGGCTTTCGTGATAAAGCGATGCTCATGATGATGCGTGTGACCGGAAATCGACATGCAGAACGGACGTTTTTCGATCAACCGGTACAGTTCCTGCCGATCTTCTACTCCTACCAGTGGAATATGCATCATCAACACGACCAGTTGATCTTCGGGAATCTGTTTCAGATCGTTCTTGATAAACTCCATCTGCTCTTTCCCCAGCCCGCCTTGATATTTGCCCTTCTTCTTATTTTCAGGAACAATCCATTCGACATCATCCACCGCGATAAAATGCACAGCACCGTAGTCGAACGAATAATAAGCAGGACCGAATTCGCGCTCAAACGTTTCATCACTCAGCTTGTCGTTGGGAGCATCAAAGTTAATATCGTGGTTGCCAATAATGTTGTACCAGGGAACCCCTAACAGCGCGATGCCGCGTGCCTGCGATTTGAACAGAGACAGATCATTAAACAAAATATCTCCCAGAGTGACGCCAAACGAAGCATCAGTACCAACAAGATCTTCGATTACATCGTGGGCGATATAATCAATTTCCTTTTGGTCGCGCGGCTGGGGATCTCCAAAGAAGATTGCCCGGAACTGTGAGGGTTCTTTTTGAGGATAAAGGGGAAAATCGACCGAAGCAGGCAGTGGACCCGTCGGCTTGACGCCCGGGTACTTTGATTTTGGCGAGCCTTTTGGCTTATGAATGTAGTAGAACTCCGGTGTCAGATTCTTGCTCAGTGGCGTCCGCCATTCTTGAGGTTTGATTACAAACAGAATCGTATCTTCGGTAACCGGTAGTTGATACTGGCCTTTCTCGTCCGTGCTGACAATCTCAACGCCATTCGAAACGCGGACCCCCGGCAAGACCTTTTCCCCGGCATCCCGCTGGCGATTATTATTCGCATCATGAAAAACATAACCCGTTGCCGTCTGCTGCCCTTCCGTTTTCGATTCTGCTTGTCCGTTTCCCTGATAAGCAAGAACCAAAAGCACAATCAGAAAAACTTTCATCAGTGGTAATCGAATCATTTATTTTCCCCTTAGTTAACAAACAAAATTAATCATCTCTATTATGTTACGATCATGGCAGCAGATGCAAAACCCAAACAACAATATTTATTGATATGTACCAGACAAACTGTACGACTGACAAGCCCCGTAACGGAACCGGAATAGTCCAGGAACGTCTCAAACAGGCTAGAAATCAACGGTGGATCGATGAAATGTAAGTATCGGGAAATGTAAGTACCGGTGAATCAAATTGCTGTTCATCTTCCGGCACAAGTCATTCTGATATAGAAATATTCAATCACACAGTCTTTAGAGTTTTCAGGATGGGTTCAACAGCATCAGACATTTTTGCCTATTGAGGAACTAAGAACCGAGTCCATTTCCAGACGTTGAAAACATGGTGCGCATCCTATAAAAAGTTGGCACTGGAATACTGCCCCCCCTACCGCCCCCCTGTAGTTTCAGCTGACTGAATCCTATGTTAGGGATCAGTGTATTCTGGTGTGGGAGTCGTATCACCGGTAACACCTTCTTCCGACTCACTCGAACAGCCTGACATGATCAACATCAGGCAAAACATTAATAGCAATAGATTTTTCATCGAATATTTCTCCGAATAATTTGAAGGAGTAGAAAGACCGGAGAATGAACAGGCAGTTCATTCTCCGGTAGAAGTGTCTCTATAGACATTCAGGTGATTCTGGCTCAGTCTTACCAGTTATCGATTACTTCGCCACCAGCACGCGTTCCCAAAGCTTTCATAATCGTATCGCTGATATTATCCGAGATGAAACGGCAGGAACCATCTACCAGACAGATCTGAACACCGCCGGTATGCAGACTCCGCAGAGCCGCAATCTGCGTCCCGTCATTCATTTCGGTACAAGGCATCTCGGCGGTATTCGTACATTTCGTCAGAATATCGGCAGTCTTGCTATTGGGATTCCGGCCTGTACTAAAAGCAGAGCCACCCATTCCTGAATACACCCAGGCGCCACGTGTGTCAGCAGTCACATCATTGAGATAGTTCACTTCTCCGACCAGCAGAGTATTCGTCGTCCCATCACGAATGTCGCTGATTCTCGTAGAGGAATTGATCGTCAACACGCCGGCTGTCGCCTGTTTGTAAGAAGCAGTCAGGTCACCAGAACCATAGTTAGCGGCATAGTTCCCACGCGACATGTGCTCAATCGAACGGAAAGCAACATTGCTGCGACGATCCCAGGGATGACTGGGACAACGAAAAGCGACGGGAGCGAAATGACCAAAAATGTTGTTCATATAGTCCAATGGATCTCTTCCACTCAAAACAGGAGCCGCTTTGTCCCAGAGTGCACTCTGTTCCATCTGCGGCAGGATGAAAAGTAACCAGTTTCCCCCCAGACTTTGCCCACCACTACATTCTTGAAGGCCAGTCAGATTTGTCGGAGGATTTCCTCCACAGGGACCAATCACCCCCCCAGGAGGAAATACAAGATGTGTACCATGGTAATTTTGTAACGCCAGGCCAAGCTGCTTGAGATTATTTTTGCAGCTACTGCGGCGGGCCGCTTCACGCGCCTGTTGCACAGCGGGTAACAGCAAAGCAATCAGAATCGCAATGATGGCAATCACCACCAGCAATTCAATCAGAGTAAATCCACGCGACAATACGGGCTTGTCAGCACGCGCACGATGAGCGCGCGAAAAGGAAAGAAGCATCAACAGACTCCTCAAAAGTGAAAAATAAAAATAAATTGTTTTCGCATTTCAAGGCACTTTGATGCCGATGTAGGTCTTGTCTGACCAGAGATCGGAAGGAATATTAATTCGCTCTCCGATGTTGGCGAGATCTTACTACTGGATTATTAAGATTACATGACGAAAAAATGAAATGTTGCTTGAATCAATGATTGCGAGAATCCTCAGCATGATCCAGACTGATGCTTACTTCTTAATTGAATTCCGATTGTTCTGCCCGACCGATCCACTCTTCCTCACGCAACTCTTAAGAATTGATGCGCCATAAATTATCATTTCCGAGGAGAAAACGGGCTGAAACCCAGTGATCTGTTGACGTGAAGGTACGGTTCTCTCATAGTAAAAGATTAAGCATACCGCTCTGCCGTCCTTAAGTGAGAGCACTTCGACACAAAAAACGCTTCATGCATCAAGGAGCTAATCACCATGCAGAAATATTTTCTTTTCAATCCAGTTTTTCTGTTTCAAACAATACGTTGGTCGAGTGTCCTGTGTATCGCCTGCCTGCTGTCCCCCTGTGCGCAGGGTGCGGAAAAAACCGATACCCTACGCATATTGTGCTACAACATCCACTATGGTCAGGGAACGGATGGTAAATATGACGTTGCCCGTCTGGCCAAAGTCATTGAACGTACCAAACCGGATCTGGTCGCGCTGCAGGAAGTGGATGTAGGCGTCAAACGCTCCGGTCGCGCGCATGAAGCGCAGCGTCTTTCAGAACTGACAGGCATGGATGTTCGCTTTGGTCCCACACAACATTATGAAGGCGGATTGTTCGGCAACGCCGTCCTGACAAAATTACCGATCCTTGATGTGATGATTCAACCGCTGCCCTATACCGAAAGCACACCGAAACTTGTCACTTATCCCCGCGGCGCCATCGTCGTCACCGTTCGTGGCCCCGGTGACAAACCGCTACGATTCATCAGCACGCACTTTCAACATAATGTCCCCGAAGACCGCTTGGCCGAAGCAAAAGCCATTAACAAACATTTCGCCGCCAATAACGAAATCCCCACAATTCTGGCCGGCGATATGAACGCCACACCAAACTCAGATCCAATCAAGGAATTATTGAAACAGTGGACTAACGCGATAGATGATGAAGCTGCACCATCGGCTCCTTCCACCAAACCAAGATCCCGCATCGATTATATCTTCTACCGGCCCGCGTCCCAATTCGAACTGGTCGAGGCAAGCGTCATCGCAGAACCGATGGCCTCGGATCACTGTCCGGTCTTTGCCATTTTGAAATTGAAACAACAATGATGACAGTTCGAATAGTCGCTCCTTAATTCCTCTCCCTGTCTTAGCCTGATCAAAGAAGTTGGAAGAACAGTAATGAAAATTTTGAACTGGATTGCTGTCACGTGCATTGTATTCTTTTCCGCATCGCTGACTCTGACCATCGCCGCTGAACCACAGGCGACCCCCGTCAGTTCAATTCGTGTCCAGCCAGGCTTCAATGTCGAACTACTGCGTTCTGCAGGTAAAGGCGAAAGTTCCTGGATCAGCATGACCTTCGATGATCGGGGACGACTGATCCTGGGACTGGATGATGTGGGAGTCGGACGACTCACGCTTAACGATGATCCCGCTCAAATCAAATTCGAAAAGATTGAAAACACATTCAAACACTGTCGAGGCGTGCTGTACGCGCACAATAGCCTGTATGTCAGCGTCACTAACGGCGAAGGATTTTATCGACTCAAAGATACCACCGGCGATGATCAATTCGATCAAAAACAACTCTTAAAAAAACTGGATTACCGCAGCCGCTTCGGACATGGCAATAACCAGATCGTACTCGGCCCTGACCAGAACATCTATCTGGTTGTCGGCAACGATGTCTCGTTTCCAGAAGGCGTCTCCCCGAATTCCCCCTACCGCGATCCACACAACGATCACCTGTTGCCCAATCCGCATGATGCCGACCAGGACGACCGTGTCGGCACAATTCTACGAACGGACCCTGAAGGGAAAACCTGGGAAATCCTGGCCGGCGGCTTTCGTAATCAGGTTGATCTCGCTTTCAACAAAGAAGGGGAAATGTTTACTTATGATGCCGACATGGAATGGGACGTGGGACAACCCTGGTATCGACCGACGCGCGTCAACCATATCATTCCAGGTGGTGAATACGGCTGGCGCTGGGGCACCGGTAAATGGCCCGATTATTACGCCGACAGTCTGCCCACCACACTCGATACCGGCCTGGGCTCCCCCACCGGAATGATCTTTGGAACAGAGAGCAATTTTCCCGCCCGATTCAAAAACGCAATGTACATCGCTGACTGGCAAAATGGCCGCATCCTGCTCGTCGATCTGATTCCCAACGGTGCCAGCTATACCTGCCGTTACGAAGTCTTTCTGGAAGGCGGCCCGCTCAACGTGTGTGACTTGCAGTTCGGCCCTGATGGCGCCCTTTACTTCATCACCGGAGGTCGAGGTTCGCAATCGGGACTGTATCGGGTGACGCCGACATCGAATCATATCACAAAATCAACAGCACCCAAAATCGATAAAAAAACGGAAGCTCTGGCATTGGCGGCACGATTACTGAGACGCCAGATCGCACAGTATCAAACGAATCCCGTCACTGATATCAACCTGATCTGGCCTCACCTGAATAGCCCCGATCGCTGGCTTCGATTTACGGCCCGCCGTGCCATCGAAAATCAGGATGTTTCCAGATGGCGCGCACGAGCCCTCACCGAAAATAAACCCACCGCTGCGATTGCCGCCTTGATCGCACTGAGCCACCAGGGAACTCCTGAGGACAAGGACGCGGTTCTCTCGGCTTTGAATCGCATTGATCTGCAGCAATTAAATCAACAACAGTTACTCGCTGTACTGCGCGCCTACCAACTCTGTTTCATTCGATTGGGGAGACCGTCTGCAGAGCAAGCCACAGCGATCCAGCAACGACTGCGACCGCTGTACCCCCACGCGACAAGCAGCGCCAATCACTTGCTCTCTGATCTGCTGGTCTATTTAAAAGAGGAAACGGTCGTACCGTATACCGTCAATCTGCTCAGTGACACTTCTACACAGGAAGAACAGATTCGGGCAGCGCGGACACTGACACATGCACGACAGGGCTGGAATAAAGACCTGCAACAGAAATTCCTCACCTGGCTGGCACACGCCCGCACCTTCTCAGGCGGTAAGCAACTTACCGAACGCATCCGCGATATCCGTGAAGACTTTTTGAAAACCCTCACCGAACAGCAGCGCCAGCAGTTCAATAAAGAGATTGCCGCTTTCGATCAACCACTGGTCGAAGAAGAAACCGCGCCCGCACGCCCTGTCGTTCAAGAGTGGGCACTCAACGATCTTGAACCGCATCTGGCCTCCGTCACATCGAACCGTTCTTTTAAAAACGCACGGCAGGCGCTACTGGCCGCAAATTGTCTGAAGTGTCATCGCATCGGTTCGACAGGAGCCCAGGTCGGACCTGACCTGACCAATGTCGGAAAACGCTTTGACAGCCGCGCCATTCTGGAATCGATCATCACACCATCCAAGGTCATGGACGAAAAATATCTTTATACGGTTTATATCCTCGACAGCGGAAAGATCGTCACGGGACGCCCCGTCGGCGTTAACAAGACCACCATCACCGTCGAAACCGATCCGATCAAGCAGACGACAGTTCCCGTCGCGCGGGATGAGATTGAAGAGTCAGTCCTCTCCAAAACATCGCCGATGCCTGCGAACCTGATCAACGTTCTCACACAACAGGAAATTCTCGATCTCCTGGCTTACCTCAAAGCGGGCGGCGATCCACGGGCGTCTGCGTTTCAGAAATTGAAATAACCGAAATCGGAAAGAACCGTAATATGTCAGTACAGAATCGCATGAAATATCTGGGACTCGCGTTGCTACTGTTCTATCAGTCGGTCGATTTACCCGCTGCAGAGCCAAACAACCTCAACAGGCTGCCCTCCGACTTAACTGTTCCCGCAGTCACTCACGAAAAACCGCAGGCCGGCAAACGGGTCTGGCAAACCAATCCCGGCTTCGCACAAACCGAAATCGCACACGCCCTTTATCTCCCCCCGGAGTGGAAGCCCGGTAAAACCTATCCGGTGATCATGGAATATCCGGGGAACGGGGGATTTTCCAATTCCCTCGGCGATCGCAGTCGGGGGCGCGTGCAAGACTGCAAACTGGGGTTTGGCCTGTCGGTTGGCAAAGGCATGATCTGGGTCAGTCTGCCTTTCGTGGATTCCCAAACCGGTAAACACGCGATATATTGGTGGGGTAATCCCGATGCCACCGCCGATTACTGCAAACAGACGGTCGCCCGCATTTGTAAGGAATTCGGCGGCGATCCCGAGAATGTCATTCTCACCGGATTTTCACGCGGCGCCATTGCCTGTAACTATATTGGACTGCGTGACGACGAAATCGCAGCGCTCTGGAAAGCCATGCTGCCACACAGCCATTATGATGGCGTGCGAAAATGGAATTACCCCGACAGTGACGCCGCTTCCGCCCGCAAACGGCTGAAGCGTCTTGGCACACGACCGCAGTTCATCAGCCAAGAATTCAGCACCCGCGCGACCGAACAATTTCTCAAAGACGCAAACACAAAAGGCCAGTTTACATTTATGGCGCTCCCCTATTCCAATCATTCCGATGCATGGGTTTTGAAAGACATTCCTGAACGCACCCGGGTGCGAAACTGGCTTTCGGAAATACTGAATACGAATTCAACGGATTAAGCCTTTTTTTTCCTGCAGTGAGAAAACCAAATGACCAGAATACTCAAGTGGACTCTCTTTTCATGGGCTTGTCTGCTCCTGCTTCAGGATTCCCCACTGCAGTCAGCAGAACCGCGGCCGCACATCAAAATCCGCGGCATCTATGGCGGTGTGCCCACTCAATTACTGGAACAAAACAAGACGCTGCCCGAACTGGGTGTGAATGCGATCTTCATGGGTTCGGGAAGCTTGACCGACAAACGCATCGCGCAATTAAAACAACAAGGCGCAAAAGTCTTTGCCGAATTCAATACCATGCACGTTGCCGGTTATCTCAAAGACCATCCTGATGCCAGTCCGATTGGCATCGACGGGAAAATCTGTCCGGCTCCTCAGGGTTGGCAGGGCATCTGCCCGACGCATCCCGGCTATCGCAAGCTTCGCATGGATGAATTTCGCAGAGTCCTCAAGGAATTCGAGATTGATGGCATCTGGCTCGACTACCATCACAGCCATGCCAGTTGGGAACGTGCGGTCCCCGATATGCCCGACACCTGTTTTTGTGACCGCTGTTTGAAACAGTTTCAGCAGGATACCAAAGTTACTTTGCCCGAAGCCCCTACTTCCGAACTCTCTCAACAACTTTTGGGAAAACACAACGCGACCTGGGTGCAGTGGCGCTGTGATGTCTTTACCGACTGGGTCCGCGAATTCCGTTCCCTCATAAACGAGGCACGCCCGCAGGCGCTGCTGGGAACTTTTCACTGCCCCTGGACTGATACCGATTTCAACGGGGCTCTCAAAAACAAACTTGCCATCGATCTGAAAGCGCAAGCACGATACATCGATGTCTTCAGCATTATGCCCTACCATGCCCGCTTCAATCATCCACAGGACCCGGCTTGGATCTCCCGGCAGACCGCCTGGCTGGGGAAACAGTTGGGTATCAAAGGGAAAGCAGGGGAACGGCACAAAATCTGGCCGATCGTACAACTCTCGGACTGGGGTGAAGCGGTACCCGTTGCACAAGTGGAAGCAGTCATGGATCACGGCACGCGATTGCCTGCGACCGGGGTGATGGTCTTCCGCTGGGGTTCGCTTCATCCACAAACCGACAAGGTAGACGCGCTGATCAAGTATTACCAGGCCCTCAAACCCTGAATGCCCGCTCATTCTATTTGTTGACAATCTGACATGCGCGATCTATAACCGATGCGAATACCAATCACCCCGCATAAGGACTGATCGCGACCATGTTGACTGTTCTCTCTCCCGCCAAATCACTCGATCTGGAACCACAAAAACAGACATCCAAATTCTCGACGCCGGAATTTCTGGATGAAGCAGAAACGCTCGTCAAAAAACTAAAGCGAATGTCCAAAAAGTCATTGAGCGAGCTAATGGGCATCAGTGATGATCTGGCAGAATTAAACCATGCACGCTTCGCCCAATGGTCGCGTCCCTTCTCCACCGACAATGCGAAACAGGCGTCGCTCATCTTTAGCGGCGACGTCTATCAGGGACTACAGGCAAAGCAATTCAAGGCACGCGACTTCGCGTTCGCACAAGACCACTTGCGAATCCTCTCTGGTTTATACGGCGTATTGCGTCCGTTGGATTTGATGCAGGCGTATCGACTAGAAATGGGGACCAGCCTCATCACACGTAACGGCAAGATGTTGTATGATTTCTGGGGCGATAAAATTACAGAGTCACTCAATACCGACCTTGCAAAGCAGAAACACAAAGAACTGGTCAATCTCGCCTCAAATGAATACTTTAAAGCAGTCAGGCCCCGTTTACTGATCGGCTCTGTAGTCACGCCCGTCTTCAAGGAAATCAAAGACGGAAAATCTCGCATCATCGCCTTGTTCGCGAAACAGGCCCGTGGCCGGATGGCAGCCTGGATGATACAGAACCGCGTTGATCAACCTGAGCAACTGACCGACTTCAACCTGAACGGTTACGAATTTCAAGCCGATGAATCGACGGCAGAGAAACTGGTTTTCGCTCGTCCTCAACCGCCGCCAGTCGGAAAAAAATAACATCACTTTTATGTAGAAACAAATACCAATGGCAGAGCCCGCACCACACCGAAAACTCGATCAAATGATTACCGGCTATTGGGCGTCTCAGGCCATTTACGCCGCCGCCAGCCTGGGGATTGCCGACCTGTTGACGACAGGACCACAAACAGCGGAACAACTGGCAACGGCCACCGAAACCAATGCAGGGGCCCTCTATCGCTTGTTACGCGCGCTGGCGAGTGTGGGCATCTTTGCCGAGAATGAACAAAATGAGTTTGCACTCACTCCTTTAGCCGAATACTTACGCAGTGATGTCCCGGGTTCAAAACGGGCACTGGCCATGATGACGGGCGACGAACATTTTCATGCATGGGGCGAGATCCTGTTCAGCATTCGAACCGGCAAAACGGCATTCGATAAAGTCTTTGAAAAGCCGTTCTTCGAATACCTGCCTGAGCATCCTGATAAAGCACAGGTTTTTGACAAAGCGATGACCGGCATTCATGGGAGAGAAACCGGTGAGATTCTGGAGTCCTATGATTTTTCAGAAATGAAAACATTGCTGGACATTGGCGGCGGAAACGGTTCGAACATCACCAGCATTCTACAGAAGTACCCAGACATGAAAGGGACCCTGTTCGACTTACCACATGTCATCGAACGGGCCCAGCCGCATATTGAGCAGGCAGGTTTGGGTGATCGCTGTGAATTGATGGGAGGCAGTTTTTTTGAATCCGTCCCCACAGGAGCAGACGCCTATTTCATGCGACATATTATTCATGACTGGAATGATGAAAAATCGCTCCTGATTCTCGAAAACTGTCATGCCGCGATGCAGGAAAACAGCAAGTTGCTGATCGTCGAGAGTGTGATTCCTGCAGGGAATGAACCGTTCGCCGGCAAGTTTCTCGACCTGGTTATGCTCATGATTCCCGGCGGCAAGGAACGTACAGCTGAGGAATACCGGTCCCTCTTCGAACAGGCGGGCTTCGAACTCACACGGATTATTCCCACTGCATCCGAACTCAGTATTCTCGAAGGGATCAAACGCTGATTCAATCGTTCTTGAGTCTGTTCAGGGAAAGCAAATCGAACAGCCTGTACCGACAAAATAATCAATGGCCGCTTCGTTCAACCCGATGCCGGCACTGATATCGAGCTGTAGGTTATTATTGATCAGATACGTGAAGCCGCCATCAATATAATATTCGGTCTGTTCGGTATTCGCACCGCAGGGAATCAGTGCGAACCATTCGGCAAAGGCGCTCACTCCCCCTGCGAGACAGGCAGTTGATCTTCTGCCAGTGCTGCCCGGTAGTCTGCCTGTTCTTTGAAATACAGTAACTTCGCATCCACGGTTTTTTCTGCTGACTCAACCGCATATTGTTCGCGTAAAGTCACTTTCAATAAATCAGAAAGTCCTTCTTCGAAATTACGACGTTCTCGGCGTGCCAGGTCTTCCGCGTATCCAACAGCCTGCTCGGCCTGTTTCGCCTGTTTGTAAGCTCCGACCAACCCGGCATAGACGGATTCGACTTCGGCGACAATTTTTTCTTCGGTTAATTTTCGCTTCGCATTGAGTTGCGAGATCTTGCCACTCACCGTCTGAATTTTCCCGCGGGCTTTGCGACGCTCAAGGGGAACATCCACATACAGCATTGCATCGAGTTCAAACGGGCCTTTATCGTTTTTGGGATCAGTTCGATAACCGACATCCTGAGCGGCCGCCATCACTAAATCCACCGCGGGAAGACAATCATTCATGGCTTCAGAATGATCAACATCCAACTGGTGCTGTAATAAATTGAGTGCGTATATTTCCGGCCGTCGTTCCAATGCCAATCTGGCATCGGACTCAACCCGTTCCGACTGGATCTCCATCAATTCCGGAAATACGGGAATCTGATCAGGTCTTGGAATCAGCGGATCACCATTGGCATCACGATAGTACAACGAGAGTTTGACGGCTGCCTGTTGAAGTTTTCGTTCTGCAAAGGCGCGTTTTCCTGAACGCTCAGCAATCAATCGTAAGTTGTCGGTTAATTCCGGTGGATCGAGAAATCCATTCTCGACCTGACTACGAATACGATCAGACCGCGTTTCCGCCAGCTTGAGAATTTGATCTGCTATCACAAGCTTGGCGCCCGCTGCTACCCAATCCCAATAAGCATAGGTACCTTCCTGAACGAATCCGATGAGTTGTGCCTGAATATCCGGTTCAACGGCATCCACACCAAATGTCGCGCGCCATAACGCAGCCCGTCGTGCATCAATGTCTCGATTGCGGGCGAGTGGTACTGAAAAGCCTGCTTTAAACTCCCCCCCTTGATTGGTCTGCCTTTCCTTATACCAAGGTTGAAAATTTCCACGGCCAATTTTATAACCGGCAAAGACTTCCCCCCCCTGATACAAGGGTTGAACCAGACCGATATTCTGGCGGTACGTTTTGTAATACCCCATCGGCCCATTTTCAGTCGCTGACTTGAATTTACGGTCAAATTCTCCCAACGTTTGCAAACGCTCACCGGAAGCAACTTCGCGTGAATAAATCGCTGCGTCCAGTAAAGGGTAGCTTCGATAAACCGAGTTAACCACGTCTTCCAGACCCAGCCCATTTTGGCTGGGCTCAAAGTTTTCATCTGGTAACGGAGGAATGTTGGGAATAGCAAACGCTTCTTCATTGATCGTTTCAGAGGAAACAAGCGACACATTCTCAGAGGAAGCCGAAATTCGATTCTGCTTTTCGTCTGTATTTTCTTCGTTCTCATCGCGAGAAAAGGCCGATTGAAGTTGCGACGGATTCAGGATTTCGGGCGGCAAAGGATCAATCGAAATCCGCGCAACAGCAGAAGGCATGTCAGGCGGTGTCTGGGTCACCTTCTGCTGTGTCCCAGCACATCCGACTGCCATCGCTGACATAAACGGTACTAAAGCTCTGAACATTACGAAATCACTCTACCGGCCGATTCTGCCAGCAACCTGAATTATGAATACAATTACTATAATCCGTACAAAGCGCTCTGCTTTAGAATTCGGCATAAGCGGACGAGGTCATTGATAGAGAGTCAGAACACTCTAAGCGTTATCACAGAAAATATCTATTTTTCCGCAACAAACAACGGATACCGCAAACACACCCTGGTTTACCCATTCTCACTTGGGCAGTTTGGGAGGCTTGCTCTTGTTACTTTTCTGGCCTGGCTCATTGATTGAGACCGCAGGCGGGAACCCATTGAGTTTTCGCCAGACTTCATACCAGAGAGGAACCCGTTTCAGCAAAACCCAGGCGTTCGTACGCACGCCCTGTCTGAGAAACCGGTCCTGAGGCCAGGGTATGTCTGCCGGGTCGGGGCGAACCAGGATTCGGAATTTTCCGTTCCCGTTGTCGGTCGCATTTACAGAAACAACCGTTCCACCAAAGGTCCCGACGGCCACTGAAGGCCAACCGGCAAACTGGACTGCCGGCCATCCCTCAAACTGCAGCCGCACAGGCCGCCCTGGTTCAACCAGAGGCGCGTCATTCCCATCGAGCCAGACTTGAACAGAACGTTCGGTCGTATAAGGCACGATAGTACAAATCGGGTCGCCTTCTTTCAGGATACCGGTTCCCAGATTCGGCGTGATCTGAACAATGTAACCAGCAAAAGGGGCCTTGATCACCTGGCTCGCTTGCCGCGAAACTTTGACTCGCATATCGAGTAGTTCCTTTTCGGCCTTATTCAGCCCCTGTTGCGCCTTGGCAATATCGCTTTCGGCTTTGGAGATATCCCCGTTTCCTTTTCGTAACATCGCTTTGGTTTTTTCGATATCGGCTTGCGCTTTTTCAATTTTTGCTTTGCGCTCACTCTGCTTACCGGACAGTTCATCTTGGGCGGCACCGTAGTAAAACTCGGCTCCCTTCGCTTTACTGGTTGCTTCTTTCAGCTTCCGGCTGACTTCCTGTAATTTCTGCAGCGAGATATTGTTCTCAGCCTGAAGTGTTTTCATTCGATTATACTCGGCCTGCAATTGAGGTAATGCGGCTTCATATTCAACCAGTTTCTGGTTCTCGGCCTTAACTTTTTTGGCGGCCATTTCGATATAGGCATCCTGCGCATCAATCGTCTCCCGCTTGACCGTTTCATAGGCCTGAACTTGTGCCTGATAGGATTCTACGATCGTCTTCGCCGCGTCTAGTGCGCGCTGACTTGCTTCCAGTTGCTGACCGGCGGCTGTCACCGACTGCTGGCTGTTCATCAACTGCAAATCCAGGCGCGCCGCATACGATTCGTCTAAATCACTGATCTCAGCAATCACTTGCCCCTTATCGACGCGGGCATTTTCAAAGATGTTTTCTCCCCAGCGAGCAATCCGACCTTTAATCGGTGCTTGAATCACCTGCTGACGCTGATCGGGGGCATACGCCAGCACATTACCCGTCCCGGTCACAGATTGCTGCCAGGGAGCAAATGCCATCAACACAATCGCTAACACCAGAGTCACGAATAGAAACCTGGCGATCTTACGCGCAAGCCGTGATGATCTTGCCAGCCGTAACGCCGGCATACTCGATTCACTATAAGCTACTGGTACCAGCATTGACCAGCGTTGTTGCTCAGTCTGGGATGCAGGTGTATCAAGCTGCTGTTTAGCCGACATGACTTCCCCCTTCTGTGGAGTTGATGACATGTTCTCCCAATTCCTGAATCGCCGTTCCTGCTTCTGCGAGACTTTGTCGCCCTGTAACCATGATCAGTGTCCAGAGACGATTTGGATCAACCAGCATTTGGGTCAACTGCTCTGCTTCACTATCGGGGAATGCATCGATCATCCCGTCAATCAGTAACAATCGGGGGCGGCCGACGATGGCCCGCGCCAGCATCAACTTGCGCGACTGATTTGGTGACAACGGGAACCCAGTCTCTACAAGCTGCGTATTCAGTCCTTCGGGGAGTCGCAAGATATCGTCAATCAGTCCCACGCGTTCCAGCGCTTCCCGCACATCACTCGTGGAAACATTGGGGCGTTCCAGATGCACATTCTCTTCCAGAGATCCGGTAAAGATTTCGATATCCCGCACCAGCGCCACATGTTTCCGGAGCGCGTCGGGACGCAAATCGCGAGGATCAATTCCATTGATGGAAACGTGTCCCTCTGCAGGCATTCGTAATCCGAATAACAAATCCAGTAACTGACTCTTGCCAGTTCCACTGGGCCCCATCAACATTAATCGCGCACCACTCTTTAATGTCAGGTTAATTTGCTCGGTATGAGAGGCATGATGGGGCAGCGCACAACTGACATTACTGACAGTCACCTCAGCCGGCTGATGATGCGGCAGATTAAGAAGTCCATCCTGACGTTCCATCGGCAGGTCAAACAAAATCCCCAGTTTGTCAACCGAGGCTAACAGATCATAATAGCTCTGCAAATGTTTTCCAATCTTGGCGAAAGAGCCCACGATGACAGTCACGATCAACTCAGCCGCCACAAGCTGCCCGAGAGTCAATTGACCTGAAATCACAAGCCATCCGCCTAAGCCCAGTAAAGCAGTACTCGCAACCGCCTGCAGGCCCAATGCAAAAATAATCTGCCGCATCACAATCCGGAAATGCTTCTTGCGGGCACTCAGATATTCGTATGTTAAATGGTCGGCTTGATCCAATGCAAACTCGGCGGCTCCCCGATAACGAAAGGCTGTAGAACAATGAACCAGATTTTCCAGCCAGGCAGCCACTCTGTACTTCGCCTTGGACTCTTTGATACTGGTGTTCACAGCACCTCGTCCCAAAACTAAAATCGCAAAAACAATCAACGCCAGCAATACGATATCAAAGCCCAGCAACCAGGGATGATAAAAAGCCAAAACAGTCATACCAATCAAAGTGCTCAGCACCAGCGAGATGCCGTCCAACAGGAGTGAGGCTGTCGCTTTTTGAACTGTGACAACATCAAAGAAACGATTCACCTGCTCCCGTCCTGACTTACCATCAAGCGCAGCAGGAACGACGCGCGGCAGTCGATACGAAAGATCAGCCACCACGCGCGCAAAAAGTCGTCGTTGAATGATTTCTACCACATAAGTCTGTAATCCGAGCAACGCTGCTGAAAAAGAAAGAAAGGCTAATAGCATCAATGCCAAAATAATCACGGGCTGAAGCAACCGACCGAAGGCAACGGTATTAACCAGCGTCTCAACAGCCAAAGGCGTCGCCAAGGCCAGTAACCCGGTGACGAGGGCGAAAACCATGATAATCCAGATATCCGAGAATTCCGGCTTCAACAAACTCAGCACGCGATCAAGCGGACGATGCTCGTGCGTTTCTCCCGAAATCATACCAGCAGCTGAGAGTTCCGGTTCGATGACCAGACAGCGGACTACATCTTCACGACTCGAAATCCCTAAAACGCCCCGCATCCTGCGGTTACTAATCCAGATCCGGGTTCGATCCCGTTGAGGCTGCAATATTTGAAAGCGTCGACGCTTCGTGGAAAGAATGGCAGTCCAGCGATGCGCATCGCCTACACGCGTGATGACGCGTCCCCCTTCACTGGTGATCGCGACCAGTTCACTGAAGGTACAATCCATTACTTTGTATTGGAGCTTTAAACTCTGGCTTGCTTCGACTAACCAATTCCACCAATCGTCGTCTGTTTTTGCTGTCCGTGCAGACGCTGCTTCGATCAATGCACGTCGAATTCGTGATCGATCAGCCGACTGACCGGCATCAACGGCCAGTTGCTCAAATAGCCAGGCGGCCGCTTTGATATCAGTTTGTACCGACTTTCGATCAGCGTCGGCAGAGTTGTCCGTGTTGTCCGGTTGTAAGGTTGGCATGAACAGTTCGGGAGTTCAAGAGCATCAAATAAAGAGAGTTACGAATTTGATTCTCTGAGAAACATTCAGCAGAACCAGCCAATTCTCTTACCAGCAGAGCAAGGAACAAGCCCAATCACTTTGTATACAAAGTAATTGGCAAACACAGACAACGTAAACGCATGACAACTGCAACACTAAAACAGCCTTTCATTTTATATCGACTTATATCGACTCTTTGCAGCATGAAATCCCACAAAACCTTTATCTCACAGCCTCTGTAATCATTCTCGTCAGATTCTAGGCACCTCAGACTGCTAGACAAGAAACGATCTGGAAATACCAGCAGTTTTTTGAGCCAGTGTCCCACAACACCAGATTTCATTTACTGATGATTGAACAATCGATCCCCTGCCTGTAGTCTGAATGAATCAGCTTGAATGATAGCACCAGTTGCAGCCCACGACGAAAGTAAGCAGACATGAGTCGACTTTATCCATTTTTGATTCTGGCAATCGTAGTTATTTTCTTACCGATGAGCGTCCCTTCTGCAAATGCGGGTCAGCCTTTGATTGTTGCGCATCGCGGTTTACTCAAGGTCGCCCCGGAAAATACGCTGGCGAATTTTCGGGCGTGCCTCGAATTGCGACTGGGCTTTGAATTTGACGTACAACGCACGCAAGACGGGCACCTGGTTTGTATTCACGACAGCACTGTCGACCGCACGACCAACGGCACAGGAAACGTCTCCAGCTTGACTCTGGCTCAAGTCGAACAGCTCGATGCGGGTAGTTGGTTTGACACTCGGTTTGCCGGAGAGAAAGTCCCCACAGTTGAAGAAGTTCTGCAGTTAGCCGCCAAGTATCGGCAGCATGAGATTTTGATCGCCGTCGATTTCAAAGATACAGAGGTTGAACAGAATGTCGTGCGTCTGGCTGAGAAACACAATATTTTGAATCGTCTTATTTTTATTGGCAGAACCATTCAAGCCCCCCAAGTACGAGCAAATATCAAAGCAGCTTCCGCCAAAGCAGAGACCGCAGTCGTCGCCAATAATGCAGGCGAGTTTCCCACGGCACTGGCTGACACCAATGCCGACTGGGTGTATGTGAGGTATCTCCCGACAAGATCGGAAATGGAACGCGTCCATGCGGCAGGAAAGCGGTCGTTCATTGCAGGCGCTACTGTCAGCGGGAACGTGCCTGAAAACTGGCAGCGTGCGACTGCGGCGGGCATCGATGCGATTCTCACCGATTACCCACTCGCATTACGGACAGCAACCAAACAGTCGGCGGTCCGGGATTGACATCCTCTCATATGCGATTGTCGGAAATTACTTGACCGCAGTAGACTGACAGCCGAAGATTGATGTAAGACGAACTCAACGGAAACTCAAACCAGAATTGTGTCTGATTCTCTATACCAGGGCGTCTGCAACAGGGCATCTACAGTCTGATACCTCACTAAAGGGAATGTTGCGCGTACCGGTTTTCTAGTCAGATTTCGAACCAAGTTGATCACCGTTGCTTTGTGTGCATAATATCGTGTACGATTTGATTCGCGTTCCATTTATCTCCTGAAAACATCGAGAACTCCATGTCGACTCTCAGCATTGAGGATCAAGTCCTGGTCGCGCTGCGACGAATTACACGTGCTATTGATTTACATTCCCGTGGCCTGATGCAGGGAATCGGTCTGACCGCGCCACAACTGGCCTCGCTGCAGACCATTGCGCGACTGCAACCGATCACTGTAGGGGCTCTGGCAAAATCTATTCACCTGAGCCAGGCCACGATGACCGGAATTCTGAGTCGATTGGAAGTCAGAAACCTTGTTTCTCGCTCTCGCAGGGGCGCAGATAAACGGACCGTCGTTGTCGAACTGACTGAAGAAGGGCAGGCGGTGCTTAAGAACGCCCCTTCACTACTACAAGACCGATTCCGTCGGGAACTGTTAATGCTGCAGGAATGGGAGCAGACCCAGATGCTGTCAACATTACAACGGATCGCGACCATGATGGACGCGGAAGATATCGACGCCTCTCCTGTCCTCTCCACCGGAGAAGTCTCCACAAATTTGGACGAAGATTCCCAGTATCTGAAAAAGCAATAAGAGAAGAAAGTCCTGTTTCTTCTCGACGGCAGTCCCCTCCTCACTGTCCCTTGCTCCGCTTCCCTCAGCTTTACGACCTGTGCTCGATTTGCCTGAGCCGTCGCTCGTCCCATTTGTATACCATATCCGCCGTGGTAAAACGTCGTTACCCGTCGATTTCGCATGTAACTCAAAACCTCTGGGTTGACATCACCTTTTTCTTTGTATACAAAGTATCGCATACAAATCAATTCGACACGATACATTCTCTACGAAACCGATTTCCCGTAACAGAAATAACCATAAACAGTAATAATAAATAAACTTACAGCATTTAATGGAAAAGCGGGCTTATATTTTAATCATATACTTCACCGCTCTTACTCATAAATAATACATTGCAAACTAAATTTAATACAGAAATGACTTGTCAGAAACACCTGTACAATAACGACTCTATGAATAAGACTCATCAGCTGATTTTTCGCGAGCCCGAACTGGGGGATGGTCTCGGTATTTCACGCTTAATCCGAAGTTGCCCGCCTCTGGATGTCAATTCGAATTACCTCTCACTGTTGCTCTGTCGTGATTTTCACGAGACCTGCGTTATCGCAGAGCTTGATTCCCAGATCTTGGGTTTTTTATCCGCTTATCGTCCTCCCCAGCGGGAGAACACGATTTTCATCTGGCAGGCTGCCGTCGACAGAAGCCTCCGTTCCTGTGGTGTGGCATCTCGCATGCTGGACACCCTTTTATCTCGTGAAGCACTATCTGACGTGAAATACCTTGAGACGACGATTTCACCATCCAACCAATCGTCTCAAAAACTGTTTCGCTCACTGGCGAAACGACTCAACACGGAATGCCGAACCAGTAACGGCTTTTCTTCGGAACTGTTTGGTGAAGCTGAAGCACATGAATCCGAAGAACTGTATCAAATCGGCCCCTTCTCACTAGAACCTAATCATGGAGAGAAAACACCAGTCTTATGAATATATTCAACCGACTCGAATCCAACGTTCGCGGATACTGTCGCTCATTCCCTACAACTTTTACCAAAGCTCAAAACGCCACTCTGCGCGATGAAAAGGGGCGTGAATACATTGACTTTCTTGCAGGTGCCGGAACATTAAATTATGGCCACAATAATCCCATCCTCAAAAAGAAACTGATCGAGTTTCTGGAACGCGATGGAATGTTACATGGTCTCGACATGCAAACAGACGCGAAGTCCCGATTTCTTGAAGTCTTTGAAAAGCGAATTCTATCTCCGCTGGAACTTGATTATAAAGTCCAGTTCACCGGCCCGACCGGAACCAACGCTGTAGAAGCAGCATTGAAGCTGGCTCGAAAAGTAACGGGGCGAACGAACGTGGTTTCGTTTACAAATGGTTTTCACGGAGTCAGCCTGGGATCTGTTGCCGCAACGGGAAACAGTCATTTTCGTAATGCCGCAGGTACGCCTCTCAATAACGTGACCTTCATGCCCTACGACGGTTACATGGGCCCCAACATGGATACCCTGGAATACTTTGAGACGCTTCTCAAAGACAGCAGCAGTGGGCTAGACCTGCCTGCCGCCGTGATTGTTGAAACAGTGCAAGGTGAAGGTGGAGTGAATGTTGCCAGTACAAAATGGCTGCAACAGCTCGAAACGCTCTGTCAGGAACACGAAATCCTGTTGATTATCGACGACATTCAAGTCGGCTGCGGACGTACAGGAAGTTTTTTCAGCTTTGAAAAAGCAGGAATCGTACCTGACATCGTCACGCTTTCGAAATCTCTGAGCGCGTACGGTTTACCCATGTCGCTGGTACTGATGAAATCAGAACTGGATCAATGGGAACCGGGTGAGCACAACGGAACGTTCCGCGGAAACAATCTGGCATTTGTCTCTGCTACCGAAGCCATTGAACAGTACTGGAGCGATTACAATTTCACCCGCGAAGTCATTCGAAAAGGAAAGTTGATTCAGGATCGACTGGAAGAGATTGCAGATAATCTGAGCGATGTAGAACTGGAAGTACGCGGACTAGGCATGATCTGGGGACTGGCCTGTAAGGAATGTCCCGCATTGCCAGAGAAGATCTCAGCCGCTGCTTTCAAGCGTGGATTAATCATCGAGACCAGTGGAACCGACAGTCATGTCCTGAAAATACTCCCCCCGTTAACCATCGAAGATGACCAACTGCTGCAAGGCCTGGATATTGTCGCCGACTGCCTTGAGGCGATATTCAACGACGAAAGTATCTTAGCAGAGCTGGGCCTGGTTCACGCAGACTGAATTAGCACCAGACTGAATTAGCACATAACGAAAACCCAAAGTGAGACACCATGATTGTTCGACAACTGAATGAAATTATTGGAACCGAACGCGATATCCAGGCCAAAACCTGGAATAGCCGACGGTTATTGCTGGCAGATGAAAAAATGGGATTTTCTCTGCACGATACGATTATTCACCCGGGAACAGAGACGGAGATCTGGTATCAGAATCACCTGGAAGCCGTCTATTGCATTGAAGGGGAAGGTGAGATCGAACTCATTCCGGATGGCCCCACCCATCCGATTTCCCCCGGCATGATGTATGCGCTCGACGAAAATGATCGTCATCTACTAAGAGCCACAACAAAGCTCCGCATGGTCTGTGTTTTTAATCCTCCTGTCACCGGCCAGGAAGTCCATGATGAAAACGGCGTTTACCCGGCCGCTGCTTCGGCCGAAAACTGAATCAACCAGTCAAAATTTCATCCTTGCAAGTAAACCAAAGCCGTTTTGATGAATCTGCTTTTTCGCTTTATCCAACGTATCGAAGCATTTCTACTTGCCTGGTCAATCATCGCGATTGCCCTCCTGTCGATTGGCAATGTGTTTTGTCGTGCGCTACTCGGTTTCAGTTTAGCATTCACCGGTGAACTTTCTCAATTCCTGATCATCATCGTCACCTTCATCGGATTGAGTTACGCAACCAGCCGCGGCAGACATATCCGCATGACCGCCTTCTACGATCAGCTTAACAAACGCTGGCGCAGGATTTTGATGACGTTCATCAGCGGTTTGACTGCTCTGTTGATGCTCGCGTTGACCTGGTACTCCCTGGAGTATATCTCCACCGTGTATTTCCTGGAGACGGTCTCTCCTGTTTTACAGGTCCCGTTGTATCTGGTCTATTTATGTGTCCCGCTGGGGTTTACGCTGTCCGCCATCCAATATACGTTGACGGCGATACGCAACATCACTTCTGCTGACGTTTATATTTCGTTCTCACAAAAGGATGAGTATGAAACACCTGTCACGGGAGAAATGTAACTTGAACTTTTCCAGGTTGAGGTAAATCCGTGGAAGCGTTACTCATCATCGGAGTCATGCTCCTGCTGCTGATGACCGGGTTCCCGATGAAGGTCCCGCTCATCGTGGCCGCGTTTGCCGTTTTGCTGGCTTTCTACCCGGATGTCACACCTGCCGTCCTGATTCAACAGATGATCGGCGGAATCAAACCGGCGGCACTGATCGCCGTCCCGATGTTCATCTTCGCCGCCGACATTATGACGCGCGGCAACTCAGCCAATCGACTACTGGATCTGGTGACGGCGTTTGTCGGACACCTGCGCGGCGGATTGCCCATTGCCAGTGCCATCAGTTGTACATTGTTCGGTGCCATGTCAGGCTCAACGCAGGCTACGGTGGTCGCGATCGGTGGCCCACTGCGTCCACAGCTTTTAAAAGCCGGCTATCCGGATTCCTTCACGACAGCCCTCATCATCAATGCCAGCGATATCGCCTTGTTGATCCCCCCCAGCATCGGCATGATTGTGTATGGCGTGGTTTCCGGTACGTCAATCGGCGAGCTGTTCATCGCAGGTATCGGCCCTGGACTACTGGTACTGTTGATGTTTTGTATCTATTGCTGGATCGCCTCGATTCGGATGAAAATTCCACGACAACCAAAAGCAGACTCCGCCACACGCAAGACCGCCGCGAAACAAGCCCTGCTCCCGCTGGGATTCCCCGTCATTATCATTGGCGGCATCTATTCGGGAATTTTCAGCCCCATCGAAGCGGCGGCGGTTTCGGTACTTTACGCAGCGATACTGGAAGTTCTTTGTTTTCGTGAGCTTTCACTGAAAGATATTCCTGAGATTGCCCTCTCGACGGGGCTGGTTACAGCCGTGGTCTTTATCCTCGTTGGCGCCGGAGCCGCCTTCAGTTGGGTGATCTCATTTGCACAATTGCCCGATGCGTTGATCAATGACTGGCTGGGGCTCACCGCCGCTTCCGGATACTGGACGATCATGCTGACGATTGCCATCGCTTATTTTATCGGTTGCATGTTTGTCGACCCGATCGTGGTGATTTTGATTTTGACGCCCATCTTTCATCCCGTTGCCGCCGCAGCCGGCATAGACCCCGTGCTGGTGGGAATTGTCGTCACTCTGCAAGTTGCCATCGGCTCTGCCACACCGCCGTTTGGCTGTGATATCTTTACCGCGATTGCCGTTTTCCGGCGCCCCTACCTGGAAGTCATTCGAGGTACGCCGCCGTTCATTGCCATTCTCCTGCTCGCAGCCGTGTTATTGATTGCCTTTCCCGGTATCTCTCTGTTTCTGCGCAATCTTGCCTTTGGTTGATCGAAGTGGACTCGCCATGATATTTTTTCATCGATATAAACCGTTCCTCATCGTCAGCACCCTGGCCTGTATCACCCTACTTGCTGCATGTAGTTCAGAACCTGTGACACAGAACAGTCAGCCAATTCAGTGGCGGTTTGCGATCGAAGAAACCGTAGGCAGCGTGCAACACAAATACGCTCTGAAATTCAAGGAACTCGTCGAAGCACGCTCTGAGGGGCAAATCGAAGTGACGGTTTACCCTTATGGGACAATGGGAACGTCAGACCAGATCACCGAGCTGGTCGATATGGGCGTGATCCAGTTTGCCATGGCGTCCCCGGGACATCTCGGCAAGTTAATCCCAGAAGTGCAGGTCTTTTTATTACACTTCCTGTTTTCAGACGACGACGAAATCAATAACAAAGTTCTCAATGAAGACCCCCAATTACGCGAGACCTTCAACGAACTCTACGCCAGCAAGAACTTGAAGCTGCTCTCTATTTTTTCGGAAGGCTGGCAGGTCTGGACGACCAAGAAATCGATCCAAACCCCCGAAGACTTTCGCGGCGTCAAGATGCGTGTGATGACGTCCCCTTTACTGCTGGCTGCCTATGAAGCCTACGGAGCCAGTCCGACTCCGCTGCCGTATTCCGAAGTCTATTCGGCTCTGCAATTAAACATGATTGACGGTCAGGAAAATCCGGTGTTTGCCATTCAGGAAATGAGCTTTTACGAAGTCACCAACTGGATGATCTTCGCGAGACATGCCCCCTTTATCTCCACTTCGGTGACGAACCGGGAATTCTTCAACTCGCTTTCCGCAGAGCGTCAAACACTGATCACCGAAGTCGTCGGCGAATTAAACGGCTACATTCTTGATGTGCAGAAACAGTTTAATCGCGATCGCATGGCATTGATCCGTAAGAACAAACCCAAACTGAAAATCATCACCGAGCTCACCCCCGCGCAACGTGAATTGTTCCGCCAAGCCAGTCAGCCGGTACGAGAGCAGTTCATTGAAATGACCGGTAAAGACGGACAACGCCTGCTGGAAATGATCAAAACCAAAATCCGTGCCGTTGAATCTGAATCAGACGATTAACCCCGGCCCAAGCCGACTGCTGCGGGTATTGAGACCATTCTCACCAATTACCCACTCGCATTATGGGCCGTTCTGAAACAGCTCAAACAAGGTGCCGACCGCTGGTAAAGTCAAATCGTACTCCGCATATGGAAATTGCTTGACCTTGGCTGTCAGATAAACGAAGATTGATGGGTAGCAATAATAATGAGGAGCGCACACCATGATTGAGTTCGACTATCTTTATAAAGGCATCTGCGGACTGGCCCACTCGCATCAGGCGGGAGAGATGGCCGGACACTTAGGCGCCGCGGTCACCGCTGGTTACTTCTTTGGCGAAGACCAGAACGAGCTTCCCGACGAGGTCTTTGTTGGGATCACCGGTGAGCTGAAACGCATTATCGCGGGTGAGGAAGGATTCTGGTTTAACGCCAAGAAAGCCGGCATCACTCCGACCGGGTTGTTCAAAGCATTCCCCCAAGAGGCGCCCCAGCCGGAAGCGATCAAATCAATAGCGGTTGCCCTTGAGAAGAACGTCGGCCAGACACGACAATCGGGACACAACATCATCTTTGCCTCGATTGGCATTCGTGCCTTGCACGACCATAACGATTATGCGACGCCGCAGATCATCGACGGAATTCGCAAGCTGACCGCAGGTTTCAACAATGCACACCCTGGTCGAGGATATTATGGCAAACAGAAAGGCTGGTTAAACGGAAACCAGGTCAAGCTTGCCGATGATAATCAATTCCCCATGTATGGATCGATCCAAGAGATGGTCGACGTTACGATTGCCGAGCTGATCTCGTCGGCAGCAATCAAAAAGCAGGGCTTCGGTGGTTTATGGCACATCATCAATCATGCGGCTGCGATTACCGAGTTGAATCGCTTCGGTTATGAAAAGGTCGCCCAACTGGCGTTACCCGCGCATCATCAGCACATCCGCTTGTGGCGTTCGCTGCCGAATGTCGAAAACGAACTCGGGGCGCAAGTCAAATCTGCGCATGATCCTCGCGAGCCGATTTACTGGGAAGGCATGCTGAAGCGGGACGAAGCCCGCCTGACCCACCGTATCAAAACGCTTTATGGGTATTACACTATCCGACGTTTCATCGAAAACGATGCCACAAAGAAAAACTCTGACGAAGCATTTCTGTTTCTGATGGACTAATCGCGAACCATTGTGTATCAGGTTTGTCCAAGTGGGAACCGTTGTATGTCGTCTGTCCAGCGGCGTGCAGGCCACCGAAAAAGGTTTGGTACTGCACGTCCCGTGTATGGGTTCTAAACCAGATGATGTCGACGTCAGGATAGCTCAAATGGTTAGAGCCCCAGATTCATAATCTGGTTGTTACGGGTTCGAGTCCCGTTCCGACTCCCAACGAGTTGGTTTAAAGCCGACTCTCTGGAAACGCCTGTAAAGCGTTACCGCAAGAAACCGGACGAAGACAGATGTTTGTTTGATCGGCTTTGGGTAATGGACGGCATGGGAATCGCTTGCGGTTTGCATGTGGAAAGTGGCTCAAGACAGCACGAGACGACGCCTTGTAGTACGTGGATACCGCGTTCGTACTTCAGTGGTTGAAGAACACGGAAGCAATGAGATTGATCAGAACGGAATCCTGCGGGAGACCCGGACGATAATCTCAGAGTGAAAATGTTCGGACGCTGCTGAAGACGTTCGCTTAAGCGGCCTCCGCGATTCGTCCGTGTGATCGGCGAACATACTGTCTTCGAAAGGTGTCTTATTCGAACTGTTCGCGGTTTAGAAGCCGCTTTTTTTGTTGTCAACGTTCCTTGAAACGGAGTGGAGACGTAAAGTCCAGGGATCATCCCTGAGGAGGTATGTGATGTTCGGTATCAATCGCTTTAAAATTCGCAGCTACGAAATGGGTCTGCTGTTCCGGAACGATGAATTCCGCGGACTGCTCAATACCGGTACGCACTGGTTGCTTAACCCGTTCTCCCAAGACCGTGTTGATATCATCTCAGAACGCGATCCGTGGCTGCTGCATGAGCAGCTCGACCTGATTGTGAAATCAGGAGCACTAAAGGAACAGGCAGTCGTGCTGGACCTGAAGGACCACGAACGGGCGCTGGTCTGGATTGAGAACCGTTTCAGCCACATCCTGCCAGCCGGTTTATACGCCTACTGGACGGGTCAGAAAGAGGTACGGGCTGAGATCGTTGATGCGCGTGAAGTACGGTTAGAACACGTGGATTTAAAAATCATTGCGCGTTCACAAATGGCGCAGCGCGTACTCGATGTCTGCACGGTAGAGCGTGACCACGTCGGCGTACTGTTTATTGACGGTCGATACATCGACACACTGGCACCGGGTCTATACGCCTTCTGGAAAGGTCAGTCTGATGCGAAGCTGGTTGAAATCGACCTGCGGGAGACGATGGTCGATATCAGTGGCCAGGATATCATGACGGCTGACAAGGTCACACTGCGAATCAACGCCGTGGTGACTTACAAGGTTGTCGATGCCCGTAAGGCAGTCAGTCAGACGGACGACGTACGACAGGCACTGTACCGTGAAACGCAGCTCGTGCTGCGTGCGGTGCTGGGTGCCCGTGAGTTGGATGTTTTCCTGACGGACAAGGATGCGCTGGCGAAGGAAATCGAAGACAATGTTCGTCGTCGCGCCAGTGAGTTGGGCCTGGAAATCGCTTCGGTGGGGATTCGGGATGTCATCCTGCCGGGTGAAATGAAGGATCTGATGAACAAGGTCACGGAGGCCAAGAAAGCAGCCGAGGCCAACCTGATCGCGCGGCGTGAAGAGACGGCGGCAATCCGCAGTCAGGTCAACTCGGCCAAGCTGCTGCAGGATAATCCGGTTCTGATGCGGATGCGGGAACTGGAAGTCCTGGAAAAGATCGCATCGAAAAACAAGCTCAACATCGTCCTCGGCGAGAAGGGTTTGGCGGATCGGGTGGTCAACCTGCTATGATCGCTAGACTGTGTCCAGTTTTGCTGTAGCGTCTCCAAGGCCATTTGGACCGAGTATAATAGATTGAGACACGCTATGGTAAAATGTGATGCGCTCTAGAATGATGTGATCTGCCCCCGGGTTCGAACAATCGGACTCGGGGTTTTTCGTTTCAATCAAAGACACATACTTTTTTTAATCTTCGTCATTGATGGCAATCCGGCTTTTGACAAACGCAGCCAGGTTCTCGGCGTCGTCAGTACCAACTCGCAAGGTGCCTTTGCGGAGTTTGAGTACCACACAGTCGCGACCCCAGAGGTTCCAGACCCAGCCGCCGCGCAAGCTGAGATGAATGCCCCAGCCATCCAGAATAGTTGTGCGGCCAACTTCGGCACTGAGAATGTCTTCGTAGAGCACGGTTCTTTGAAAGAGGGGAAGTGGCCCAAAGCGAATGCGAAGCCGATCGATTTCATCTGCCACCGTCAAATGATGAAAGGCGGCTGCCACTATTGCCAGCACAATCCCCACCGCAAATAGATAGAGGCTCATGAGTGGCTGAGGCTGCTCATTACGTGTGAACCATGCTGCCACAAAGAGAATCCCTGCGACAGCATAGAGCAATAGACAAAGGGGCCCCCGTTGTCTGTGATAATAGATGGCAAGGCTGCTCAAGGTTCTGGTTCCCATATGTGATATGTTATGGGCGTACTATTTGTACCAGTTTCTTGGGAGTTCTCATGAAACATCTTAACGCAACAATGACTTCCATTAAGTCCAGGCGCATTTCAACCATCTCAGAACTCGTCGTACTGAAAAGTAGCATGCGAGCAAACCGAAACGTAGCCAAACAGCGAATGCGACGAGCCACATTAGAATCCCAGGATATTGGTTTCGAAAAAACTTTCGATAAAACCGCATCATCCCTTTGTGTTTATACCATTCCACGAACACACGCCGCGAACGGCTGCAGGCTCCCTGAAAATGTGATATTTTCGCATCGGGAACGAACATCACCTTCCAGCCTTTTTCCCGAAAACTCATACACCAATCTAAATCTTCGCAATGCAGAAAGTAACCTTCATCCAGGCCACCCACATCTTCATACGCCTTGCGAGAAACCATCATACAAGCTCCTGAAATTGCTTCCACCTCAATAGGATGATCGGGCAATGGCTGTTGATGCAAATTAAAACTGGAGAAAAGACGTGGAAAGTATTTCGAGAGAAAAGAAAGTTTGAAGACGCGTACTAAACTACGCCAGGGAGTTGGCACCGAGCGCCGTCCCCCCACCTGCTCTGAGCCATCGCTATTGAGAATTTGCCCCCCGACCATTCCCGCCTGGGGATGATCGGCAAAACAAGCCTGCAGTTTCGAGATGGCCGTTTTGTGAATCTTGCAGTCAGGATTCAAATACAGAATGTAGTCGCCTTGTGCAAGCCGCGCGCCAATATTACAGGCAACAGCGAAACCTAGGTTCTCCTGATTTTCGATGCACTGAACTCTCGAATCAGCGTTATAAGCCGATTTAACTTGCGAGAGACTTTCGTCATGCGAAGCATTATCGACGACGATGATTTGCAGATCAGAATTACCGCTCAAGAGTGAGTCTACACACAAGAGAAGTTTGTCATCCGAATTGAAGTTCACAATGATTACAGAAACCAATATTCTACCCTTTCTTTTTTTTGGATAGGTTTATTAGTCTTGATAACATCAACAGATGGCGTAACTTTGACTGTGCATGAATTTGCAGTTCCCGTAATTTTTTCACACGTTGCAATGGAGTGAATTCCTGTAACTGTGCATAAGCTTCAATCAGCGGTAGATCAGGATTTGAACAATCATATTTCCTGGTTCGATCGGCCAAGGCACGCGCTTGATGCATTGATCCTAATATTCGATCCCGCCCCTGACACCAGAATTTGAAGTAGTTATTTTTAAACGGATTGAGTAAGTTCAAGAGTGACTTTGCACCAACTTCATTGTTGCCATGCTGACGATATTTTACGAGGGGTTTATTGACATACGCAATCTCCCCAAAAGTAGCAGCACAGAGTGCTAACCACCAATCATGAATTACCGCCTCGTCTGGGATTGGCAATGCGATTTCTAATAACTGGCGATTTACCAGAATCGTACATCCCGTTACAAAGTTCTGAGCCAGGAGGACTCTTAACGGATTTGAGGTTTCGTGTTTGATCCCCTGGTACTTCATATATGACGGGGCGATGAGATTTAAAGACTCATTCACAACTTCGAGGTCAGAGTAGACCAATACAGGTTTTCCTGGATGTTTTTCTTCGACTTGTCTCATTAAGGACAACTGCTCGCTCAGCTTATCCTGCCCCCAGACATCATCCTGATCTGAGAGTGCGACATACTGGCAAGCAGACCGCATACCTTCTTCGAGTAATGTACCAAAGTTTTTGGTAACTCCCTGATTACCCAGCCCCTCTTGAACCAAAGTAATTCGGTCATTATTCACAACCATACATTTCAGTACATGCAGTGAATTATCCTGGGAATGATCATCGCGCGCCAATAGATTCCACCGATGAAAATTTTGTGAAAAATAACTGGCCACCTGCTGCTCTAGATAATGGGCCCCGTTATAAACACCAAGCGCAATACTGATTTTAGGATCATCCATGATATATACGATTTAAAGCACAAGAGAGGGAGACAGTGATTCCCCAATACTAATTACTTAAGTATTGGGATTTTAGGAGATTCTGATTATTAGAAATAGTTCATTTCGCATTATTTCAGATCAGATTGACGAATGCAGTCCAATCTTTCCTAATTTAACCGGTTCACTGACTTGATTGCCTACACATCAACGGCTGTTTGCGTCAGCTATTCGAAATGGTTTTGTGAATTGTTCTGGAATAGGTGATTCCATTCTTGATGACCATAGGGAATAGAGAGTTATTCAGCAAAAAATGGTGTTATGCGATAGCCCAAGACTGGCGGACTCCCGAAAAGTGAATTATGCGGCCAGTTGTTGAGCGTATATTCTCTCGAACTGGTCGGGACATTGATAGCTTAATGTTTGATGTAAACGTTTTGAATTGTAG
>Ga0222668_1000363_pt1 | contig 30339 bp, 19 predicted proteins | sample AntAcemetagen728_FD_179823 | JGI IMG/M metagenome (GOLD analysis project Ga0222668, IMG submission 179823) | Saline water microbial communities from Ace Lake, Antarctica - #728 | ecosystem: Environmental > Aquatic > Non-marine Saline and Alkaline > Saline | place: Antarctica: Ace Lake...
GCCTGTATCGTGTATGCGATGGGCTTGAGCATGTTAGGCGTCTTTGAAATTCCCGTGCCGGGCATGGTCGGTTCTGCAGCCGGCGGTCAACAGCAGGAAGGCTTAACCGGCGCGTTTCTGACAGGTATCCTGGCGACATTACTGGCAACCCCCTGTAGTGGCCCGTTCCTGGGGCCGGTACTTGCCTGGTCGGTCCAACAGACGCCGAACATTACGTATCTGGTCTGGCTGGTCATGGGGCTGGGAATGGCGTCGCCTTATCTGGTTTTCAGTGTGTTCCCCAAAGCGATTGCGTGGCTTCCCAAGCCGGGCATGTGGATGGTACGGTTCAAAGAATTCTCCGGCATTGTGCTGATGGGTGCTGTGATCTTTATCATTTCCTTTCTGGACGAATCGCTGACGATTCCTGTACTGATCATGCTGCTGGGAATCACCACAGGTCTGTGGATGATTGGCAGCCTGTATTCGCATAATTCTTCATACCGCCAGAAAATGATTGTGCGTACGTCCGCACTGTTATTAACGGCGGGGATCTGTTTTTTCGGATATGAGATGAGCCAGAAGTCGACCGATGATCTGCCTTGGGTGCCTTTCAACGCACAGGAATTGAAGCAGTTGCGCAATGATAACCGGACCGTGTTGATCGATTTTTCTGCAGAGTGGTGTCTGACTTGTAAAACGAATGAAAAATTCGCACTCAACACCCCTGAAACGCTGGAGATGATCAAGAAGCACAATATCGTGCCGATGTATGCCGACTATACGGACTACTCGCCGACCATTAAAGAGTGGCTGGATACATTTAAGAGTGTCAGTATTCCCCTCACTGTAATTTTCCCGGCAAACCGTCCGAACAAGCCGATAATCATTCCGGATCTCTATACCCAGGCGACATTGCTGGAGGCACTGAAGGAGGCCGTTGAAGAACCGGCGAAACCGGGTAAAGATGACAAACAGAAAATGATATCCACTCCCGCCCCTGCTTCAAACTGAGCCTGCCAACCGCAACAAGAGAATCGTAGCCACACATTGGTTGGCTCAATGATGCGCTGAATTTGCGAACAACTAACGCATCAACACTTTTCGATTCCTTGTTTTTTTTGTATGGTATATTTCTGAGCTATGTCGTCTCTGAATACGCATCGCATGAGCGGGACGGCGCGAGCCGCCGATATTCCGAATGTTTTACCGGCAGCTAGCGCCATTCCACTCACAGAGACGCAGCTCACAGTGTTCCTCACCTTGAGTTTTTGTGATCCCAGTTAATCGGTGGCTCGCGCCATTCCGCTCAGAAAGTATTGCGATCAATGCCTGATACCGCGCCGACTCCTGAACCTGAAGAGAGTGATATTGTTGTTGCAGCGCCCCGTCGTTCGACGTGGTCCGAGATGAAAACGGCAGAAGACTGGTGGGCGGTCTGGATTGGCGGAGGCCTGTTGCTGATTTGTTTTCTGGCGATGTGTTTCTCGTTGCCGGCCGATTTCTCAGAACAGATCCAAGATGCAAAAGAGACTGGCGAAAAAGTAAGCGTGCATAGCCCGCTGAAATCCTGGTTGGCGAAACCGGGGTCTTGGACCAGTAACCCGCTGAATTCGATTTTTCCGCCGGAGAAAAGTAATCTACTGATCCCGTTAGGCGTGGTCTTTTTGATCAGCCTGTGTGTATTCTCTATTGGCATTAAAGCGATGCAGCAATCAATGGCGAAATTCGCAGTTGGGTTTATCGGCGTGTTTCTACTGGCAACGCTGGCGTATATCCTGACCGGACAGGTGGTGGTGAAACGATATAACCTGGAATATGCGCTGTGGGCGCTGATGATCGGTCTGTTGATCAGCAATACGATTGGCACGCCGAACTGGATGAGGCCGGCTTTGAAAACCGAACTGTATATCAAAACGGGGCTGGTAATTATGGGCGCGAGTGTACTCTTCAGCCGCTTGTTGGTTTTAGGACTGCCGGGCATTTATGTCGCGTGGGTGGTCACGCCGATTGTGCTGATCAGTACCTATATTTTTGGTCAGAAGGTACTGAAAATGGAATCGCGTTCGCTTAACATGGTCATCTCAGCTGATATGTCGGTGTGTGGTGTTTCCGCAGCGATTGCAACTGCCGCGTCGTGCAAAGCGAAAAAGGAAGAGCTGTCATTTGCGATTGGCCTCTCGTTAAGTTTCACGGTTCTCATGATGATTCTGATGCCAGCGATGATCAAAGCATTGGGCATCGGTCCGATTCTGGGTGGTGCCTGGATGGGAGGCACGATTGATGCGACAGGTGCCGTCGCTGCCTCGGGTGCAATCCTGGGGCCAGAAGCAGAACAGGTCGCTGTTACCATTAAAATGATTCAAAATATTCTGATTGGGGTCACCGCATTTGGCGTGGCTGTCTACTGGGTCAGTTTCGTCGAGACCAAAGAAACGAATATCAAACCGGACGCCTGGGAAATCTGGTATCGGTTCCCCAAATTCGTACTGGGGTTCATTCTTGTTTCAGGCATTTTCTCACTGCTGTATGTTTACATGCAAGGCGGAGAAATCATTGTTCCGACCATGGTGAAGGAATCGTCCAAAGTATTTCGAGGCTGGTTCTTCTGCCTGGCATTTATCAGTATTGGGCTGGAAACCAACTTCCGCGAACTCGCGAAGTTCCTCAAAGGGGGCAAGCCGCTGATCCTGTATGTATGTGGTCAAACGTTGAATCTGCTGCTGACACTGCTCATGGCCTGGCTGATGTTCTCGGTCTTCTATAAAGACGTCGTGAATGACGTGTTTAACAAGTAGTCGCTCTGCTGCCGCAGACGGCGGTGCATGAATACTACCGGTACATGAACTCTCATGGCTGCCGGATTTTCATGTCATGTCGCCTGAATGATATCGAGTAGAATACTGATCTTCGAGAACCGCGTTGACACGTTGTGCGCGGCAATGTCGCAAGCACGGTCTGCTTTGATACGTTTCGAGTACAAATTGAGGCCAACAGTGGTCATAAAAGGGCACTTTTTGACCGCCAAATGAGTGCTCATTCGGAATCGAATCGAACGGGTTTCAGAAAAAACAGTGTGAAACCAGCGTGTTTTATAGTGCTGGAATCAACAGGGGATATCGATACAGCTTTCTGAAGTTTTTTTCTCCGCGCGCAACGCTTAGAATGCAGTTTCGCTGGAGGCGTGGTGACGTCAACCCGAGTTAAAACACATAAATTCACGGACGAAACGGCGGTTTCAAATGCGCAAGTTTGTCAAGCGTGTTTGAGTGTGGCGAAATCGAAGGCTGCAGCGAACAACAGACGAGGAACAACAAACGGCAATGAAAAAACCCCGGCAAGTTCGTAAAGTCTTACCGGGGCAGATTGTGTTTTTTCATTCGTTGCCTTATTGCTGCTGCAATAACCAGACCAGCAAACCTTTGGCAAGATGCTTCCGGTTTTCGGCTTGCTCAAAAACAATACTGTGTTTGCTGTCGAGGACTTCATCGGTGACTTCCAGGCCGCGTTTAGCGGGCAGACAGTGCATGAACCGGCAATTGCTGGCGGCAGCGGACAGCAGACGCGAATTGGCTTGATAATCCGCAAAGATTTTCTTGCGTTTTTCCGTTTCCGCTTCTTGCCCCATGCTGGCCCAGACATCGGTATAAATCACCGTGGCATCAGAGACTGCTTTCTGCGGATCGGATTCCAGTTCCAGTTGGATGGCTGGATGATTTCCCTTTAAGGAATTCACTAAATCCGCTGATAGCTCAAATCCTTTGGGTGAAGAGACGACGAACGGCACTCCCAGTTTCGCACAACAGTTGGCAAGTGAATACGCCACGTTATTTCCATCGCCAACGTAAACCAGTTTCTGCTGAGTCAGATCACCGGCGATTTCCTGAATCGTAAATAAATCCGTTAATGCCTGACAGGGATGGCTGAGATCCGAGAGTGCATTGATCACTGTCGCAGACGAGTTTTTCGCGAACTGTTCAATCAATTCGTGTGAAAACGTTCTGAGAGTTACGACATCCGAGTAGCGGCCGATGACCCGTGCGACATCCTCGACGGACTCGCGACCATCCAGGCCCGCTTCTTTGCAACTAAAGAAACTGGCGCCGCCTCCCAGTTCCCACATGGCCGATTCAAAACTGAGTCGCGTGCGCAGAGATGGTTTTTCAAACACCTGAGTCATCGTCCGACCCTGCAATAATGCGGGACGTTCGCCTGCATTTCGCTTGTCTTTTAATTCCTGAACCAGGGCAAAAATCTCTAGGATTTCAGACGATTCCAAATCGTTTAAAGTGACTAAATGTCTCATTGGATATCTCAATCAATGACTTGTTAAAAACAGGAATTCCTGTTCGCTTCTTAAATTAAGATTCGAACAGGAATGTGTGAATAGATCTCATTGTTTAATGAAATGACCTGACGCGTTATGCTTCCTCAGCCATTTCCCGCAACACGGTGGCAATCATCTCGCAGCCTTCTTCGACTTGTTCCGACGTCACATTCAAAGGTGGCAGTAACCGGACGACCGTATCATGCGTGGAATTGATGAGCAGTCCGCGCTCCATACATTTTCCGACCGCCGGGCCAGAGGGAATGTTCAAATCGACGCCGATCATCATCCCGCGCACACGCACCTCACGAATAATGGGGAGCTCATTCTGGAGTTGTTCAAAGAACTGCTGAAACTGAGTCGCCATCGTCTGACAGTTTTCCAGCAGGTTCTGTTCTTCAATCATCTGACCGGTGGCCAAGCCCGCTGCCATCGCGAGTGGATTTCCGCCAAACGTGCTGGCGTGCATTCCGGGGCGTAAGCTGGGAGCGACTTCTTCGGTCGCGATCACAGCGCCCGCGGCGACTCCGGCGGCAATGCCTTTCGCCATGGTCATAATATCGGGTTGTACGCCCCATTGCTGATAGCCAAACCAGGTCCCGGTGCGTCCCATGCCGGTTTGCACTTCATCAAAAATCAGCAGACAGTTGGCTTCATCTGCAATCTTTCGCAAGCCGGCAAGATATCCTTCTTCGGGAATATTAACGCCGCCTTCTCCCTGAATCGGCTCCACCATGATGGCACAGGTTTCATCATCGACCAGGTTGGCAATCGCTTCCAGATCGTTATACGGTGCATACCGAAATCCGGCGACCAGAGGTCCCAAGCCCGCATGATATTTCGGTTGCGCGGTGGCTGTTACCGCGGCGAACGTTCGGCCGTGAAAACCATTTTCGCAGGTGATAATTTTAGGGCGTTTCCCATCAAAGTGTAACCGGGCAAGTTTCAGCGCCCCTTCGACGGCTTCCGCGCCACTGTTACAGAAAAAGGCCTTGCCAAAACTGCGCGTACAAAGAAATTCCGCAAACCGTCCCTGCGCTTCGGTGTACCAGGTATTCGGAACGTGAATCAGTCGGGATACCTGATCCTGAATCGCAGCGACGACCGGCTCGGGACTATAGCCGAGGATATTACAGCCCCAGCCTGGAAACAGATCGAGATAACGTTTGCCTTCGGCGTCCCAGACGTAACTGCCTTCGCCGCGCACCAGACTGATCGGATAGCGACCGTAATTGGGAATGACATATTTCTCGAATAGAGCAATCGTTTCCTGACTGCTGGCATTTCCCGTTAATTGCACTGATGCACCTCGTTTAGTTTAAAAATTCCGTAAATATAGATTATCGGACTCTCGGAAAAGAATTGTGACACTATTTCGCGAACGGAAGTTCGAAATCGCAGCAAACTTTTCCAAACTCGTGAAGACCACACTCGTTCAGACAAATCGAGATGAGCGGAATCTCATCCAAAAGAAGCCCGGGATTATAGCAATAACATCAATTTTCCGCATCAATCTCAGAGCAAGAATCCGATTCCTCACCAAATTTTCATCTATTCAGCCTGCAGCAATTCCGCAACATCTTTAGCAAAATAGGTCAAAATGCCATCTGCGCCCGCTCTTTTGAAGCAGAGCAGGCTTTCCAGCATACAGCGTTCGCGGTCCAGCCACCCGTTCTGAGCTGCTGCGGAAATCATGGCATATTCTCCACTTACCTGATAGGCAAAGGTGGGAATTTCAAACTCAGCTTTGACGCGACGGACAATATCCAGGTAAGGCATCCCCGGTTTGACCATCACCATGTCGGCACCTTCGCTGATATCCAGGCCGACCTCGCGCATCGCTTCGTCGCTGTTGGCGGGATCCATCTGGTAGGTGCGTTTATCGCCTGTTCCCAGGTTTGTTCCCGAACCGACGGCGTCCCGAAAGGGACCGTAAAAGGCAGACGCATATTTGGCAGCATACGCCATAATCTGTACATGCTGAAAACCCGCTTCATCCAGGGCTTCCCGAATCGCACCAATGCGGCCATCCATCATGTCGGATGGAGCGATAATATCACAACCGGCTTCCGCCTGAGCTACGGACTGCCGACACAATACTTCCAGCGATTCATCATTCACAACGTAGTCGTCTTTGACCAGTCCATCCTGCCCATGAGTGGTATAAGGATCGAGGGCTACATCACAGAGTATCCCCAGATTCAAGTTTGCCTCTTTCAAAGCTCGCACAGCCCGACAGACTAGATTTTCAGGGTTATAGGACTCTTCGCCCCCCTCCGTTTTCTTCGCAGGATCAGTCGCGGGAAACAAAGCCATCGCAGGAATTTTCAGTGCCGCTGCAGACCGGGCCGCTTCGATCAGATGATCAATGGTAAGCCGCTGCACGCCCGGCATCGAAGGAATCTCTGTTTTCTGATTCGTGCCTTCCTGTATAAAGACAGGCCAGATCAAGTCGTTTACGGAAAGTTGATTTTCAGAAACCAACCGTCTAGCCCAATCTGTTCGGCGATTTCGCCGCATTCTTACTTGAGGAAACATAAAGAAATAAACCCTTGTCAGTCAAAATGCATCAGTATGCATGGAAATAATCGCGTCAAAACCTTGATTATGGCTAAAACAGTCTTAATTATAAAGGAATATGCACTTTTTAAATCTGGATGAGAGATCAGATCAAACCATTGCAATAGCTGGACAACTTCAATACTGTATTATATGTAGGGGCTGAACCCTCCCACCTTATAAGAGCTGAGATATCAGGCCTTTAACAGGGTTTGTAGTCCTTCATCAGTGATACCACATTCTATAAACGAACAGTGAGGATCTTCTATGCGAAGAATGAACATGGTGCTTGTCGGCTCCGTTATGCTGTTTTTCACCGCCTCTCTTGCGACGGCAGGCGATTGGGCACATTGGCGCGGCCCAGAGCATAATGGAATTTCCCGTGAAACCAACCTTGTCGATGACTGGTCTCTCGATGGTAAAAATGTAATCTGGAAATCAGACATCGGCGGACGTTCGGCTCCGATTGTATTAGACGGTCGCGTCTATCTGAATTGTCGCACACACCATGATGTGACAGATCCCAAAGATAAAATCAATGCCCAGGAACAGGTTGTCTGCTGGGATGCCAAGACAGGCAAAGTTCTCTGGAAAGATGTATTCAACGTTTTCCAAACCGACATCCCCTCGCCTCGCGTTGGTTGGGCCAGCATGGCCGGCGATCCAGAATCCGGCAACGTTTACGTTCACTCGGTTAGCGGTCTGTTCCGTTGCTACTCACCTGAAGGTAAAGTGCTCTGGGAAACTTCGCTGGCGGAAGATTATGGAAAAATCTCTGGTTACGGTGGTCGAACACAAACACCGATCGTTGATGAAAACCGGGTGATTGTCAGCTTTCTGCAACTCAACTGGGGCAAGACGGCTGTTCCTCCTCCCAAACAGACTTACTACGCGTTTGATAAGAAAACCGGCAAACTGCTGTGGACCGCAGCCCCCGGCGGCGCTCCCTTCGATACCAACTTTTCTGTCCCAATCGTGACAGTCATCGATGGCACGCGGATGCTGATCGCCGGAAATGCCGATGGTGGTTGCTATTCCATGAATGCCCGCACCGGGGAAAAACTCTGGGGCTTTCATATGTCCAAACGCGGTCTGAATTGCTCACCCGTTGCTGATGGTAATTTTGTTTACATTACTCACGGGGAAGACAATATCGATACGGTCGACTTTGGTCGCGTTCAATGTATTGATGGAAGTGGCCGTGGTGATATCACGGAAACGGGTAGCGTCTGGCGTGTGGATGGCGTCAAAGCCGGTTATTCCAGTGTGCTCGTCAAAGATGGAATTCTGTATGTCGTCGCTGACACCGGTCGGATGTATGCTTACGACAGCAAAACAGGGAAAGAACTCTGGACTTATAATCTGGGAACTGTTGGAAAAGGTTCTCCCATCTGGGCAGACGGAAAACTGTATATTATGGAAGTGAATGGTAACATTCATATTCTGAAACCCAGTCGCGAAAAATGCGAAGAACTTTCTCATATCCAACTCCAGGCGCGCGTGGATAAAGGACTCGATGAGATTTATGCTTCTCCCGCAATCGCCGATGGTCGAATCTATTTCGTCACACGTGACAGAACAATCTGCATTGGTGATACCGCCAAAAAGCCGAGCAGTGGGACAGTTCCTGCTCTGAAAGCAGAAAAACCGAAGCAGGACAAAATCGCCTCGCTGCAGTTAGTCCCCTTTGAAGTTGCTGTAACACAAGGCGAAAAGATCGATTATGAAATTCTGGCGTATGATGCGAATGGCCAGTTCATTAAAAAGGTCGAGGCCAAGCTCACTCCCGGCAAGGGACTCGAAGCTTCTAAAGTAGACGGCATGAACTTGACAACTCCTACTGGCTTGAAAACTCCGGCTGCCGGAACGGTTTCGGTCAAAGTCGGTGATGTGACGGCGGAAGCACGAGTCCGTGTCTTTCCTCCCCTGCCCTGGAAGTTTGATCTCGAAGGATTTAAAGGCAAGCAGGTTCCACCAGCCTGGGTTAATGCGTTCTTGAAATTACAACCCAATGAAGTGGATGGAACGACGGCACTCAAAGCCAGCCCTGGTAAGGGACGTCCAAGTGCGAACATCTGGCTTGGTCCTTCGGATATGAGTGAGTTAGCACCAAAAGGATATACAGTTCAGGCTGATGTCTTTCTTAAAGAGCAAAAACGGAAACTGTCCAGTATGGGTGTCACCGTGAATCGTTATGACCTGATCCTCAAAGGGAATTCAGGCAAGCTGGCGATTCAAAGCTGGGCACCACACAAGAGAATGGCTAAAGAAGTTCGGTTCCGTTCCAATCCCGATGTCTGGTATACTCTGAAGCTCAAGGTCGATATCAAGGATGGTATGGCTGTAGTGAAAGGTAAGGCATGGCCGCGCGATAAACCGGAACCTGCAGAGTGGACTATTGAAGCTTCAGACCCGCATCCAAATCTGAAGGGTAGTCCCGGGATTTATCTTTACCGTCTCGCCGATGCTTACGTCGATAACATCATTGTCTCTGAGGATAAATAATGAAAAAGTTACTCATACGATTTGCTCTGCTCAACTCATTTGCCTGTTGTGCAGTCATGATGACAACAGGTTGCGAGTCACGTGACTCAGCGACAAAACCTGGTCCTGGAACGGAAACCGAATTAGGTGGTGCCGCTCCTCTGGAAGAGGCTGGTTCCACAACAGTTGAAGCAGGCGTGGACATTCCCGATGCCGAACCTGAAATGAAAAAATCTGGTCCCGCATTGGATCCGGATGGAAATCCGGTTGAACCAAAGCCCGAACCTGTAAAGCCTGAACCCACGAAGCCAAAAGCAGAAGCGAAGCCCAAAGCGGAAGCAAAGCCGAAGCCAGAAGCGAAACCCAAAGCTGAAGAAAAACCGAAGGCTGAGCCTAAACCAGCGAAAACTTCCGAAACCAAACCAGCTCCTGCAAAAGCAGCAAGCAAAAAAACGGCTGCTAAAAAAGGAACTGTCACAGGCGACTGGGCGATGTGGGGCGGTTCTCCTGCTCGAAACATGGTTAATAAGACCACTGGCGTTTCGATCGACTTCAAACCCGGCGAAGGGGATGAAAAAGGAAAGAACGTTAACTGGGTCTCCAAACTGGGCTCACAAACCTATGGCAACCCGGTTGTTGCTAACGGACAGGTTTACGTCGGAACAAACAATGGCGGAAAGTATCGCCCCCAGTATAAAGACGACCTGGGTGTTGTACTCTGTTTTGACGAAAAAACAGGCGATTTCAAATGGCAGTTGTCTCGTGAAAAACTTCCTCAAGGCCGTGTCAACGACTGGCCGGAACAGGGAATCTGTGCTGCTCCTTGTATCGAAGGAGACCGTGTATGGGTTGTAACAAATCGTTGTGAACTGATGTGCCTGGACGCAAACGGATTTTACGACAACGAAAACGATGGTCCCTTCAAAGACGAAAAAGACACTGATAAAAAAGACGCAGATATTATCTGGTCGCTGGATATGATCGAAGACCTGGGTGTCTTCCCGCATAACCTGGCAACCAGTTCGCCCGTGATTCACGGCGACTACGTTTACCTGCTGACTTCGAACGGGGTTGATGAAGCACACCTGGAAGTCCCAGCACCTCGTGCTCCCTGCTTCCTGGCTGTCAATAAAAAGACGGGAGAGGTTATCTGGGAAGATAACACTCCCTTCGATCAGATTCTGCACGGTCAATGGTCTTCACCCGCAGTCGGTGAAGTGAATGGCCAAACTCAGATCTATTTCCCCGGTGGTGACGGCTGGCTGTATGCATTCACTCCTGAAGGTGACGGAGATGGAAACGCCAAACTGATCTGGAAGTTCGATTTGAATCCTAAAGATGCGAAATGGGAACTGGGTGGTCGTGGTACTCGAAATGCACTGATCAGCACTCCTGTCTTTAAAGACAACAGTGTTGTGCTGGGCGTTGGACAGGACCCAGAACATGGCGAAGGGGTCGGTCATATGTACCGCATCGATGCCACCAAAACTGGTGACATCAGCCCTCAGGTTTCTGACGGTAAAGACGGCTGGAAAGACAACCCGAACTCAGGCCAGATCTGGCACTACGGCGGTGAAGACGTTGATGGCAAGCTGACCGGTAAAAAAGGTGAGCTGTTATTCCGCCGAACGATGTCCACCGTTGCGATTGACGATGGATTGGTTTATGCCCCTGACCTCAGTGGATTCATTCACTGTCTTGATTTCGCAACCGGCAAACGTTACTGGGAATACGACATGTTCGCCGCCTGCTGGGGTTCCCCCATGGTTGTGGATGGGAAAGTATTTATTGGAAACGAAGATGGTATGTTGATTATTCTCAAGGCTGGCAAGGAAAAGAAACTGCTGGAAGAGAAAACATTCAATTCTTCGATCTACAGCACACCCACCTTTGCCAATGGTAAGATGTTTGTGTCTGACCGATCTCAACTTTACTCGATTCAAGTTACTGAAGAGTAAAGAGTTACAGAATTCATAAAACCAGAAACAGAAGCCTGAGAGAATCGGGCTTCTGTTTTTTTGTGCGTACTCGAAATCGAAGTCACCAGATCGGTTTTGACATAAATTCGCTTTTTTGATACACCCCAGTCTCAAAATTCACCAGAGTACACCTTTGAAAGCAGGGTGACCTCTGTTTTGGTATGAGCAATTTCACCAGTTCGAACAAAACGGCTATCGCCTCTACTTCGAATTTATCGGGTATCAATTCACTATGTCAGCTGCGATCATCGTCATTCCCTGTTTTAATGAAGAAAAACGATTAGCGGTGCTGCAGTTTCGCAAGTATGCGAGCAGTCATCCGAACCACCAGTTTTTATTCGTCAACGATGGAAGTAATGACCGGACGGCATTAATTCTGGATGACTTGAAAGCGTCTGATCCTGAAGCATTCGATGTTTTGCACCTTCCGCAAAATCAAGGCAAAGCAGAAGCGGTCCGACAGGGAATGCTGCAGGCAATGCAAGCCAACGTCGAATATGCCGGCTTCTGGGACGCAGATCTGGCGACGCCATTAGAGATGATCCCCAATTTTGCTGCACAGCTCGACCAGACGCCTCAACTGGCAATGGTCATCGGAGCGCGGGTCAAATTATTGGGAAGACAAATCGAGCGGCAGCAATTGCGACACTATCTGGGCCGCATCTTTGCCACTGCTGCGTCTGCTGTATTGAAACTTCCCATTTATGATACTCAATGCGGGGCCAAACTCTTTCGGGTAACTCCAGAGTGCAAGACTCTGTTTTCAACACGCTTTTTGACAAACTGGATTTTCGACGTAGAACTGCTGGCGCGGGCACGTCAGCTGGAAACATTTTATAACAGCCCTGCATTAGAAGAAACCGTATACGAACTGCCGCTGACGAAATGGATGGATGTTGCCGGCTCGAAAGTCAAACCTCACGATTTTCTCAAAGCCTTCTTTGAACTTTGCTCCATTTACTGGAACTACCTGCGGCCGTCAATCAAGAAACCATTCGCAACACTGCCTGCCACTCCAGTGACAGAAACAATTCGCAAAGCTGCCTAAAGAGACTGAACCGGGCTGCCTGCTAAAACTCTTGTGGTTGCCTGCGCTTCTTCAGACTATGCATCCTCCTTCAGGTTCTACATGCGATAGAGCGCATAGGCGACCATAGAATTTAATGCAGAGCGCAGAATAAAATGCGCGGCATAACCACTTTTAAAGCGGGTCGCCGGACGGATTGTTTCGCACCGTTATTCATGATGGATATTGAACCAACCATTACAATACACGCATTTCACATCGCCGTGAGGTGAGACATCGATCTTATCTGACAGCGGGGCGTTACACTTGGGACATGTATACGAGCCAAGTGTTGAATTCACTGAGGTAGAATTGTTTAATTTCGTTTTTTGTAGACCACGACCTGAGATGGCGCTATAGGCGGTGATACTTCCGATCGTCACAAAACCAATCGCGATAAACGATCCAATAACCCGAAAAAACAAAGGGGGAGAATGAAAGTCGCCGAAGGGTTGTGACCACAAAAATCCTAAAAATGAAAGGCCGATCCCGGCAAAGACACAACCGATCACAGCTCCTACAAGCCGCGATCCTGTGGTAATGTTCTTGACTTGATCTTTGGGTTTGTTCATTTCGCTGTCTGTCTTCTCAATTCGAACACTGAAATGTCAAGATTTAATCGACTTTGATGGCTTCGACTTTTTCTTCGAAGGCAATATCCTGAAGTAATGCATAACGTACAATGTTCAACGCCAGATTAACAGCATCCTGCGGAATGTATCCGGCACAGGCAACGGAAGCCTGTTGTTCCAGAGCACAACTGATATCGTATTTACTATAGATGACCGCAAGATGCCCATCAATCTCGATCCCTTCCAGCAACGGTTCGACAACAATCGTCTTTGCTTTGAGGGGTTGGTTGACATCATCGACTTCCATTTGACGGCGTCTGACCTTGCGAACATCGTAGCCTGTTGCTTCGGAAAACAGTGGGTGATTTATGGGAATCCGTTTCAATTGCTTTGTGGGGAACATCTCACGAATCATTTCTCGAAAGCTTTGATCAAACGGGGGAGAGCCGCAACAGGCATCAGCAAACAGGACCGCTCCATTCTCCAGTGCCTGCTTCAAATTTGATTGCTCTGTTTTGGAGAGACTGAACTGGCTCCGCCCGTGCATATACAACAACGGATACTGCATCAGGTTCGGGTCGCTGGCTGGCAGATTGGGTGTTTTCGTCGAGGCAATCATACCCGCTTTCTGGTTGAGTGCCCTTAACAAATTGCTCAATGCACGCGGAGCCGCATCCCAGGTACCCGTGTGGCGAATCTTTGCGATCTGTAAAAAGCCACGTTCAATCTGATCCTGCATGCCTCCTTGATTGGCCAGCTCTTCCTGGTCGAGTTTATTTGGTGGCTCGCGTCCGGTGGCATAAGCGATCACATTCGTGCCAATTCTGACCGCACGCATAATCATCGAGGTGGCTTTGGCCGGGCGATTTTTTGAGGGAAACCGCATCCACTTATCCCATAAACAAGCCACATCGTCAGGACAGTAAATGATGGAAGTGCGGCAGCCAACATCGACTCCATACAGCTCGACGCTTTCCGCATCCAGTAAATATTCACAGCGAAACACGGGATGTTCTGCTGTCAATCTTTTGAGTTGTGCTGCTCCCTGCGGGTACATACTTTTGACCAATTCACGAAATCCTCGATCAAAACCGGCGCCATTACAATTATCAACGGCAAAGATAAAGCCCCCCTGCTCGACATACTGTTTCAGCATGGCAATTTCTTTTTCCCCGAATTTTGGATCATCCTGACCGCTGATAAACAAAACCGGCGCCTGTCTCAGCACCTGCGCGTTCCCCGCCTGGATCGCCAGATCCAAATTCACGGTCTGCCAGGTGAGTAACTTCGGCCAATCCGGACGCCCCGATAAAGCATCGGTTAAATTCAGGATATCATTCTGGTGGTGATTCCAGTTGGGAATGGTATCTGGTTTTCGATTGACTTGCTGTTCGGTTTTGTATTCCAGCTTATTGATCAATACCGGTGCTAAACCTTTGGAAAGAAACAGCAACACAAAACTCGTTCCCAAAACGGGATCGCCTTCCATTCCTCCTGCGCCCTTCCAGGAACCATCCCGCGCGGATTGCCTCTGTACCAGAAAAGCGGCTCCTTCCCGGTACCAGTCGTGTTTCCCAAAAAAACGAGTCCCACTCAGCCGACCGGCCCGTTCGAGGCCATAGAGATAATAGAGTAACCAAGTACCGCCTCCGGGATTGCTCCCCACAGAAAAATGGCTTGTCATCCAGCGGACTGCACGTTCGATTGACTCATCGGCTTCATTTTTTTCGCAGCAGACGGGAGTCCCATCCGGATTGATTTCCAGCTCATCGCCCAGCATGGAATTGGCAATGACCATCGTTGCAATGCCGGCGACGGTCATACTGCCACTGCTGCCCCCACCTCGCGATTGATAGCCCCAGCCTCCATCCGCGCTTTGCTGTGTCCCCCAATACTGTTTGATCAGTTTCCACGTACTGAGGCTGACGGGCACACCTGCGTGGACGGCATCTCTCAGCCCGAGCACTGCATACTGACTATTACTTCTGTCTGCTGCGCCGCCACCTCCGATCGCCATCCCGGGACCGTAGCTCCAGCCACCTGCATTGGGCCCTGTCTTAACCTGACTTGCTTCCAGACGAGTTACCAGCGACTGGATTAACGTTAAATCACGCTTACCGTCCTTGGCAGCCGCCAGAGCCATGATCATGAGACTCGTCTGATAGGTCCCCTTGGGTGCGGGAGGCCGAAGCGACCGCAGATACTTCAGAGCCTTCTGGACCGGTTCATCTTCGGCTGTCATGCCACAATTCACAATGGCCATTAATGACAGGCAGGTCACTCCCACAGTATAACTGGTACCGCCAGGAGCAGACCACGAACCGCTGCCGTTCTGCTGATTCACCAGAAAATCTCGACCTCTTTCAATCGAATCAGCGACAGATTTTGCTGTGAGTTCCTGGGCAGAAGCAGTTACCGTTGGTTGCAATCCCAAAGAAGTACAAATGGCCCCCGTTAAGATCCAACGCAACGCCCCATGCGTTATCAGATTATATAAACGATCCATCGCATTTCTCTTTCTATCCCGAGACAATACTTTTAGACAAAAACAGAGACAGTCATGATCTAGAACTGATATGAGGATAATTATAGTTCAATAAATATCTATACTTACCGAATTTATGACTTTTTTGTGTTCACTTCGCTTTTTTTCACTCTTTTGAGCATTGTATCAGTTTTGCTTCTCCAAGTCAGGAGTCTCTGTTTCTCTTGTCATTTAAGATGATTATAATTGTGATTCCTGAAAGAGGATTTCCACATCAGTCAGAGCAGACTGCTGTTTCATTCGGCTGGATGAAGCGGTTTGCTGCAGACTCCATTATTTATGAGAGAATGGGAAAACATTGGCTAACGAAAAACGCGACTTCGACGATTTTCTCGAAAAGTTAAACCGCCATCATGACGTGATGGTCGATGAATTGCATAAAGTCATTATCGGGCAAAATGAGGTCATAGAACAACTTCTGGCTGCCATCTTCACAGGCGGACATTGCCTGCTGGTGGGGGTTCCCGGATTGGCCAAGACCTTACTGGTAAGTACGATTGCCCGCGTACTCGATTGCGAGTTCAAACGCATTCAGTTTACTCCCGACCTGATGCCCTCTGATATCACCGGTACCAATGTTCTCGAAGAAGGGGAATCCGGTCAGCGTACATTTCGATTTATACAAGGCCCCGTATTTACCAATATTCTGCTCGCCGATGAAATCAACAGAACGCCTCCCAAGACACAGGCTGCATTATTGCAATCGATGCAGGAACAGGAAGTGACCATCGGTCAGACAACCTATGACTTACCTGACCCCTTCTTCGTGATTGCGACCCAGAACCCAATCGAACAGGAAGGAACCTACCCACTTCCTGAAGCGCAGCTGGACCGTTTCATGTTTAACATCAAGGTTGAATATCCGAATCTTGAAGAGGAAGAGCAAATACTCTCATTAACCAGTAACAGCGAGAAACCGGAAATCCGAAAAGTTCTATCAGCCAAATCGATTGTTTACCTGCAACGGCAGATCAATATGATCGAAGTAGGTCCGATGACAATCAACTATGTCACCCGCCTGGTTCGGGCGACACGCCCTTCGGATGGATCTGCCCCTCCTTTTATCAAACAGATGGTCGACTGGGGAGCCGGCCCTCGTGCCGGGCAGTATTTAATTGCAGGCGGGAAAGCAATCGCAGCCATGTCGGGACGTGCCAGCGTTTCACTGAATGATATTCGTCGGATCGCGATCCCCGTACTCAGGCATCGCATTTCCACAAATTTCCAGGCTCAAGCAGAAGGACTGGTCACCGAAGATATTATTACACGTTTGCTCGAAGAGATTCCTGAGCCCAATATCCCCAAATATGAATGAGCAGCGCGGTTAAAAACACACGACATGTCTGGCCCGCACGCCTCAAATCCCCACATGCCTGCATGGCGTGAAACCCTGTGTTCAATAAGCGGGTTCAATAAGCGGATAGTTCTGCAGAATCGTTGAGCTGGTGTTCCAGGACTTTCTGAATTTTTGCCCGTAAGTTGCGGATCTTAATCGGTTGAACGAGAATCCGAGAACGATCTGTTTTCTGCAACGTTTTCTTGACTTCGGCATTTTTTTCAGAAAGAACGAGAATGGCAGCCAGATCGGGGTCCATTCCCAATGCTTTGTTGAACGCTTCGACGGCCCCCGCTCCAATCGAGTCTTCCATAAAGACAACACAGTCAGGAGCATTCTCTTTAATGCGATTCAAAGCCCTTTCGGTGTCTCTCAAGATTAAGACGCGATAACCATGTTTTGTGAGGTAGTCCCGCAAGACATCTTGGTGTTTGGATCGGCTTTCAACACACAAAACTGTCGGAGGAGCGATCGCAAGCTTTAATTCTTGCTCAGCAGAAGCCTTGATATCCGCAGCCTGTGGTGCGTTGCTGTTTGAATCATCAGAATCAAGTAGCGCCCGTATTTCGAGTAAATCTTGAATGGCCTCTGTCGCCGATTGATAACGTTGCTGAGGTTGATAAGCCATCAATTTTTCCAGAACATTCACAATCGGCTCAGGTAAATCCGGCTCCAGCAATGTGATGGACGGGACCTCAGAATAGCGCGAGGGTCGTTTTCGCTCTTCAATATCCTTGGTCCGCGGAAACGGGGGCTTGCCGCTGAGCAGTTCGTAGAAAATTGTGCCGACAAAATAGAGATCACTCCGCGGATCATTCCGGGGTGCACCAGTTGATTTTTCCAGCGTACCATACTCAACGGCACGTTGATGTGCTTCTCCTGCACCACTGGCGTCCTCTTCCCCTGCCAATCCGAAGTCGATCAACTTAGCCACACCCTGAATCGACATCAACACATTTGTTGGTTTCATGTCACGGTGCGTATATCCCAGGCGGTTGGCATACTCCAGGCCTTCACAAATATCGATCGTGTAGTGGATCGCTTCTGCAGGAGACAGCTTCTTGCGAATGGTGATGAAATCACGCAGATTTCCGCCTTCCACAAAATCCATTGTGAAGTAATGAATATTATCCTGAACGCCGACATCGTAAATCGAAACAATATTCTTATGTTTGAACTGTTTACAGACTTCCGCTTCCCGACGAAACATTTTGACCGTTTCGGGATCTTGAGCCCAGCGTTGCCTGAGGACCTTAACCCCCACCATACGGCCGTCTATCAAAGAAGCGGCTCGATAGACGCGTGCAAAACTTCCGGAGGCGTTCTGGTACAGTAATTTATTATCGCCGAGTACCAGGCCATCGAATTCTTTGTTTTTTAAACGGCTGGCCTGGAACGAAGTAATGAAGTTTTTCCGCTCTAAAAACTGCAGCAATTTGTCATCATCGGCGGAATTATTCTGAAGCTCCTGTAAGCAGGAATCCATGTCTTGTTGTGAAACAAGTTGTAGATCGACCAACAGCCTACTAAGCTTTTTCTGTCGTGACTTCTTATTAAAAAAAATCATTTGCGGTCCATGATCTGCAGATGCATCTCGGCAATTGATTAGACTTGCTGTAAACCTGACAGAAACAAAACAGGGAAGATCCGACTAGATTTCGCTGCTCCGTTTCTCAATTAAGAAAAAAATGAATACCTCGTTTACACAAAAAATCTAACTGCCTGATTTCATCTCAGTACATACGATGAGCTAAAAAATAGAATAAAAAACAGCTCTGAAATCGATACAATATCCTCCGTATGAAGTTTTCATGTACGGAGTAAGAATACCCAATTATAGCATCAAAATTGGCAGAATGGAACCAGTGAACACACGAGCAGAAAATAATTTTTATTTTTTCAGCCGTACGATGAGAGAATTCGTTCTAAACAGACCAGATTCGGGAATTGACTTGCAGCGTTCCGAATTTGACAGCTCCACAGGATAATGTGGTTTGCAGATTGATTCGAGAGCCGGGACCTTCGTAATGAAACAAAATCAGGTCCGCTCTTGAGCCGACTTCGAGACTGATCGGCTCAAATCCCAGTAACCGCGAAGGATTCAGCCCGGCCATGTCCAGAGCTTCCTGTAGCGTGATCCCTGTCATATCGATGGCTGTTGCCACACATGCGTCAGTCTCTAAACCCGATCCGGCAAGTAATTGACGCTGACCGGCAATCACAATCGGACCATCTTCGAGGACTTCCATTTTGACAGAGCCCTGGTCATAGATCCCGGGAGGAGAACCAGCCAAACCGGAGGCATCGCAGGTGATGATGGTGTTTTCTACCCCCTTGGTCTTAATAATCGTTCTGACCACACTCGCAGGGAGGTGGTGCCCGTCGGTAATAATGCTGGCCATTAACCGAGGCTCACCCAACTGTTCCCAGATATAATTCGGGTGCCTGCGTAACGTGCCATGTGCTCCATTACCCAGGTGGGTGCTTAACCGCGCGCCCGCGTCAACGGCATCTGTAATCTGCTCAGGCTCAGCAGCAGTATGACCAATTGAGACCACGACACCGGAAGCAACCGCCTTTTTAATAAAGGGTATTGCATTATCCACTTCAGGAGCCAACGTAACCAAACGAATTCGATTTCCTGAAAGCGCCTGCAATCGGGAAAATTCATCCCAGTCAGCAGCACGCACCTGATCCAGTGGATGTGCGCCGCGCGGTCCTTGAATCGGTGAGATGTAAGGTCCCTCCAGATGACAACCGGGAACCATTTGATTCACCCAGTCGAATTCTTCGCATGCTTCTCGAATCGCTGTAAAACCGCTCACGTAGTCTTCAAAAGCGCTTGTAATCAATGTCGGACACAGTCTGGTAATACCATACTGATAATGCTGTTCTAAAACATGACAAACCTCTTCGACCGTCAGATCTGGTTTGTTGAACCAGACGCCGCCGTACCCATTGATCTGCAGATCAAACAGGGCAGGAGCAATAAAAGGCAGACCTGCTGCTTCGCAATCGGGCAGCAGATCAATAGCAGAGATTTTTTCTCCCTCGACCTTGATGCTGACAGCTTCATATGTGTCGTATCTTCGTCCTACTAACTCCATCAATTGCCTCGAGCTCTTAAACAATTTGAATCGGTATTATGTTTTTACAATTTGAGCGGCTTTATTTGCTTTTATTTAAACTTAGAAAGTATAAGAAGTATACAATAAAATAAAAAACAAATTTCAGGGTAATGCCTTATACCATGAAATTCACTTAATTTACAGTGAGAGCTGTAATGTTTGTGTACTATGAAATAATTCTGAGTATTTTTTAACGGATACAGGTGCCTCCAGGCTCCCGACCGAGTAGAATTGACGGTCAGAACAATTTTGTTCACCAACTTAGCTTCTCATACAGAACTGAGATCCCTTATGTATTTGAAAATGGCCAAACGTGTCTTGATGGAGACAGATAAACGGCTCGTCTGGAAGTTGGCATACAATTTTGGATTCAAGGGCGCACTTTCGGTCCACAAACATAAAAAACGACTGAAACGCGGAGAATTCTTCCCGCCCTTTCTTTATATCTCCGTCATCAACAGCTGCAACCTGCGTTGCCAGGGATGTTGGGTCGACGTCGCAGCCAAGCAAGAAAAAATTGACGTCGAGGCCATGTCGCGGCTGATTACCGAAGCAAAGGAAATGGGAAATTCCTTTTTCGGAATACTGGGGGGGGAACCGTTCATGCACCCTCAATTACTGGAAATTCTGGAACGCCATCCTGACTGTTACTTTCAAATTTTTACGAACGGTCAATTCATCACTGACGAAATTGCCAAAAAGCTCCGCAAGCTGGGTAACGCCACTCCCTTGATCAGCGTGGAGGGAAATGAAATCATCAGCAACCTCCGACGAGGCCGCAATGATGTCTATGAAAAAACAATGCAGGGCATACAGAATTGCCTCAACAATAAATTGCTTACAGGCGTCTGCACCAGTTTGTGTAAATCCAACATCGATGATTTGCTCACCGAAGAATGGGTCGATAAGCTGATCGAAATGGGTGTGATGTATACCTGGTATCACATCTACCGTGTCGCAGGACCGGAACCCAACCCTGAGTTAGCGCTTTCTCCTGAAGAGCAGTTACGCGCCCGGAAATTTGTCGTGGATATACGCGCCCGAAAACCAATTGCTGTGATCGACGCTTATTTTGATCATCAAGGCACCGCACTCTGCCCGGCTGCCACAGGGCTGAGCCACCATATCAATCCCTGGGGTGATATCGAACCCTGCCCTGTCATCCAGTTTGCTACCGATTCGATTCACGATGAAACAAAGACGTTGAAAGAAAAATTTGTGCAATCGGAATTTCTGAAAGATTTCAGACAGGTTGTACAGCAAAACACGCGTGGTTGCATCATTCTGGAACGACCTGACCTGCTGATTGATCTGGTCAATAAACATGGTGCCAAAGATTCCACGGCCCGGAAACAGGCGATGCAGGAACTGCAAAATCTGGAAACACGCACATCACAGTATTCCCCCGGCAACGAAGTACCGGAAAAGAGCTGGGTGTATCGCATTGCCAAGAAGTTTTTCTTTAACGATTTCGGTGTCTACGAAGGAACTGACCATAGCCAGACCGCCGCACCAGGCATACTGGCGAATCGTGTCGGTGGCACACCTGTCTCAAGTGATAATCCTTCGAATTTTGTCTCGCTGGAATCGATGAAAAGCGACGTTCGCTGAAGGGACACAAAACAGAAGCCGCCTGCCGCGTGCCAAGAGTCTCACTATTGGAATTCATAGCGAACTAAAATTGATCGCAGCCTTACTTTTCTTCCGAAAGTTTGACGATCAGAGTCGCATCTGGTTTGGAATTGTGCGGTGCTTCAAATTCTGGAACGGATTGAATCAACGTGGCGCGACCTTCCATTTTCTGTTCCCACCAATCACTCGCATCCTGAATCGTCCACTTCCCATCGGACTGGCATTGAGAAAGTTCCTGAACGAGTTCCGCGGCTGACTGCGGTCGTTTTGCGGGATCTTTTTCCAGACATTTCATAATCATTTGCTCTAAGTCTTCAGAGACAGGCTTCCCTAATCGCTTGGAAGGAGTCTCCGGCTGTTCCTGGGTATGCTTCATACAGATTTCAATGATCGAATCGCCGTCGAATACCGTTGTTCCCGTCAGCAGATAAAAAGCGACGGCTCCAAAGGCGTAGAGGTCGCTGCGGGAATCTACTTTGTTGGGACTGTTGATCCCTTCCGGCGAAAGATACATCGGGGTCCCCGCCATAGAATCGGCAGAAGTCAAAGACGCCTGCTCTCTTCCATCAATGGCTTTCACCAATCCAAAATCAAGTAGCTTGATGAAATCATAAACGCCCCCCCGATGCGTCAAAAATATATTCGCCGGTTTCACATCCCGATGAATGACCCCCAGACGATGCGCTTCAGACAGGGAACCGGCAATCTGCTTCAATAAATAAATCACACGACTTTCCGGCAGGGCACCAAACTGTTTGACCAGATCATCCAGGTTGATGCCTTCCAGCAACTCCATCGCATAATAAAATACGCCTTCCGGCGTGCGCCCATAATCATAGATGGCAATCGTATTCGGATGATTCAACTGACTGGTTAACTGTACTTCTCGTTCAAAACGAGCAACGGCTTCATCAGTTGTTTTCTCAATATCCAGTAATTTAATCGCCGTCGGGCGTCTCAGCATGGCATGGCGCCCGCGATACACAACTCCCATGCCTCCTTCACCCAGTTTTTCTTCCAGTGCATACTGTCCTAATTGCTTGGCTTTGACGACTGCCCGTCGGGTCTCCTGCTCCTTCTTCGCAACAATCACCGTAAAGATAAAGATGGCAATGGTGCCAACAGCCAATAATCCAAACAGTCCCCAGAAACTGTAACGCAATAAATAAAGAGGACGAAATGCTTCTGCCGCGTCCATCTCAGTCGCAATACCCATTTCATAATCGGGCAGCCACGTCCAGGCGCCGACAACGGGAACACCCCGATAATCTCTGTAGCCATTGACATCAACGCCACTCTGATTCTGTACTGCGGCAGCAGCCATCTGAGTTAAGGGACGTTCCGCGAGTCTTAATACAGGCCGCTTGCCGCTGGCGATATTGACTTCTGGATCGCGAATCTGAATATTCAGAATCGAATAGGAATCTTCACGATCCGGAATCAGTCCCATTATTTTTAATTCGTCATCAAACCGACTCTGAGACAACATCAGCCCCTGCTGATCGAAGGCGTATGTTTCTCCCGATTTGCCTGCGCGTGCCACAGACAGGATACGTGTGAAATTGGTCTCAGGTCGAATTAAGAGTGCCAACGCCGCGATGACTGTCCCCGCTTTATCCTGCACTGGTGCCATCGCAAGCATCGTAGGCAAGCTGGCTTTTAATTTTCCCAAATCAGTCTCGCGCGCATACAAACTTTCAAAGGGACGTGTCACGATGGCTTTGCCCTGCTGAATCTTCTCCAGAGCTGATTTCTGAATAGGCAAGTCAGCTCTCCCGATCGGTTCATCTCGAGAGGACGCCAATACTCTCCCCTTGAGACTGAAAAGTCCGACGTCCAGATAACCTAAATGCTCAAGTTCGGACTCAAACTCATTTCGAAGCTCTGCCAGTGATTTCGAATGTAGCAAGGCTTCACGGTCATCGGGATTCTGCTGATCGATGATAACGAGTTCCTGCGTCAATTGCTGAATCCGTGGCTCATCGGCAAGCACTTTCGCCGATGATTCTTCACGCTCCAGCCAGATATTCAAGGCAGCCACATCAGCATTCAGAATGGTCTGAAGATTATCAGCGACTGTTTGCTTACTCGACTCTTCAACAACTGACCGCACGACGAATGCGAGAACTAACAACAAAATGGTTCCAGCAATCGGCCAGATCCACATATTGCCTTTCAAAAATAATTTTGAACGGGAAAATGATTTCAGAAAAGAATGGGAAAAAGATCTGCCGAGAGAAGTCTTAGATGCATTCATGAAACACGATCAAGCACAGAGAATTTGATGATTTATTCAAGAACATTGATTGTGTCATTTTCAGTAGCTGCCATCAAGAACCGAATCGGCTTTCTTTGAGAACCGGCTAAATCTCTATCAGCATGTAATGCAAATTTGTCACCATACATAAAAAAAGCCGTGCCTCTATGAGGTCACGACTTTTATCGTATTGCTGTCATAACATTGCGACGGTGGGGTCGCTGCAAGAAGGACGGCGAATCGGGTAGTGCTTGGCACTCACCACTATTGATTCCGGTCCATGCTAAGTTTTAGGAACCTCCGACGGAATTTGAAATGACAGAATACTGCTTCCATTGTATGCATCGTCAATACGATCGTCGACGGGTGAATTGAATCAAATAAAAAAATTCACTGCGACTCAGGTATTTTGAATAAAAGTGCTTTTCACTGACCAAAGGTTGTAAATTCATCGGCATTCAGAGGCCTGGCTGATTGCATCGTTTTTCAAAAAAACACAAAAAAAGGCGTTCCTTTTGGATCCTTGAAAATCAATCTCTCTTCACCAAGGACGGGAATCTTAGCCATTTTCTGAAAACGAGCAAGAGGAATTTAGAGAGCGGAAAAATGGCGGGACTTGAGAGTGAATTCCAGCTTTTCACCCACCAATGATTCACACAGCCACTTTGAAAATCAACTCAGACTTTGCGGGCGCCGCTTCGCATCAGTAACCAGCCAATGACTGCGATTGAAATCAGAACGATGCCATATTCCATCGGCGAAATATTATCCCATCTTTTATTCAGGTAATTGATATAAAAGGCGGAATACTGCTGCCAGGTATCCAGAATTGTCTCAACCATCACTCACCCTCAAATACGTGATACCAACAGGCGACTCGATGACAACGATATCTGAGCCTTTCCCTGCATCCCGAATCGGAATAAATTCCATAAACGGCAAAATCGATATATTCACGACTTTTGTGAAGCCTGCCGTAGAACTCAATCGTAATTATAGGTCCTGAATTCGATGTGCGCTGCGAGAAAATTCTTTTTCCTTAACGTAACAGAAAATCCCCTTCTGCATTCCGCTAACACAGAGGGGGATTTTGATTCTGGATTCAAAGGTCATTACGTTCAGATATAATCATTGATCACATTTTCGATCCATTCCTGACGACCGCTGAGATTGGGGGCAGAATCCCCTTTCTCCAGCATGTAGGTTTCCAAATCAGAAAAAGAAACACTGCCCGATTCAATTTGTTTACCGATGCCTTCATCGTAGCTCGCATAACGTTTGGCAACAAAATCAGACAGCACGCCATCTTTCCGAATCTGCGCTGCGATTTTCGCACCACGGGCAAAGGCATCCATACCACCAACGTGCGCGTAAAACAAATCGATTGGCTCGAAGCTTTCCCGTCTGACTTTGGCATCAAAATTGACACCGCCGGGAGCTAATCCCCCCTGATCGAATATTGCCAGCATGCATTGCGTGGTCAGATAAATATCGGTTGGAAACTGATCGGTGTCCCAGCCGAGTAACAGGTCACCGGTGTTCGCATCAATGCTTCCCAGTGATCCCTGAATCGAAGAGTAAACCAGTTCATGCATCATGGTGTGACCAGCCAGCGTCGCATGGTTCGTTTCGATATTCAGTTTGACATGATCCAGCAAATCATTGGCGCGCAAGAAATTCAAACAGGCAGCAGCATCGAAATCATACTGATGTTTCGTAGGTTCTTTTGGTTTGGGCTCAAACAGGAACTGTCCTTTAAAGCCAATCTTCTGGGCATGCTCTACCGCCAGATGCATGAACCGGGCTAAATGATCCAGTTCGCGTTTCATATCGGTGTTGAACAGATTCATATAACCTTCACGGCCGCCCCAGAACACGTAATTTTCTCCCCCCAGACGATGAGTGACTTCCATCGCTTTTTTGACCTGGGCCGCTGCGTAGGCAAACACATCTGCATTTGGACTTGTGGCAGCACCGTGCATAAAACGGGGATGCGAAAACATATTCGCCGTTCCCCATAAGAGCTTAATGCCCGTTCGTTCCTGGGCTTCCAGCAGCTTATCGGCGATGCGGTCAAAATTTTCGTTCGCCTCTTTCAATGTCGCGCCATCAGGAGAGACATCTTTATCGTGAAAGCAGTAGTAAGGCGCTTGTAGTTTATCAAAGAATTCAAACGCGACATCCACCCGCTTGAGCGCATTTTCAACAGAATCAGAACCGTCATCCCAAGGGCGCTGGAGCGTTGCTGCCCCAAACGGATCACTACCAGTTCCACGAAATGTATGCCAATAACAGATACTGAATCGAAAGAGATCCCGCATCGATTGGCCTTCGAGCACCTCTTCTGGATTGTAGTGCTTGAATGCTAGTGGATTTTTGCTCTGGGGACCTTCGTATTCGATTTTAGGGACGTCTGCAAAGTATTCCATTGTGCTTACCTGTAAAGTAGTTAAAACGTTTTAGGACAATCACTTCAAAAAATGATTCTAAACAGAATCCATTCTCGCGTGTAGGCTCGGGACGTTATTGAACAAACATTACAAATGGATTTTCAAAGTGATCTTGCCACAAAATTATCAATCTGGGAAACTTCGCGGCTGTTTCAGAACAGCCAGCCAATCCCCTTTCACCTGCCCCGTCGAATAAAACAACGGAGAAAACACTCTGATTTCTCCTGTCTTAGCTTTGAGGTTTCGCAAAGCAGTCTGAGTGACGACATCCGGTAATGATTTGTAACCTTATAAAATTTATTATGTTATGCATTCTGTGTACTGGTTGTGCATCAGGTGGGTTTCAAGCTGCGCCTGTGACAGCCAGTAATCCGGTTCAAATTTCCGGAACGGATCAGGATGTGGTCTGGGAGAGGGTTGTAGACGTGATCCACAACTATAAATTCCTGATCGCACGAGAAAATAAGCTGGATGGCAGAATTGAGACAGGATATAAAGTGGGCTCGAATTTATTGGAGCCCTGGCACGGCGATTCTGTAGGATTCGACAATCGGCTGGAAAGTAGTCTGCAATCAATCCGGCGCAGGGTATTTGTCAGTGTCACTCCTGTCGAAGGAGGCTACTTACTGGGAGTAGAAGCCTTCAAGGAGATTGAAGACGTTCAGACACAAACTTCAAGTGCCCCCGGAGGCGCAACCTTTCAACAGGAACTAAGCTTACGCCGCGATCTGAACCTGGTACAACAGCGCAGTGAAACTCCTGGCTGGCTCCCCCTGGGACGTGACCCAGCGCTTGAGCAAGACATCCTGGACAGTTTCCAGGTTGCCTTTTCACACTAGGCCACCCGCCAGGCGCAGAGACACATTCAGTGCGTTCTGGAGATATCTCTTAGTCAGCAGATTCACTTTCTACTTACAGAGGATCAGCTTTCCATTTTGAGTGATTCTCAAGCGGTATATGGTTTCACCATGCTGAATCAATACCTCCTGATTTCCTTTCAGAATTGTATCTGAACAAATTACACCTACGGGTGTTTCAACTTTGGGGGCTGACGCCGGAGCAGGGCGTTCTACATTACTGTGTTCGCTCATAATTTCTTTCATAACGGTGAATGAAGAGAGATTTCAAAAATGCAGATCAATACGCCCCAGGCTGCTCAAAAAAAATTGAATGCCACCTATTGAAATGCTCTGTACAAAATTTCGCATCGCAAAAATAACTATGTGAGTTCGAAACTCCATAAATCTATTTTTCGCATCAAAAAATGTAAAAAATAGACAGCGATTTACTTGCGTGCGTCATCACTGACCGCTAACATAATGAACCTGAGACTCAATGTCAACAAAGACTCGTTATCAAGTCACAGACAATTTACTGAATAATCGGCAAGACGGCTTATCCTATCAGATACCAACGGTGTCTGTTTGCACGTTGCAAAACCACATGCTTCAAGAGCACGTTGCCACGATCTTTTTTCATGAAAGAAAAGAAAATGGGGCAACATTCTTCTCAAAGCCGGTCATCCGGCACACGCAGACACGGTTTCACGCTGATCGAGCTGTTGGTGGTCATCGCCATTATCGCGATTCTCATTGCACTTCTACTGCCTGCAGTTCAACAGGCACGTGAAGCAGCTCGACGCAGTCAATGCAAAAACAATCTGAAACAGATTGGTCTGGCATTACACAACTATCAAAGTACCTATACTGCATTCCCTCCTGCCTTCTGTGTCGGTCCGAATGGAGGCGGTGGCTACACTGATGGCGGTCAGTGGTCGATTCATGCCCGCATCCTCCCCTTCGCCGATGGGGCCAACCTTTACAACAAGATTGATTTCACCAAAACCTACGAGGATCAGGCGGACCCTTCGATTGCTTATACGCGAACCCCCTTCTTTATTTGTCCCAGTGAAGTGAATGACAAAACTCGGACCTCCTCCGGCACTCCGATACACTACCCTGTCAGCTACGGTTATAACGGAGGCACATGGCGCGTCTTCACGAATTCCAGTTTGAGCGGTGGCGATGGTGCGTTTCATCCGAATAGCAAAACCAATCCACGCGATTTCACAGATGGTACTAGTAACACGCTTTGTTTCGCGGAAGTCAAAGCCTTCACTGCGTATAATCGTGATGGGGATGGAGGGACTGCCACGATCCCCAGTGTTGCCAGTGATGTTGTACCACTATTTGGCTCTGAGAATAAGCCGGACAGCGGTCACACCGAATGGGTTGATGGGCGCGTTCACCAGACCGGTTTCACGACCACGTTGCCACCGAATACGAAACTTGCGATTACCGGAGCCAGCGGTGCGATTGATGCCGGCGACTTTACTTCCTGCCGGGAAGCTAAAGGTTGCACAACCCCCACATATGCTGCCGTTACTGCTCGCAGCTATCACATTGGTATTGTACACGCCCTTCTGATGGATGGTGCCGTACGTTCTCTCAGTGAAAATATTGACCTGAGGACCTACCGTGCTCTGAGTACGCGAAGCGGTGGCGAAATCATCGGCGAATTCTAAGTTTTCATGATCACGCTTTAAGATCACTGAAACAATACTCGAAACCGAACACAGCCCTCTGGAATAATCTGGAGGGCTTTTTTGATTCTGCTTCCAATCGAAACTTCAAATAAAGACAATCATGCAGAAGCGACCCGAAAATACAAGCGTTTCTTTTTCAGTGAGCCTGTTCAGGACTGCTGCTCTTCATCGGCTGGCTGCTTACCAGAACGCAGCATAGCCGTGATTTCATGCAACCCCAACACACGTGCCAGCAGTAAATAAATCACCACGGCGGAAATCAAGGGGATCATCACACGTATTAAGCGATAGAGAATCTGGTCGCTGGCAGAGATCACCAGTAACTCCACACTGATGATCGCCGCCATGACGATGGTTGCCAAACTTGCCCGCAGAAACGTTCGCGTAATTTTTGATAGATCGAGCGACCCTACTTTTTCTCTGATAAGCCAGATGCTCAACACGGTCTGAATCATCGCCGCCAGGGACGTCGCTAACGCGAGCCCTTTCCCCTTCAGCCACCAGATGAAAACCAAATTTAAGAGCAGATTGCAAACCACAACCACGACCCCAATCCTGACGGGGGTCCGCGTATCACCAATGGCGTAGAATCCGCGATTCAGAATCAACACCGCCATAAACGCAAAGACTCCCACCCCATAAAAGCGAATCATTTCCGCAGTCTGCAATGCGTCAAACACATCAAAATCACCATATTGAAACAAGAGCAGTGACAGGGGTTCTGCCATTAAAAACAGTCCCATACTGGCGGGCAGTCCCACTCCTAAAACCAGTTGCAGTCCCAATAATAAATCCTGACGCAACAAATCGCCATCTTTTCGTTCTGCATGCCGGGACAGCCGGGGATAAAGCACGGTCCCCAATGCAACACCAAACACCCCCAAAGGAAACTGATACATCCTTTGACCAAAATAGAGGGCGGAAGCAGTGCCTGATTCAAAGATCTGCCAGAAGGGAAGTGCCGCCGCTCCAGCAGCCGAATGAATTCCTTCCGGCCGAGCCAACCCCCAGGCCAGAAGACTGTCAATCAAGGTGTTGAGCTGGGTGATAGACAACCCCACGACAATCGGAGCCATAATCGCGGCAATGGTTTGGACCTGTGCAAAACCAGCCTGCCATTCCATCCGGGGGCGATAACCCAGTCGAAATAATTTCAACGCCGGCAACAATAACTGAATGACACCTCCCGCCAGAATCGAAATACAAATCACAGTAATTTTCGTGTGAGGGTCTGGATAGAACGGTGCGATCAGCCAGATACCAATCATCCAGAATAGATTTAATATTGTGGGAAGTAGTGCGGGTACGGAAAAATGATTTAAGGCGTGCAAAGTGGCGTTGATCTGGGCCGCCATACAAATCAAAATCAAATACGGTAATAGCAGGCCGGATAACCAGTAGAGCAGCTGCGTTTCAGAACCGGATGTCCCGAGACTGCTCAACAGAATCAGCAACGCTTCACCCGCCGAGACCACTAACA